>Ga0209500_10002955_pt1 | contig 11814 bp, 8 predicted proteins | sample S_140212_EF_Meta_FD_187323 | JGI IMG/M metagenome (GOLD analysis project Ga0209500, IMG submission 187323) | Freshwater microbial communities from Lake Simoncouche, Canada to study carbon cycling - S_140212_EF_MetaG (SPAdes) (version 2) | ecosystem: Environmental > Aquatic > Freshwater > Lake ...
TTGGTACTTATTACTTGCCAAAAGGTGTTAGCATTGTCGCCGCTGGTAACCGCGAAAGCGACAAGGGTGTAACTTATCGTATGCCTGCTCCGTTGGCAAACCGTTTCCTGCACTTGGAATTGAAGACTAACTTTGATGACTGGCAAGAATGGGCTGTTAAGAACAAAGTCCATGAACAAGTTGTTGGTTATGTTGGCTTTGCAAAACAAGACCTGTACGACTTTGATCCAAAGAGCTCAAGCCGTGCATTTGCTACTCCACGTAGCTGGTCGTTCGTGTCAGACCTCCTCGGTGATGATGACTTGCCCGAGACTACGCTCACTGACTTGGTTGCTGGTGCGATCGGGGATGGTCTGGCTGTTAAATTTATGGCACATCGTAAGATTGCTAAACAGTTGCCTAAGCCAGAAGAAATTCTTAAAGGTTCTGTTAAGAAGTTGGAAATTAAAGAAATTTCCGCTATGTACTCTTTGACTATTAGTATGTGCTACGAGCTTCAAACTGCACATGAAAAGAAAGCCAAAGATTGGAATGAACAAGCAGATTGCTTCTTCCGCTTTATGATGGATAATTTCCCAACTGAGTTGGTTGTTATGGGTGCCAAGGTTGCGTTAACACAATATCAACTGCCGTTCGATGCAAGCCGTCTTAAGAGCTTTGATGAGTTCCACGACAAGTTTGGCAAGTACATTATTTCAGCAATGGAGAATTAAAATTGGGCCTTAGGGCCCTTTTTTAACTTATTATGATCGACTTAAATTTATCTATTTCAAATCCGTGGAGTAACCGTTGGGACACCGTATTCTTCAAAAACGGTTTACTTCCAAAACATAAGGCTTGGGAATTTAACGGATATCGTACTAACCAAATTATTGATTTTGAGTTTAAGCTGACTTTCAAAGGCGATCATGCTGGACTCAAATTTGGAATTGGATTAATCGGGTTTAATTTGGAACTCTGTGTATACGACACACGGCACTGGAATTATACCGAAAATCGTTTTTATGAACCAAATGAATCAGTTTGGCCCGATCAAGGTTGACAAAACCTTAAAAAGACTATATAATATATACATACACTGAAAAAAGGAAGTAATTATGTCTGTAATGAAACAAGAGCGTACTGCTAAAGCCGATAAAGCAATTGAATACACTTCTGCTGAAAAAGCAAAAGTTATGGAAAAACTTATTACCGCTCGAGTTGGCTTATTGTTACGTCATCCATTTTTTGGTAATCTTGCAACTCGAATGAAATTGATCGATGCGTCTGATTGGTGTAGCACACTTGCAACAGATGGTCGTAATTTTTATTACAACGTAGGTTTTGTTAATAAATTAACTCCTAAAGAAACAGAATTTGGTTTTGCTCACGAAGTTCTACATAACGTATTTGACCATATGGGACGTCGCGATAGTCGCGATCCTCAGTTGTCAAACATTGCCGCTGACTATGCCGCTAATCAAATTCTTAAAGATGAGCGCATTGGTGAAGTACCTAGTTTCATTAAAATTTTCCAAGATAACAAATATCGCGGTTGGTCATACGAACAAATTTATGCAGACGTTGAAGAAAAAGCAATTAAGATCGATATGAAAACTCTTGGCGAATTGCTCGACGAACACTTAGATGGGGAAGATGGGGAAGGAGACGGGGAAGGAAAAGATGGCGACAAAGAAGGTAATGGAAAAGGTCGTCCAAAACTTACTGCCGAAGAAAAGAAAAAGATTCGCGATGAAATCAAAGAAGCAATGGTAAGTGCCGCACAGGCCGCAGGCGCTGGTCGTGTACCAGCAGGTGTTGCTAGAATGATCAAAGATTTCACTGAACCTAAAATGGACTGGCGTGAATTGTTGCGTATGAATATTCAAAGTATTCTTAAAAGCAATTTTAGTTTTAGTCGTCCAAATCGTAAATCACAAATGTCTGGTGCTATTTTGCCAGGCATGATGAACGAAGAAACTATTGACGTAAGTGTAGCAATTGATATGTCTGGTAGTATTTCAGACAAACAAGCCAAAGACTTTATTAGTGAAGTTAAAGGGATCATGGACGAGTACGTTGATTTCAAATTAGACATTTGGACATTTGATACTGAAGTTTATGGCTATCAAAGATTTACTGCCGATAACGCAGATGATATTATGAGCTATGATTGCCAAGGTGGTGGCGGTACTGATTTTGAAGCTAATTGGACATTTATGAAAGATAACGATATTGCGCCAAAACGCTTTATTATGTTCACTGATGGATATCCGTGTGGTAGCTGGGGTGACGAGGATTATTGTGAAACCCTGTTTATTGTGCATGGAAATGATTCCATAATTGCGCCATTCGGCCAGACCGCTCATTATAAATAAAGTAGGTACATTATGTCATTGGTACGAGGAACAGTTAATCCTCTTAATGCATTAGGTGCAAGGCGCTTGAGTTTTATACCCAAGCACTTTGCTACTATGATGCTTAGTGACAGAAGTAGTACGGACAAAATAGAAACTTGGATATACCAAAACTTAGACAGTAGGTATGCTATTGTTAAAAGTTTAAAGTTGGACTCAAATAATAAAATGGTTGAGATCCACGAAATAGGCGTCGAGGACGCTAAAGAGCTAACTATATTGAGTCTATCATGTCCGCATTTAGACAAGAATACATAGGAGATATTATGTCAGAACAATTAGATCAAGGCACGGCCCAAACTACTGAAGCAGTCGGTGGCGGTGCTCCAGAAGCAAAACAGCCAGAACTTACTATTCAAGATCTTGGTAATCTACGTGCAATTATTGACGTAGCAAGCCAACGTGGTGCATTTAAGGCCGCAGAAATGGCCGCAGTCGGTACTGCATTTAACAAGTTAAACGACTTTCTAAATGCTGTTACTCCACCACAAACAGAAAGTTCAGCTGATCAACCATCAGCCTAACAGGAGATAAAAAATGAAACACGTTGGTAAAATGAAAAACAACGGAGCGAAAATAGTTATTGCTTACCGTACTATTCCGGGAGATGCATCATCTGCATTAGTCGTTGGAACAAATGCACTCATGGATTCATATCATGACTCACTTATGAGTTTGGTTGATTCTGATGCAGGTCAACAAGCAGATGAACTTGCAGATATTATGGCTGTTCGTCGATTCCCCGATGGTTCGAACATGCTTCAATGGGTTCATGCCAACGGTCATTTAAAGAAAGTTCCTACAGCTGGAGTATTAATTACTCCAGATAATAAAACACAAGTACCTTTAGATGAATTGAATAACATCATTGCACAGCAAAAAGGTGTTAAACTAGACGACTTAGCAATTAAAGATGGTTCTAACTCAACTATTGCAACTATGCCAAAAACTTCTGAAAAGAAATCTGAAGAAGTAGTTGTTGAAGATGTTAAATCAGATTTTAACTTAACGCCAGCAGAGATGCGCTCACGTGCAGATGCTTTGTACAAAGAGGCGGCAAAATTGCGTAAGTCAGCCGACGAGCTTGATCCGCCAAAAAGCAAAAAGGCCGAAGCTACTAAAGAGACTGCTTAACTTTTTATCTCCAAATAAAAACCCGCTCTAGGCGGGTTTTTTATTGACTAGTAGTTTGTTAGATAACCATTACTTCAATAACACCACTGTCGCCTGTAAAGTTTTCTAATGCTCGACCAATTGCCGCATTCGGATTGTCACCAAACTGTGCGGCTTCTGCGTGTCCGGCTAATGTACTAGTAACTAGTAAATCGCCCTTCTTAATCATTCCAGTAACTTTACAAGGTACGCGGCCAGTAAGAGCAATATATACCCCATCCTCTAATTCGCCGTTTAACATATAGGCAGGGTGTGTAGATACAATTCCAGCTCGAGCAACATTGGCTCTTTCAGTAGTTACTGTAACTTCCTGAGTGCCGCCTATAACTAAAACTGTACTCGGTTTGTAGTCAGCGTCTGGCAAATACTTTTCTGCTAAGTCAGCGTATGTTGATTCAAAAGTTGCACCAGTATTTAATGTCCAAGCACCGTAGATTTTTGCAGTCCCTGATGCACGTAAATCTGTTAGTGTTATATCTCTAGTAGCTGATGTAAGAACACGATTATCGTTGTCGTATACTGAAGTGCCGTTTACTCGAGTAAAACTTACTGTTGCGCCGGTATCAATGCTTTGTGGTAAAGTTAATGTAATTGTGCCTGTTGTAGCTGATCCTGAACCGGCATTAACTAATACTTGATTAGCTGTTCCTGTTAAAGATTGAACACCTAAGTTAGTTAGGTTAAATGATGCACTTGGGCCGGTACTAGTTAGTCCACTGACTCCGAGATACGTAGTACCTGATGGAGTAACACTGGTAATAACTCGATTACCGTTATCTAATATCCTAGTAGTACCGTTGATTGTTGCACCAGTTAATACTGTAGAAGTTACAGTTGTAAATGTTCCTGTGTTAACATACGCATAACCAAAAGTTTGTGTAGCAGTACCAAGATATACTGTAGCAGTTGAGTTTGGAAGTATATAAGATCGATTATTTGTTCCGGTAGTAATGTAGAATACATTATAAAAAGATCCACTTACAGTAGAGGTAGAGTCAACAGTACCTACGTTAAATCTTAAAGCGTTTCCAGTAATATTTGTTAAGTTAGCAACAACAGAATCAGTAACGTGTAAGTAACCAACTCCCTGAACTCCAACTAAAATACCATTATCATTACCAACGCTAATTCTAGAATTCAAAGAAGCAAGATTTTCTAAAAGCAAATACTCGTCAGCATAATGTAGGGTGCCGTCGGCCGCACTTACTAATCCTAACGCAGAAGCCGCAGTACCCCAAAGAATATATCCGCCGCCGCCGTTTGGTGGTGGTCTATAACTTACTCCATCATTTGCTCCAATTGTATAAGCAGGCAATGTAATACCTTTCTTAACGTACGGAAAATTATTATACGATGGATCTACAGATTTAGTTCCGCCGCTTGTTGAATTATCAATATCAGATACTATTGTTACTTCTTCGCCATTAACAACTAGTTTGATAACAGTATCCGAACCTGCACTTGCTCTTAAAATTGTCGATTCTAATGCGCCCGAAGCACCAGTTTTAGACGTTAAAGGACCAACTAATGTCCAAGTTGTGCCTGCCCCAGTATATGCGTACAAGCGGCCTTCGTCTGTTTTCCACCAAAGGTCTCCGGCATTATGACCGACTGGTTTGTCATTTCTATTTTCAATAATTCCAATAGATTTCCAAGAAGGATTTTGAGGGATACCTGTGTTTACTTTTAATTTTCTAACACCCGAATCAAACCATAATTGGCCAATTGTTGGTTTTAAAGGAGCTGTAATATTGGAAAAATTTTCAAGTAGTTTAACAAAATTTTCGTTAAAAATTTCGCCATAACCAGAATAATTCTTTCCTACAAGTGTAATGTCAAGAGATTTAGCATCAATTGTTCCGTCTTGTACAGTTGATATTAATGTTCCGTTTGTTTTATTAATGGTATATGGCATAGTACTCTATTTACTTTAAACTTTAATAATTGGTAGCAAGGCTACGTTTGTTGGACGAGTATCACCCGACATACCAACACCTGTGTTGTCTGTTCTGCTTGGGAAACCATAGTACCCGTTATCATAGTCATAGTCGGTAGCGTTGCTGGCATAGAAGCTAGGATAGATATAGTTTCCATTTCTATCATACGCAGATGCTGTGCTACCGCCAAGGCCGTAATCGCCTACAATAGCATACATGTCTGTAAAGTCGTGTTGGTGTGGACCAACTGCGGCTGACTGCGATGAACCTAAAGTTCTGCCAGGGTCAACACCGCGTCCTAGATCCCAACCTCGAACAAATTGTCCACGCAAATCCGGTAAGTAGAATAGATCTCCCGAACCACCATATTGATAACCAATGGCTGCAAATAGATCTGGATAAACAGATGCAGATTGTCCTGCTCCATTACACGCTAGATATCCTGCAGGAACTGAAGACCCTGCACTATAAAATATTGAACCAGAAGGAACTGTTTTTACATTTGCAACAGCATTAGACAAACTTGCAACTGCGGCAGTAATTAACCCTTGTAGGTATACTGATGTGTTATCAACATAAGTTTTAACAGCCTTTTGTGTCGATAACCTAGCATCTACGTTAGCGGCAAGGGTGCCGTCTAGGTCAATTTGTGTAATTGCATTAAAGAATCTATCAATAATTCTATTAAAAGATACATCTGTACCTTTAACATTAGTAATTGTGGCAGTATTTGCAGTAACGTATGTTGAATTAACTCTAGTAGAATCAATTTGATCTGCATTTACTGTAGTTGATAATATTGTTACAGCATTAACATTATTCCATTGATAATTATAAGCACCCAAATCATACGTTGCATCTGTTGCAGGTAGGATATCTCCTGCTGCCGAACTTGAACCGGTTAGGGTAATAGTACCAGATACCCCAGCCGATATACCAGTAGTATAAATGTTACTGTATCTTAACGATGCAGTACCTAAAGTAGATGATAAATCAACTACAGGTGTAATAGTAGAACTAGTTGTTAACTTCCACGTACCTGCAAGTGTTCCCATATCTGTCGATAATCCTGCACCAATATTACGAGTCCATACTGCATTAAATCTGCGAGAAGCATTACCAATAGTGGATTGATTATCAAATGCAGGAGTTAGACTAGAATTAGTTGGTATATTCCAATTACCTTCTAATGTACCGTAAGCGGCATCACTGCCTGCGCTTAATTTTTCTGTATACGCATTAGCAAACACTGAAGAATTTGTTCCTAAACTAATTCCAGAACTAGGAGTTAGTGTAGTTCCTGCAAATGTAATACTATTGCTATTATTTTGTAATTTAATACCGCCAAGACTATTAAGATTTAAATTGTTTGAACTCCATCCAATCGATGAATCACTTGCTGTTCCAAATTGTAAAGTTCGACTGTCATCAATATACCAATTGGCTTGAATATGTTCGTCTACATTTCTTCTTGGATAGGAAGGATCTAGTTGTTCGTGCAATCCGTAAAATACCACATCACTAGTTGCAGTCGAGTAACGTGTGCTCGAGTTATAACTCTTGAATGTCATGCCGCGATTCACTCGTGTAAATCCAGGCACCGCACTAGTTACAGAAGGAACAAATGTGGCAGAACTCATAATGCCAACTATTTCTCCATCAAGTGTCATTTGAATAACAGGGTGGGGGACGTTTATAGTATCGAACATCTTTGTTGATACCATCTTTGTTACACCGAACCCACTAACTGATTCTGGACCTATTAGAGTAGTTTCTAAATTTGTACCTGTAATAACATATAATTGTTTGTTTACACTATCAAACCAAAAATCGCCAGGTTGTGTTGCCGCTACATTTTCACCGCTACCATTAATTAATGTGTCAACTGGACTCGAACTATAAGCAGAAACTGCCATAGGGCGCCAATTAGCTCCATCAAATACCATAGGTCGGTTTAAATTGTTAATAGTACTGTACCATACTTGGCCAGCTATCGGAGTTCTTGGTTCAATATTACTAGCAAAATTTTCTAACAGATGTAGGAAATTTTCGTTTTGTGCGTCACCGTAGCCAGCAACATTTTTACCAATAAAGGTAATGCTAGACACGTCATTGTTTACAATGCCGTCATTTAAAACTAATAGTGTAGTTCCGTTGCTTTTGCTTAATACATATGACATCTTTTATTCCTTACCAAGTTCCGTCAGACCAAACTAAATTGTTTATTTCACTACCGGGTATATACTCTACCCAGGTTGCATTTGGATATATTCCTGTTACAACATATTGTTTAATACATCTATTCACAGTTAACGGTGCTGCCGGGATATCTGTAGTTACACGTAAAAAGTTTGAATATCCGACTACTAGTTGAGCATCGAATACTCCTTGTTTATCTACCGCTATCGGTACTCCGGGATCCATATAATTACTAGGCACATCATACTGTAATGGTGTTCTAAATCTTGTTACCAATACTCGAGCCCTTGCAGAGTTTGGAGCTCTGTAAGGTAAATCAGCATCATTAGGATCGTACAAATATGTTAAGTTTTCAATAACCCAAATGTTTAATGCAGGATCTAATGGGCTATTTGCCTTGCCTGAACAGTCAATAGTCAAAGCATACTTTGGATTTCGCACAATATCAATATTATCTTGTACCCAACCAACGTTAGCGGCTTGCGCTCTATACGTTGCAGTAGTTACAAAGTTTTGACTAGGATAACCAACGTCAAATAGTTTTTTATTATTAAATCTAACTGTGTTTATACTATCAGAACCTGCGCCAATAATAAGGTCGCCGCCACCAGGAATAGAAGCAATAGTTGTTGCGTTAACTGTTCCTGTATTGGTAATTTTTAAATTAGCAATAGTGGCGCTTGTTAAATTTCCTACTTGTGTTAAATTAGGAGCATAGTTAGAATAAACTGTATCTTTAGTAAGTGCTAATACACGATTAATTGAAAATTGAGAATCTGTGAAAGATAGATTTAAACTATCACTCATATCCCAATAACCTCTTGCGCCGCCTGGAGTTATTTCAGTATCGTCAAACCAAAGTATATTTTTGTCTCTTTTACCTCTTAAAACAATACCACCGCCGTCAGCAACAGTATCATAATAATCAACGTTACCTGGTGGATCTGTTTTTTGTGTCCAGGCAAGGAAAATATTCTTATCAACAATTTCTAAATCGTTTGCCTTAACATTAGTCTGTGTTCCTAATACAATAAGATCACCTTGCACTAATACATTGCCTTTGATATCAACATCAACGTTAACTGCTGGTGCTGCCGGATCTTGAGAAATTAATACACTAGTAACTGGTCTAGTTGTAAATATTCCAAGAATATTATTTCTACCGTCGATATGAATTGCTGGTAATTTATTAGGATATAATGTTGAATTGACATTTAATTCAAAATCTTCATCTTGTCCGGAAATAGCCATTGTAGCAGTATTATATACTGCATTTTCAGCAACATAAAATTGAAAGCTATTATTTGAACCTAATGATAGGGTACTTGTATTAACTGCAATAGATAAGGAATGAAATAGTGTTGTATCTGTACTATCAGTTAAGATATCTTCAACTTTAACTACATCTCCGTATTGGTCAATTAAATTTTCAGCGTAAGTAGCAGTTCCTAAAAACTTATTCTGTGTAGTTCCGTTAAAAATTACAGTATGGCCTGACTTAACTTGATTGTAGGTCGAATATCGAGGATCTCCAGGATATACATCAAATGCTCTTTCACTTACAAATTCAACTAAGGTGTCATTTACATAAAGACTTAATACAGTAGCCGTTGTTCCAGCATTTGTCTGCCAAGTCTCATTAACCCAACCAGACTTTCCTACTGATGCATCGTAATCAGGTCCAATAACTACAGTACTTGTAGAATCGGCTTGGAACTTCATTTGTTTAGTTGTTGAATCGAACCAAAAATCACCAATTGCAAATGTATTAGGGGCCGCCGGGGCAATATAAGGAGAGCCAACAGATTTAAAATATCCAGAATCTCTAGTTGTTTTAATGTAAACTTTAAGTTGTTTTGCAATATCATCAAACCAAAGTTGCCCGTTTAACGGGCTGTTTGGAGTTGCTGTGCCAGCAAAATTTTCCATTAACTTAATAAAGTTATCGTTTAAATCAGTACCATATGCATTAACGTTTTTGCCGATTAATGTTAAGCTGGTCGAAACGCTGTCTGACTGTTGGTCAGGCAAACTTAATAATATTGTACCGTTGCTAAGTTTTAGTGTATATGCCATATTAAATTAATCTCTCAATTACTGCTGAAGCAGAGCTTACGCCTGCTGTGTGAATATAAGTTACTCTGTACAATGCGCCTCTATTTTGATCTTGTACGTGGGCAATAATTGTATCGCCGCCGCTTGATAAATTATTTGCTGTGCCAATACTTGTCCAAGTGCTTGTTGATAAACTAGAGCCTGTATTAACAGTTGGGGACATTGCTAACTGTCCAGATATGATCTGTTGTGCGGACCAGAACACGCTCATAGCCGTAGTCACTGCTTTAATCTGTGCCACTCCACTTGTTGTAACTCGAGCTTGTAAATTATCTTGTGTTACTACGGTATTGTAGGCAACATTGTATCCTGTATTTGCAGGAGCTGAACTATATGAAACTTCATAATATGATGTTAATGTATTCCAACTTGTTGTTGCATTAGTTCCTGTGCTTCCAAAAAAGAAAACATTTGACCTAAGTTCGCCACCGGCATCAACTAGTATGGCTGGTAAACTTGCATTTTGTTTAACTCCGCCCAACGTGCTTGTAGTTGCTATAGGTAACGCATAATTTGCACCTGTTGGAACACTAATTGTTCCACTAGAACTAATATTAATATTAGATCCAATTTTAACAGCACCAAGTCGTGTATTTGTTGCAGTAGTTGATATTGTTACAGCTTCTGCAACTAATAGTGTAGACGTATCAATATACAATGTACCGTTAGTACGTGAGTAAACGTTTTCGCCTAAACGCACACCACCAATATAAACGTTAGTTGCAGTTGATAAACTTAAACGGCCTTGCTGAATAGCAATACCTGTGTTGAGGTCAACGCTCACTAATCCGAGTACGCTGTTTGTAGCAGTAGCAATACTAACAGTTGCGTTACCAGTTACTGATAAATTAGAACCAATAATAATTCCGCCGAGTCTTGTTTCAGTTGCTGTAGTTGTAACAAACTGTGCATAGGTAGCAGTTGTCATTAAGGTAGCAGTATTAATGTCAATTACACCACTGGCAATATTAAGGCTGGATCCAATCTTAACACCACCTAGTACGCTACCAGTAGCCGTTGGTAAGACATACGTTTGTGTGCTTACCGGCCATAATCCAGCAACTGGATTAGGACTTATATTAGCACCAGTTTTAACATAAATTTGATTGCCGACTAATACGTCTCTGCCAATACCAACTCCGCCAGCCACTGTCATTGCGCCAGTTAATGTTGATGTTGCATTTGTAGTATTTGTTGTTTTAATTACATCATCAGTTGTTACAAGAGTAGTAGAAACTGTAGTAAGCTGAATTGTTAATTTATTAGCAACAATATTTCCACCAACATACAAGTCTCCGCCTATACCAACGCCGCCCTCAACTACTATTGCGCCTGTGCTAGTTGAAGTTGCAGGAGTTGTTGCTGAAATTCTAAATCTAGAAAACGTACCTGTACTTGCGTTAACAGAATTACTGATATATGCATTAGTAGCAGTAACGTTACCGCCTACAAATATATCACGACCAACTCCAACACCTCCAGAAACTTTTAATGCACCGGTATTTGTTGAAACTGCATTATCTGATCCTTGAATAATTTCGTATCCTGAAAGAACAAGATTTGATGCAACGTTAGTGTCAGATCCAGAGTAAGGTAATGTTACCCAAGTAACTTTATTACCTTGAGAAACTAAAACGTCTCCTTGACTGCCTGCTCGACCATTTGAATCGTAGAATGCGCCATTAACACCAATATTAATATTGCCGCCAACATATAAATTTTGTCCAATGCCTGCACCGCCATTAACAATTAACGCACCCGTTGTTGTGCTAGATGCTTGCGTAGAACTAGTTGCAATAATTGTTGCTACTGTTAGTGTACTGCCTATACGATTGCTAAAATAAAGATTTCCGCCAACATATACGTCGCCGCCAAAGCCAGCGCCGCCGCCCACAACCAATGCACCTGTATCTTTAGATATAGATGTTTTAACAGATGGTATGTTAACTTGAGGAAGTTCAGTAGGAGAGCCGCCACCAAAATCAAGAACTTTG
>Ga0209500_10002958_pt1 | contig 11809 bp, 6 predicted proteins | sample S_140212_EF_Meta_FD_187323 | JGI IMG/M metagenome (GOLD analysis project Ga0209500, IMG submission 187323) | Freshwater microbial communities from Lake Simoncouche, Canada to study carbon cycling - S_140212_EF_MetaG (SPAdes) (version 2) | ecosystem: Environmental > Aquatic > Freshwater > Lake ...
TTCATCATCCACGCATGCCGCACATGCACAAGCAGAAAATCGTTGGCTCCTTCGAGATGCGTTTCGGCCACCCGCACGACGGCGTCATCGTCGCCTTTCAAAAACGTGCTGTAGCCTTCATTGTCTCCTTTGCCACCGGCCACGATGCCAAAATCGCACGTAGGCACGGCTAGGTCACGAGAAACCTTAGGCCAATCCACCACCAGATCCCGTGCAGCCCCGTTGGAGAGCACAGAAAGCACCCATATCTTGGATGCCATGCGAGCCAATTCCGAACCCTGATTCGGTGCGCCGAGCATCACCATCCGGTGCACTCGGGCAAGTTCCTCTGCTGGTGCCATCGCCATCCAGCGACGCACCACCAGATTGCCGAGGCTGTGCCCAACAAAGCTGATTCGACTGGCGTGCGGAAGCCCCGCGATCACTGCGGCCAACGAACGACCGTGGGCATCAATGCTGGCTTTGGGGCTAGCATAGCCGACGTTCAGAACCGTTGCCTTCAGATGCTCGCGAAGGTGCCTCACCAACGGCCGCATCGATGCCCTTCCTTCGCCGAGGCCGTGCAGCACGATCACTGTCGGGCCATCCACTGTTGGAATCTTGGCGGCTTGCTCGATCGCTCCAAAGGCCTTGAGGCAGTCAGCCTGCGTCCCCTCGTATAGGCAGACATCGCCCGGATCTAGGATGCGGCAGGAGTCGCTACCAGGTCGCCGTTGCACACGCCAATCGTGATGTACCAACTCGTCCGACCACTCCATGGCATCGGTGACCTGCCTGAGGGATGCCATCCAGTCGGCCCAATCGCTATGCGGATGGAGTTGTGGTACGGCCGTGGCGGTCTCCGCAGCCACTGGTTCTGCACGGGTAGCCAAGCAGCAAAAAAAGTACGCCACAACGCTGATTGCAACGACCAGGCCGTGCCACGCTCTCACAGGAATTCGTTCCAACCGCGTTTCTCCAATTCGGCCACGACCTGTCGCACAGCTTCCTCGTGAGCCCGACTGGCAACCAGCGTGGCGTCGGGAGTGTGCACAACAAGCATATCCTTCAGGCCCATCGTGACAACGAGGTGGTCGTCGCTGGTATGCACGACGGTGCATACGGTGTCGATCCCCACGTGTTTTCCAACGATGGTGTTGCCCTCGGCATCGCTGCCGCGCTGGCGGGCCACGGCCGACCACCCCCCCAGATCGTCCCAGGAAAAAGGAGCCTCAATCACGACCACATCCCTGGCGTGTTCCAGCACAGCGTAGTCGATAGAGATTCCCTTGATGGCTGCAAATTCTTCCGCGAACACCCGCTGCCGTTGGGGTGTGTCCCACGCCTTGGCAATCCGCTCCAGATGCGCCAGACACTCGGGCTGATGCTGGGCCAACGCCTCCAGGATGGTGGCTGCTTTCCAGACGAAGATGCCGGCGTTCCACAGGAAATTTCCAGCGGCCAGATACTCTTGGGCCACACTCAACGGTGGCTTTTCGCGAAACCTAGCCACGCTATGCACTGCAGCCCCGCTTCGGCCGGGAGGGCTGCCGGACGGCAACCGTTCGCCCTGCTGGATGTATCCAAAGCTTTCAGCGGCGTACGCAGGCTTGATGCCAAACGTGACCAGCCGCCCCGGTGATGCGTCGACGATTGCCGTGGCCTGCTCAATCGCCGCGCGAAAGCTGGCCGCAGGCGAGATCACATGGTCGGAGGGCATGACGGCCATTGTGGCCGACGGATCGTGGCGGGCCACTAACAGAGCGGCTAATCCAATGCAGGGGGCCGTGTCTCGCTTGCATGGCTCGCCAACGAGTCCCGTGTCTGGTACGGATGGCAACTGCGCCCGCACCGCGGGCAAGAGTCGCTGCGCTGTGACCACCATTATGCGATCCGGCGGCACGAGCCCATCCAACCGCCCAATCGTTTCTTCCAGCAGCGTGTGGCGACCGGCCAGAGACAACAGTTGCTTGGGCAAGGCAGCGCGGCTGGCTGGCCAAAAGCGGGTGCCCGATCCGCCCGCCATCACAATTGCATGCAGCATAATTTATTTTCTCCTCGGGAGTGGGTGCAAAACGTTCTGAGTGTTTGAATCAACTGGTTGTCGGATGGCTTCGCCGCCGACAACCAGCGGTCGATCGATCCGACTGCCTGGCAAGAGTACGCGGCCGATATCCTCGTGGTCTAGAATAGTTGCAGCATCTAATTCCACATCGATGCCATCTGCCACAAAAACACCGGCCTTTTCAAGCTGAGTGCGGGCGTGTTGCACCAGTGCAGCCCGCACATGCTGCGGAGAATCACTGGCCGCACCGGACGGATTTTTGAGCGGCGCAAAGCCCTGCGCGGCTGGAATCTCAACCACGCACACGTGATGGGCCAGCGGCATCAGGTCAAAAATAAATCGTTCAAACTTGACCGCATTAGGAGCGTGCGGCACCACCTGTCTGCCGGATGCATCCCAAACGGGTACGGACTTCAATGCCCGATGGAGGGGCAGTGCATTGGGGATGGCAGCAACGCGATCGAGGAACGATTTGGCGAAGGCGTGCACGGCAATGCTGCCAGCATCAAACCGTAGGCGGCCGTTTGCCAGCCGCTCGGAAGCAAGCGTTGCGGGTAGATCGCTATATTCCACCACGCGATGTGTGCCGGCATGCTCCACCACAACGCCCACGCGTTCTGCCGGATCGAGCTTGCGCACAATCTGCGTGGAAAAATCCGCCTGGCAGAGCAGATGGTAACCCAGAAACTCTCTGTCCAGCGGCATGGCCAGTGGGTTGTCCACCTGAAAGCTCACGATCTGTTCGGTACCGCGTTGGGCAAACCAATCCAATCCACCAGATTGACTGAGTGCGCCGAGCACGCCGCCGTGACCATCTGGGGCCATGGCAACGTGATCGGGAGCGTCTAAAAGCAGGCAGCCGGTGGTGGCATCGAGGGCAGGCAGACTCTGCTGACAAAAAACGAACACATGCGACGGATCGAGGCCACAGTATGCGTGCGATCGAAGATACTCACGGGTGTCGGCGTCGGTGGCCGAACTGGTCATGATTGCCAGAGGCACATCTTTGCCAAATCGCCGCCGCACGCCCAGCAGTTTGCCAAGGAGTACCTCAAAGAGACTGGCCTGCGACACAGGGCCGATTGCATAGAGCCCCTTTGGCCCCGCGCAGCCCAGTCGCGTGCCCTGGCCCCCCGCGACGAGAATCGCGCCAACGGTCCCCTCGACCAACGCGAGGCTACCGCGAGCCATGGCTTGGGGCGGCGAAGGAGTGTTGAGCGGATTGCCTAGTTGAAGGCAAGCAGGCGTGGAGGCATCGGCCAGATCCCTAGGCAGTTCCTCGTCGGTTGCGATCGCTTGGGTCACCAGTCCCCTCAAAACATCCAGTTGATCCCAGTTGAGGCCTTGGAGTTGATTCAGCAGGTGAGCCTGCGAAACAGGATTCAGCCGATCCCAGAACGTCAGGCATGCTGACTGCCCAGACTGCTGAATCCGTCCGGCGAGAAGAGGTGGAATATCCATCGAAAAAGTACACACACACACACAGGGAACCCAGAAACGCATTAAAAAAGCTCTTGCCAGCCACCCCGCACCCACATCCACATTACAAAGCAAAGCAGTGGAAAGCCAATGAAAATAACACCGTACGTGAACAGCGTCGTCCAGATGTGTTCAGGCCAGCGGGCCATCGGCGGGTACTCCAGAGTTACGGTTGAGCCTGAGGGTGGCCGAGCACGGGCAACAGGCCGGCCGCAGCGTCAAGCGCGGGAGATTGCACCGAGCCCTGCATAGACGATAGCGCAAACACTGCGGTCGCTCGCACCGACAGGTTGATGGGAATTTCAAATGCCTCTTCGGCCGGTTCATCCAGTCGGCACTCAACCCGCACGCCCCAAGGCAACACCTCCGCAGCCGACACGATCGCCTCCACGTGATCGTAGTCTGTGGTCACTTCCACAGTAGGCATCTCAGCAAACGGCGGACAAAATCCAACGTGGCCATATGCGGTGCGAACCCCAACTGGCACGGCCAGATGGATCGTGCCACGCAGGCAGTCGGCATCGGGCAGTTGATACCGTTCAAACCGTTGGAGCAGGTGGCCTGGGCAGGGGGCCGGCAATCCTGCTGGTGCGTGTACCACCCGCGTAGCTGGATCGATTGCTCTCTGCTCCCCACTGGCGGAAAGGCCCACCTCGAAACGGCGCCTCTGGTGGTGGATCGGCCATTGCACACGCGCAGCTAGGATGGGCGACACAAGTGGCCTGAGGATCATCGCGGCCGAGCCAAGCACCGCTGCAGCACACGCAGCCATATCAATTCCCGATGCAGCCGCAGGAGGCACAGCGATCGCAACCAATCCCAGTAGAAGGCCAATGCGAGCGGCAATCCCCCAGCGGATGCCATGGCCCACGCGGGCCGCCGCCCCATCACTGACCAGAATCATGCCCACACCCACTGCCGCCACGCCGAGAGCGCATGCAGCAAGCAGACCAACCGGTTCGGGGGCTGGCATCATGGCGCCCGATACCCGACGCATGCAGAGCACGGTGCCGCACGCCAGCGACGTTACGCCAGCACTCGCACCGGCAGCAGCAACAAAAGCCTGCTCGATAGAGCCGTCTGTCTGCGCAGAGACTACGCCAGCAAACGCCGGCGCACCGGAATCCAGCCATCGCTCGGACTCCTGTCCATCTGGAAATCCGTGCGAATCCATACCGGCCTCAGCCCACCGCAACAGCTGCACCGGCCGCTTCTGCCAGAGCACGGGCGCGGTCGGTTTGCTCCCAAGTGAAGCCGTCCCGGCCGAAGTGGCCGCCAGCGGCAGTGCGTCTGTAGATCGGTCGACGTAGGTCGAGGTAGTCGATAATGCCTCGCGGAGTCAGCGGAAAAAACTCACGAACCAGTTCGCAGAGCCGCTGATCGTCGATCTTCCCGGTTCCCTCTGTGTCAACATGCACGCTCACCGGCTCGCTGACGCCGATGGCGTAGGCCAACTGCAGCTCGCAGCGATCGGCCAGCCCCGCAGCCACGATATTTTTGGCTACGTGCCTAGCCATGTATGCGGCACTGCGATCGACTTTGGTTGGATCCTTCCCGGAAAAAGCGCCGCCACCGTGGCGGCCCCAGCCACCGTATGTGTCCACGATGATCTTGCGTCCGGTGAGGCCGCAATCACCGTGCGGGCCACCCACCACAAACCGACCGGTGGGATTGATGTGGTACGTGACATTGCTGGTATCCAAGTCACTAGGCAGGAGCGGCTTCACGATTTTTGTGACGACGAAGTCGTGAATCTGCTCGTTGGTGGCATGCGGGGCATGCTGCGTGGAAACAACTACGGTGTCGACGCGGACAGGGCGATTGCCGTCGTATTCGATCGTGACTTGGCTCTTTGAGTCTGGACGCAGCCAATCCACTTCTTTCTTCTGCCTAGCTTCGGTGAGCCGGTTTAATATGCGGTGAGCCAACGCGATCGGCAGCGGCATGAGTTCCGGTGTTTCGTTGCATGCGTAGCCAAACATCAGCCCCTGATCGCCGGCCCCAATATCTTTTCCTTGGGAGTTGTTTTCATCCACGCCCATTGCGATATCGCCGCTTTGCTTGCCGACGGCCACGAGCACCGAGCATGTGTCGGCTGCAATGCCCATCTCGTCATCGGTGTATCCCACCGAGCGGATCACATCGCGCACCACCTGCTGGTAGTCGATCGTGCCCCGCGAGGTGATCTCGCCAGCCACGACCGCTAGGCCTGTCGTTACGAGGGTCTCGCACGCCACGCGGCTATGTGGATCTTGAGCGAGATAGGCATCCAGAACACCGTCTGAAATCTGGTCAGCTAACTTATCGGGATGCCCCATGCTGACCGACTCGCTCGTAAACAGATACTTGCCTTGTGCCACGACTTGTGCCTCTCGTGTGAAAGTGAAGCGAACTGGAAATAAGAGTGAATCGGAATGTCCGTTAACTGCTTGCATGCATCACTGCATGACTCTGAGCAAACGATTATCCGGATATGGGCCGGATTCGGCAACTGGAATACCTCGTGTGGCCGGATGACAGTTGCCCCAGGATGCGAGCAGCTGAATCCGCTGTGGCTCCGCGGTGGGCAGCCACGGCCTCGGCCGCTCGTTGTCCAAGGCTGTGGGCCCACTGTGGCTCTGCTAGGCAGCGAGCCACAAATGCAAGTAAATCGTGGCCATTTGTCACAATGCAGGCGGCGTTGGCCGCCTGCAATACCGCCACCTCGGCCTGAAAATTCCGGGTGAAAGGACCGAAGCAAATCGCCGCGCCATAGGCGGCGGGCTCGAGCATGTTTTGTCCCCCCCGCCTGCCATCGAGGCTGCCCCCCACAAACGCGATCGACGCGGTACCCCACCAAAAGGCAAGTTCTCCGGTGGTATCGACCAAGAGCACGCGGGCCTGCGGGTCGGCGCCCTCCTGCTCCAACCGGCTCCGCTGCTGCCAGCGAAGCCCGGTGCGATCCAGCCAACTGCCAATGTCTCCACACCGCTCAACGTGCCGCGGCACGAGCACAAGGCGAAGTGTTGGATAGTCGTGAGTGAGTGCGAGAAATGTTTCGACTGCGAGTTGCTCTTCCGGAGCCTGCGTGCTGCCAGCCAGAAATACAGTGTGGCTTTCTGAAGTGCCGTCTACCGTGATGCCTGCCAGCGTGCGCAGCCGAGCAACCTCGGCCGATTGGCGCGTGACTTGCACACCGTCGAACTTCATTGAGCCAGTAACGATCACGTTGGCCGCGCCCAATCCAGCGAAGCGATCGGCATCGTCCCGCGACCGCGCAAGCACAAGCGACACTTTCTTGAGCATGCCTTGTACCAGCGGCCGGATGCGGCCGTAGCCCCTCGCGCTGCGTTCGCTCATGCGAGCGTTGGCCACGACAATTGCAACGCCCCGATGGCTCGCGGCAAAGAGCAGATTGGGCCACAGCTCAAGCTCTCCGAGCACCAGCATGTCGGGATCCATGCGGTCAAACACACGGCCCACGGCCCACGTGAAGTCGAATGGACAGGGAAACACTCGGCTGTCGCCAAACCGGCTGGCTGCCAACGCAAGGCCCGTTGTCGTCGAACTGGAAACAACACACTCCACCGACAGGCCATCGGCCTGCGCCTGCTTCGCAATTTCCTGCCAGAGCAGCCAGAGGAGTTGCACTTCGCCCACGCTCACGCCGTGCAGCCAGATGCGCGGGGTGGGCTTGTGAACGCTCAGGCCAACGCCCGAGTGATCGCGGGGCAGGCGGGGCACCGATCCGGTGAACCGAGTCCACGGAGCGGGCACGGGCCGTCGACCAGCCACACGACGCCACGCCACCCACGGCAGCAGCAACACTCCGACCACAAAGTAGACCAGATTCAACAGCATAAGATCGAAAGAACGGGGGGGCGCAATTTACCCGGTCGAAATGCTGTTAGACCGGGCGCAACAGTTCTTGAACTTCTTCCCGCTGCCGCAGGGACAGGGATCGTTGCGGCCTACTTTCTGTCCAACGTTGCGGATCGGCTCGTGGTTTTCTTCCGCTGCGGGCATGCTGCTCCCAGCACCCGTATCCCCCAGTGATCCAGAATGTTCAAGCGATACAGACGGGGCTTCGGCGTGGATCGCAGCTGTCTCTTTCCACGTGCTTTGCAATGCGTCGTCTTCCACCTCTTCGATTCGATAGACGATGTCGGTCACTCGTTCATCGATGCCCTTCCACATTAAATCAAACGTGCGCATTCCCTCTCGCTTGTATTCCACCTTCGGATCGACCTGTGCGTAGCCCCGCAAGCCCACGCTGGATCGCAGGTGATCCATTGCCAGAAGATGATCCTTCCACGCGTTGTCGAGGATCTGGAGCAACACAGCCCGCTCCATCCGCTTCATCTCGTCGCGAGCATCGTCACCACGGGCGTGCCGCCGACGACTGGCTTCCACGAGCGTTGACTTCAGGTGCTCAAAATCCAAAGCATCAATCGCACTCTCTTCTAGGGCAGGATCAAATCGCTCTCGTGCCCACGCCAAGATCTGATTGCGGTCGAGCCGTCGCGAACCATCCTCCTGCCGTTGTGAAAAATGAGAGAGCCCCACCAGCACGGGATATTCGATCTCGCGACGGGCGTATACCTCGCGGGCCTGCCGGCACACAAGTTGCTGAAACGCCTGCACATCGAGACCACTGGGATCGAGTTGGTCGGAGCCGTTGGCAGCCAAAGGCGCCCCAAATCGCCACTCTGTCCATCCGCGGGCCGATCGCAGGCCGAAGTCCGACGTCAAGAACCGCCCGCCATCCGAGAGATCAATGCGGTGGATCGCTTCGCGCACTTTTTCTTGCAAAAATTCCGCCACGCCGCTGCGACCCACCCGCTTGAGCTCGCGGTCGTTCACCGAGAGCTTCCAGCGGGTGTTGGCAAACGAAGCTAGCGCCGACCAGTTCCACTCGGCCTCATCCTCGTCGGGTGGGATATTCTCCTCAACGGCCTCAAAGATTTGCGATTCCGACTGCCGAATGGCCTCATCCACAGCCAAACGTTCTGCCTCTTCGGGGGACAGGGCGCGGAAGTCGGCCCCGTCGAGTTCGCAGGACAGGTGCCCCGATGCCCATGTAGCAAACGTCTGCGGCCCGTAGTCCTTATCCAGAAATGTTCCGATATTATGGTTGACCTGCCGGTCGACCATGTTTTGAATCAGTTCGCGGCAGTCGGCACCCTCGAGGATCTGCTGGCGAAAGCCGTACACTCGCTTGCGCTGTTCGTCCATCACCTCGTCGTACTCAAGAAGGTTTTTGCGAACCTCAAAATTACGTTCCTCGACCTTCTTCTGTGCCGCCTCGACCCGCCGCGTGACCATTCGGCTTTCGATTGCCTCACCATCCTGCATGCCCAGCCGCGTGAGTACATTTTTCACCCACTCGCCGGCAAAGATTCGCATGAGATCGTCTTCGAGCGAGAGAAAGAATCGGCTGTCGCCTGGGTCGCCCTGTCGGCCACAACGTCCGCGGAGCTGCAGGTCGATGCGCCTGGCTTCGTGTCGTTCGGTGCCGATAATGTGGAGGCCGCCCAGCTTGCAAACCAGCTCTCCCTCGGTCTTCATATTTTCTCGCGTGGAGATTTCCTTGACCAAGGCTCCCCACTCCTGCTGCGGCACGTCCAGTCGGGTTGCGTATTTGTCTTGCAACTGCGCCCAAGCGAGGGTGTCGGGATTGCCGCCCAAAATAATGTCGGTACCACGGCCGGCCATGTTGGTGGCGATCGTGACGGCATTAAGCCGGCCAGCTTGAGCAATGATTTCCGCCTCTCGTTTGTGGTGCTTGGCATTGAGCACCTGATGCGTCACTCCCCGTTTTTCCAACAACTCCGAAAGCCGCTCGCTCTTCTCGATCGACACGGTGCCCACGAGCACCGGGCAGCCCTTGCGCTGAATTTCACGCACTTTCCCGCGTGGAATTGCCTCCGTTGTTTTCTCTCCCTTGGCTTCGAACTCAAGTTCGGCGTCGCTCTCGCGAACGATCGTGCCCATTCGGAAACTGCCATCAGAGAGCGCCACCGAATCCCAGCGGTGCAGTCGCTCCAGTTCGTCGGCCACGGCGATCCACTTCTCCCGCTCGGTGCGGTAGATCACGTCCGGATGATTCGTTCGCTGCATGCCGCGGTTGGGCGGAATCGCAATGACGTCGAGCTTGTAGATTTTCCAGAATTCACTCGCTTCGGTCATGGCCGTGCCGGTCATGCCACCGAGTTTTCTGTAGAGCTTGAAGAAGTTTTGGAGCGTGACTGTAGCGAGTGTTTGCGACTCTTCTTTGATGCGCACGCCCTCTTTCGCTTCGACGGCCTGGTGCAGGCCGTCAGACCACTGGCGGCCCGGCATCAATCGGCCGGTGAACTCATCTACGATCACAACCTCGTCTCCCTGCACGACATAGTGGACATCGCGCTTGTAGAGATAGTGAGCCTTCAGCGAATTGTCGATAAGATGCGGCCACTCCATATTGCCAGCGGTATAGAAGCTCTCCACATCGGCGAGTTTTTCGGCCTGCCGTACGCCATCTTCGGTGAGCGAAACGGTGTGCTCTTTTTCCTTCACCTCAAAGTGCGTCTCGGCCTTGAGTTGACGGGAGATGTGATCTGCTTTGGAATATTTTGTGATGTCGTCATGCGCTGGGCCAGAGATGATCAGCGGCGTACGCGCCTCATCGATCAGGATGTTGTCCACCTCGTCTACAATCGCGTAGTTCAAGAACCCTTGGCTTTGCTGGAGATGCTTGGGAAAGCGATCGTCGCCTCTCGCGGCCATCCGCATATTGTCGCGGAGGTAGTCGAAACCAAATTCATTATTGGTGCCGTATGTGATATCGCAGGCATAGGCCTGCTGTCGTTCGGCCGCGTCCATGCCGGATTGGATCGCCCCGACGGTGAGCCCCATGCCGATGTACAGAGGCCCCATCCACTCCATATCGCGCCGGGCGAGATAGTCGTTGACAGTGACCACGTGCACGCCCTTACCCTCAAGGGCATTGAGGTAGGCCGGCAGCGTGGCCACGAGCGTTTTGCCCTCGCCTGTGATCATCTCGGCAATCGCACCAGAGTGCAGCACCATTCCGCCGATCATCTGCACATCGTAATGCCGCATGACGAGAAATCGCCGCCCCGCTTCCCGGCAAACGGCAAAGGACTCGACCAAGATGTCGTCGAGCGTTTCGCCAGCTGCCAGACGGCGACGGAATTCACCGGTTTGGCCCCGCAGTTCGGCGTCGGTGAGCGCCCGATACTTTGGTTCGAGCGAATTGATCGCCTCTATCTTTGGTTCGAGCCGTCGCACGTACCGGGCGTTGGAGGAGCCGAACATGCCGGTTAAAAGCCGCTCCAGTCGGGAGCCGACACCGGCAGCGGCATTCGAGAGACCATCCCAGAGGCGTTCGAGTTGTTGCATTGGATACCGTCATGAAAGCAGAAAACAATGAAAACACAATTGTCGCGGCCGATGCCCGTGCGGGTCAAGGCGGCTCCTCGACAACAGGCTACACTATGCGGCTCCTGTGGCCCGGGAGTCGTTCGGTGGGTACCCCGGAATCGACCGCATGACATCTAAAATAGAGAAGACATCCAACGCGTCGCCGGCATTCACGGCATCCGATGTGACACCCGTCCCGATCGCGTCGGTCGTGTCCAAGGCACCAGAGCTTTTGTCGCCTGCGACTGTGCCGTTTCAAGACATGGCTGGCCAGTTGCTTTTTCTAGGCACTGGGACCAGCGTCGGAGTGCCTGTGGTGGGATGCCGCTGCCAGACGTGCACCAGCGATGATCCTCGCAACAACCGCACCCGCACCAGTGTAATCCTCGGTCTGCCCGAGGGAACGCTGCTCATCGACACGACACCCGACCTGCGAACGCAACTCCTGCGGGAACGCATCGGTTCGGTGGATGCCGTGCTCTACACGCACGACCACGTCGACCACGTCTACGGGCTCGACGATATCCGCCCGCTCTGCTATCGCGTCAGGCATCCGATGCGAGTGTTCTGCGAGGAACGCGTAGAGAAACGAATTTGCAGGGCATTCGACTACGCTTTTGAGACTACCCCCGTTCTCGGCGGCGGCCTTCCGAAGATTGCGTTTGAGCGGATCACCGATCAGGCGTTCGACCTGCTTGGCACGCGAGTCATACCTCTCCGGCTGGGGCACGGAGTTTTTGACGTGCTGGGTTTTCGATTTGGTGGCCTAGCGTATTGCACCGACACCAACCGCATCCCGGCCGAGACTTGGCCTCTGCTAGAAGGCCTCGACACACTTATTCTGGATTGTCTTCGGCCCTCGCCTCACCCGACCCATTTCTC
>Ga0209500_10002961_pt1 | contig 11798 bp, 13 predicted proteins | sample S_140212_EF_Meta_FD_187323 | JGI IMG/M metagenome (GOLD analysis project Ga0209500, IMG submission 187323) | Freshwater microbial communities from Lake Simoncouche, Canada to study carbon cycling - S_140212_EF_MetaG (SPAdes) (version 2) | ecosystem: Environmental > Aquatic > Freshwater > Lake ...
CAATTTGAGAAGGGCGGAAAAAAATATCAACCGCCCTTATGTATGGTCGAACCCCGATGCATCCGAAATTGCGAGTGCATATACAGAGATGAACCAATTCAAAGATGTCTCCAACTTGGATCTCTCTAGATCTGAAGCTGAAATTTCAAACATTATCGATTCATTTAAGGATGAGCTTCTCATTGTTCGCTGCGATGATGACCATGGAAAAATAGATTCACTTCGCGGTGTTCTTCGTTTTTCCAACAGAGCTTGGGATTTCCTGGCCCTCACTTCTCCAAGTGGCAGAAAGAATTACTCCTCACATGCCGTGTTTTGGCACCTGACCAATGTCTGCCAGTCATTAGGAGTTGGATCAATAGACCTCAGTGGTATCGACCCCGAAAATAATAAAGGTGTGTACGACTTCAAAAAAGGCACTGGGGCCCAACAAATTGACTACCTTGGCGAATGGGACGTTGCGCAACCCCGATGGATGCGACCGATCCTGAGTAGAATTATTGCCAAGTGAGCTTTAAATCGCACCAAATCAGCTAAAAATTTCATAAATTTGGTGAGCACCACCGATCGCCGGCTTACTACTTCTTCATGACAAGCATCCCCAACTATCTCTTTCAGATTCTGGTGTTGGTTGGCTTATGCGCTGTCTTGCAGTTGCGTTCCAAGACACTTGACCTCTACGTCATCGCATTACTTTCAATTTGGACGGTTGGAGTATTTGCAATCTTCTACAAATACGGAGTTGATCAAGTCTTGTTTTATTCCAATGACCAGGCGTATTTTAAAGGTGTAATTGAAGCCATCCCAGAATTCGGAGTTCAATTTTCATTATGGAATTTGGGTGGTGGTGACTACCCGATAACACTTCCAGCCTTATTGCTCACCAAACTTGGTTTCGACACCGTGTTGGCAGTTAAGTTTCTGCAATTAGTCGCGCTGCTTTTTATTTACCACGATGGTCGAAAAATACTCAATCGTTATGGAATCAATGTAGTTGGGTGGCATCTCATTTTTTTCTGTGGTCCTCTGTTCCTATTCATGTCAATGCTCGGATTGAGAGACCTTGTAATTGCTTATTTCGTCATGCAGTTCTTTTTTGCAAAAGCACCCACAATTCGGATTATCGCACTGCTCGCAACATTTATGTTTCGCCCACATCTATTTATCGCCCTAATTGTCGGTTGGGCAGTTGGAATGATTTGGAGCAACAAGATTCCACGTTTTTACTACTTCCTGATCAGTGCTTTAGTCGTCGGAATGTATTTTTTTGGAGCACTTGCTTACCACTTTGGTGGTGCGATTCAAAACGGTATGCCGCTGACAACAGCGAAAGATATTTTTAGCCAAACCAAATTTTCCCGACTAGCAGCAAATTTTCTGAGTTTGCAGTTTCTTACCCTGGGAGATTCAGCAAAACTCTCGTTTGCAAAGCTTCTGACAACCCGCTTGGTCTTTATCGATACATTCCTGATTCCAGGATTTTTCCTTTTTACACTTCTAAAACCATCAAAAAAATGGAGTGGCCTTCGCTTACAGATTTTTGCATCATTCATCTTTTTTTATGGGATCATTTCACAAACGCCTTACAACTCGTCTCGTCAAAACATTCCCTTTCTCTTGGTCATGGGGCTTGCTTGCTTGATTACATCCCCAATTCTCAATAAGAGCAATGAAAGCAACTCGGCTCTATCCAAAGCGACTCATAGCCAGCCAGTTCCGATCACTTTATGACAGTCGAAAAATCTGAAGGTCAGAAGCATTCGGTAGCGCCGCGATTGCTATTTGTCATTACAGAAGATTGGTTCTTCACATCTCACTTCATCGAGCGAGCAGTGGCCGCGAAACAAGCCGGTTATGACGTAGCTGTAGCCACAAGAGTCAGGCTGCACGCACAACAAATTAGCGATTCTGGTATTGAGATATTCCCAATTGAATTTTCTCGTAGAGGACTTAACCCCATCACAGAGATTCGTACCGCATGGCGACTGAGACACATCGTTCGCAAGTTTGCTCCAGATATAATCCATAACATTGCGCTAAAGCCTGTCGTGGTCGGCACACTCGGCGAACGACTCGCTGGTCATAAACGAATCGTAAATGCACCTGTGGGAATGGGCTACATCTTTTCTTCCAAAGATCGAAGAGCAACATTGCTTCGTCCTGTCTTTCTCTTTATTCTGCGACGTCTCTTAAACCCAGTTGGCAGTGAAGTGATTATCGAAAATCCAGATGACTATTCGTCACTAATTGATCAAAAAATGGTTCGCCCAGATTCGCTCACTCTCATCAAGGGTGCAGGAGTTAATACAGATCTTTTTACATTTGTGCCCGAACCCGCTGAACCAGTAGTGGTCACCATTGTCGCTCGGATGCTCAGAGATAAAGGTATTGCAGAATTTGTCGAGGCTGCAACGCTCATTCGGAAGTCGCAGCCGGAAACTATTTTTCAATTAATCGGCATGCCAGATGAAGGCAACCCAACTAGTTTTTCGCTCACACAACTTGAGGACTGGGTTCGCTCGGGCGTCGTTAAGTGGTTGGGCCATCAAGACAACATTGCCGAACATATCGCCAAGTCGCACATCATTTGTCTTCCTTCATACCGAGAGGGCTTGCCCAAATCACTGATTGAGGCTGTTGCTTGTGGAAGGCCAGTTGTTGCTACGGACGTTCCTGGATGTCGCGAGGTTGTTTCTCATGGTGTTAATGGATTCCTTGTTCAACCACGCGATTCTCACGCTCTTGCAGAAGCATTGATGAATCTGATTTCAGACAAGGTGCTTCGTGAGAGAATGGGTCGGCTAGGGCGTGAACGTGCTGAGAAGGAATTTTCCTCTGAGATCATTATTGGCCAGACATTACGTGTTTATGAATCGATGTTGAAGAAATGAAGATTCTCGTCACCGGAGCCACTGGGTTTATTGGTAAACAACTGTCCGATGTTTTGACAAACTCAGGTCATGAAGTCCGCAATACTTCACGATCACTCGATCCAAATAGATCAACAACCAGGGAAATGATCATCTGTGATCTTGAATCTGCAGACAACCTCGATCAGATGACCACGGGTTGTGATGCAATTGTCCACCTTGCTGGTCGTGCACATGTTATGTCTGATGACCCTTTAACAAGTGAGTCGCTCTACGTTTCGGCAAATGTAGATGTCACAAAGAAACTTGCGCAGAGTGCATCTCGTACTGGTGTCAAACGAATGATTCTGATGAGCTCTATAAAAGTAAATGGAGAATCAACAACAATCGATACCCCATTTACATCGCACGACACACCAAATCCGCAAGACCCATACGGCCGGTCCAAAACTCAGGCCGAACAGGCACTGTGGGATGTCACTGCAATGTCCGGACTTGAAGGTGTTGTGATTCGACCTCCCCTTGTTTATGGACCCGGCGTGCGAGCAAACTTTGCATCGCTGATTGGCATTGTCGGTCGAGGACTGCCACTTCCACTTAGCTCTATCCAGAACAAGCGAAGTTTTGTGTCGCTTGACAATCTGGTCGACTTGATTTCAACAACACTGCAATCCCCAAATGCGGCTGGTAATACGTTTCTTGTTTCTGATGGCAATGATCTCTCCACACCCGAGTTAATTCGCTCAATCGCTTCTGCACTTCATAAATCACCAAACCTTTTTCCATTTCCTTCCGCTCTACTCAAGCTGGCAGCCACTGCAACTGGAAAGCGAAGTGCGTACGACAGACTTTGCGGATCGCTCACTGTCGACATTGCGTTAACAAAGCAAAAGTTGTCTTGGAGCCCACCATGTACAGTTCAAGATTCACTGCAGCGAACAGTTGATGCGTTTATCAGATCCAAGGAATCACAATGACCTGTGTCGCTTTCTTTGCTTTGCTGTTTTTACTTTCCGCGGCTCTGACGTTTCAAATTCGTAGGTCTGCTTTGCACAAACAGCTGCTCGACATTCCAAACGACAGAAGTTTGCATACTGTTCCAACCCCTCGCGGTGGTGGTTCGGCAATAGTTCTGGTTTTTTTCGCAGCAGTCGCTGCACTGACCGCAACTAATTCCGTCGAAACCAAAAATTCAATTATTTTGATTGGCTGTGGAGCATTAGTTGCACTGACCGGATTTTTGGATGATCGCCAACTGCTCTCTCATGCAAGATCACGATTGGCTTTGCACTTTGTAGCCGCAGTAATTGCGGTGAGTGTGCTCGGTGGACTTCCAACGCTTCCAGTTTTTGGCACCGACGTCAGTCTTGGCGTGTTTGGTGGCATTCTCGCCACTACCTATCTGGTGTGGCTTCTCAATTTGTTCAATTTCATGGACGGTATCGACGGAATCAGTGGAGCCGAGGTGGTATCGGTCTGCGGCGCCGCAGCGTTTCTCATCCATCGCACCACACACGATTACAACATTGCGTCACTTCCACTCGCACTTGCTGCAGCAACACTCGGTTTTCTTGTTTTCAACTGGCCACCAGCGAAAATCTTTATGGGTGATGTCGGGAGCGGCTTTGTTGGATTCATCATAGGAATTTTTTCACTCATAGCTGCCGACAGCGCCGGCTTACTCGGTTGGGTATGGGTAATTTTGCTTGGAGTTTTCATCGTCGATGCCACCGTCACACTCATTGGCCGCTTATTCCGCAAACAGAAACCACACGTTGCGCACCGCAGCCACGCGTTTCAGCATCTTGCACTTCGATTCGGATCACACAAACCCGTAACAATTGGTGTAGTGGCGATCAATCTTTTCTGGCTGTTTCCAATCGCGTTCGCAGTGACCGAAGGTCGTATCGACGGGTTTGCGGGCGTGCTGATTGCCTATACGCCACTCACCATTGCAGCACTTGTTTTAGGCGCCGGAACGCCATCGACGAAATAATTAAATGCGTGTAAGTCGTACGAGCGGAATGCGTCGCTCGGTCTTTGTTTGATACACCGCAAAGTCCGCCCAGATATCAACCATCGATTGCCAAGCGGCATCACGCTCTGCACCCTCGGGCATCGTTGATGCTCGCGCCTGAAAGACATCGGCTCCAACTTGCAATGTGACTACTGCGTCGGCTTCAAGGTTGGTGTACCACAACGGATGAGTTGGGAATCCACCCTTCGATGCCACCAACAAATAATCACTGCCCAAAGTTCCATAAATCAAGGCGGTACGACGCAATGCACCAGACTTGCGACCAGTTGTGGTGAGAAGAAGTGTTGGAACACCGCGCCACATGTGGCCGTCTTCGCCATTTGTTTCCACGTATCGAGTGATGTGGTCGGCTACCCACTCGGTTGGGCTGTCAATGATTGATGGCTGTGTTGTCATGACATCATCGTATGCGCAGGTGTGCTGTATAGAATTATAAGCAATGTCCACCGCGATCCCAACCACTCCACCATCTGTGCTGCCCGTGGCTAATGACCCCTGCTGGTGTGGCAGTGGGCGCAAGTACAAGCGCTGTCACAAGCAATTAGATGGTCGTGTTGTGCCTCACGCAGTGAGCCCACGTAGAGAAGTGCCAGCACACATCGTGCGGCCGCCGTATGCCGAAACAGGCAAGGTGCAGCGTTGGCAAGAATCTGCTGTCAAGACGCCAGAGATCATCGAGAAAATGCGTGTTGCAGGCAAGATGGCCGCTGAAGTCTTGAAGTTGGCAGGAGATTTTGTACGCCCTGGTATCACCACCGATGAGATTGATGTCTACGTGCACAACTTGTGCATTGAACGCAATTCATATCCAAGCCCACTGAACTATTCGGGCTACCCAAAGAGTGTGTGCACGTCGGTCAACGAAGTTATTTGTCATGGAATTCCTGATGCGCGAGTGTTGCTCGACGGCGACATCATCAATCTCGACGTCACGTGCTATTTCAATGGCGTGCACGGCGACACCAACGCAACATTTGCGGTTGGCGACATCGACCAAGAAAACAAAAACCTGATTCATGTGACCGAAGAATGCACATGGCGCGGGATTGAAGCTGTTGTTCCGGGTCGTCCATTAAGCGACATCGGCAAAGCAATTGAGACGCGAGCAAAGCAAGACAAGCTCGGTGTAGTCCGCGCATTTATCGGGCACGGAATCGGTGAGCAGTTTCACACTGACATTCAAGTACTGCATTATTACGACTCACACAACAACACGATCATGCGACCAGGAATGACATTTACTATCGAGCCAATGATCACGCTTGGAACTTGGCAACACCGCATGTGGAACGACGACTGGACTGCAGTGACAGCAGATGGAAAGCGCACTGCACAGTTTGAACACACCGTGCTTGTGACAGATACTGGCGTTGATGTGCTTACTGCAGGGCCTGGGGCTGCGTCGCCAAACGCACCGTGGAAGCGTTAAGTAAAAAGGTTTGATGTAAATGATTGACGCAATTGATGTAGAGAGATATTTGCGTTTCGACCGAAGCAATTGGGCCGAGTTGCGCGCACAGACGCCACTGACATTGCACGAAAAAGATCTTGAAGCATTGCGCGGCATCAATGACCGCATTGACTTGGAAGAAGTTGTGGCCATCTATTTGCCACTTACTCGCCTCCTTAATTTGTATGTGAGCGCAACTCAAAACTTGCACCGCGTTGCCGCAACATTCTTGGGCACTATTTCGCCAAAGATGCCGTACGTCATCGGTATTGCTGGCAGCGTGGCAGTTGGCAAAAGCACATCGGCGCGTATCTTGCAAGCGTTGCTCACTCGCTGGCCAGAGCATCCACGGGTCGAGTTGATCACCACTGACGGATTCTTGTATCCCAACGCCGTTCTTGAGAGCCGTGGGATCATGAACCGCAAAGGCTTCCCCGAGAGCTACGACACCAAGCGACTGGTGCAGTTTTTGCGCGAGATTAAGGCCGGCATGCCAGATGTTTCAGCGCCCGTGTATAGCCATGTCGAGTACGACATTGTGAAGGGTGACAGCCAAGTGGTGCACCAACCCGACATTTTGATTGTCGAGGGACTCAACGTCTTGCAGGTTGGCAGCGATGCAATGGAGTTTGTGAGCGACTACTTTGACTTTTCTATCTACATCGATGCAGTAGAGAGCGATATCGAGAATTGGTATATCGAACGATTTTTGGCACTGCGAAAGACAATCTTTAATGACCCTGCAAGCTTCTTCACACACTTTGCGCACCTCACCGATGAACAAGCAATTGAAGTAGCCCGCGGTATTTGGCGCGAGATCAACGGTAAGAACTTGAGCGACAATATTGCACCAACTCGTGCGCGCGCGTCATTGGTGATGCAGAAAGATGCAAACCACCGCGTTACCGAAGTTCACTTGCGCAAGCTGTAGTAACAGCGCATTTCTCTAGCGAGAGATACTCGCCAACCAATCTGGGAAATCCGCCAGTTTTGCAATCTCTACGAAGCGATCACCAGCCGTTGGCGCACCTTCAGATTGATCGAGTTCCCACAAGATTTCATACGGCACATACGCGCCAAACCCACCGATAGCAAGCACTGGCATGATGTCGCTGTGTAGCGAATTACCAACCATGCAGAAGTGGTGCGGGTCAATGTTGAGGCTTGCCAACACGCGTCGATATGTTGCTGGATCTTTTTCGAGCACAATCTCGACGTGATCAAAATAATGTGCGAGCCCACTTGTATCGACTTTGTGGGTTTGGTGCACAAGATCACCCTTCGTGATCAACACAATTCGATGAGTTTGCGCAACTTTGCTCAACACTTCAGCCACACCCTCAAACAACCTGACTGGCTCGGTGAGATGCTCACGCACACCGCGCAAAATCTCCTGCAAAACAGCAACGGGCACCGTGCCATTGCTGATCGAAATCGCTGCTTCCACTGCTGAGAGACCAAACGATTTGACGCCGTACCCGTAAGTGCCGATGTTGACGCGTTCTGTGGCAACCAATGCCGACTTAACGTCGACGCCGGTCGGTGCATATGGAGAAACTAAATCAACGAAACGATTTTCGTTGTGCCGAAACGTGTCTTCACTAAACCACAACGTGTCGTCGGCATCAAAGCCAATCGCATCAAAGTGCTCGTGGCTCGACATGACTAACGATGCAGTGCGTTGAGATAGTTGTACACCGTGATTCGCGAGACACCCATCGCATCGGCCACATCTTCGACAGCACGTCGAACCGTGAACGCCCCGCGTTCGTCGAGCAAGCGAATTGCGGTTTGCTTTTCGTTACGCGAAAGTTGTGAAAGCTTTGCTCCTAGTTCGCGCTCTACTCCCTCAATGATTCGATCCAGCGCGCCGTGTAGGGCTGGCAATCGCACGCCAGCAATTGTCGTGCCTTCCCATACCAACGGAATATCGCCTGCAATCAGAGCATCTGCCGCAACAAGTTCTGCACCAGTTGCCTTGAGTAAAGGTTTAACGGAAGCAATCAGTGGATGATTCGGAATTGTCATGCAACCCCAACGTCAACGCTCACATAGGTTGCGCCATTGCCGTATGCAGCACGCATGAGTTCTGCAATTACTTCTGGTAGCTGTTCTTTCGTTACCGAGAATGATGAACCGAATGGGCCAAATTCAACACTTAGACCACAACGCTCAACCGCGGCCACGGCTGCTGTTACGTGGGCACCTGGGGATCCTTCAACGAATGGTTCAATTGTGAACTCAACATTCAACATGGTGCCTGCCTTGTGTTTGGGTAGAAATCTCAATAATACGCGCATCCCACGCAATTTCTGCTGTGGGGCCAACAGCACAAGTGTGCCTACCATTGTCTCATGGCTTCGACACCAAAAATCCAACCAGCAAACGAACGACATGGCGCAACAACTGGAGTGATAGATCAGGCCACGGGAATGCTCGAGTATGCCCGCAGCATTAGGCGCGACCTTCACACTTGGCCAGAAATTGGTTTGGATTTGCCGAAGACTCGCGACCGTGTGTTGACGGCTCTCGACGGTTTGCCACTCGACATCACATTGCACAAAACAACAAGCGGAATTGCTGCTCTCTTAACTGGCGACAAACCAGGCCCAACGGTGATGCTGCGTGGCGACATGGACGCGCTACCAATGCCTGAAGACACTGGCCTCGAGTTTTCGTCTCGTGTGGAAAATGCAATGCATGCTTGTGGACACGACACCCACGTGGGCATGCTCGCTGGTGCAGCTCGCATGTTGAGCGAGCGCAAAGCCGACTTGCCAGGTCGCGTGTTGTTTATGTTTCAGCCGGGCGAAGAGGGCTACGGCGGTGCCGAATACATGCTTGATGAAGGCTTGCTCAATGTGCCAAAGTGCGCCGATGGCTCTGATTCACCAATCACGGCCGCTTATGCACTCCACATCACTTCTTCGATGCCTGCTGGTTTTCTTGGCACAAAAGGTGGCCCAATCATGGCATCGAGTGATCGACTCGACATCATCATCACTGGAAAAGGTGGTCACGCATCTGAACCTTTCCGCACGCTTGACCCTGTGCCGGTTGCAAGCGAAATAGTTTTGGCACTTCAAGCATTGGTCACACGCCGTCACGATATTTTTGATCCAACCGTTGTGACCATCACACGAATGATCGCTGGCACTGCTTACAACGTGATTCCAGAAACTGCTCGACTTGAGGGAACCATTCGAGCAGTGAGTGCAGCAACTCGAGCCAAGGTGCACGAAGGCATCAAACGAGTCGCTGAAGGAATTGCAAATGCTCACGACATGAACGCAGAAGTAATCATTGATCTTGGATACCCAGTCACTGTTAATGATGGGCCCTCAGCCGACTTTGCACTCGACGTCGCAGAGTCAATCGTTGGACCAAAGCAGGTGGCCAAATTTCCGAACCCAGTGATGGGTGCGGAAGATTTCAGTTATGTGTTGGAGAAACTTCCTGGTGCAATGTTGTTTCTCGGGGGAACACCAAATGGAATGGACCCGCGCAAATCACCACCGAATCACTCCAACCGTGTTGACTTTGAAGAAGACGCAATGACAACAGGTATGGCGGTGTATACGTCACTCGCCTTGCGCACACTCGGCGTGATGCTCGACTAATTGATCAACAACACACATGACACGCGGTTCTCGGAGCTCTCAAACAGGTAGCCAGCGCCCTCTGGAAGGCATACGGGTACTCGATTTCACACGCGTTCTGTCTGGTCCGCATGCAACACGAATGTTGAGCGATCTGGGTGCCGAAGTGATCAAAGTTGAGCCACCAATGGGTGACATGACTCGCTTTGCAATGCCACGAGTTAATTCATTGTCGTCTTATTTCATTCAACAAAACGTTGGCAAGAAAAATATTTCGCTCGACATGACAAAACCACAAGCAGTTGAATTGCTCAAAAAACTTGTGAGCCACTGCGACGTTGTGATTGAGAACTTTCGACCGGGTGTCATGCGCAAGATGGGCCTTGACTACGAAACTCTTTCCCAATTGAATCCGCGTCTGATCTACACATCGATTACGGGTTATGGAGCAACCGGTCCATGGACAACGCGTCGTGCATATGCGCCTGTTGTCAATGCTGAATCAGGAATTACCAAACATCAAGGTGACGTGCGGGGTGGGCAATACGCAAATGATCCACATAGTCATGGCGATGTATACACAGCACTTGAAGCAGCGAGTGCGATCTTGGCTGCTTTGTATCAACGCGAACAGACCGGCGTTGGTCAATACATCGACGTGTCTATGGCGGAGACCATGTTGTACGTCAATGAACATGCTCACAACCAAATGTGGACTGGTGTAGAACCAGTTGGCGAGATTCGCTCGTTTCAACCAGCCGACTATCCCGTGTTGACAGTTGCTGATGGATCAATGGTTGTTGTGAGTGGTCACCCAGCAGAGCGCGGAACATTTGATTTCTTTGTTGCAGCGATGCAGCAACCTGAGTTGCTCAGTGATCCACGATTTAGTGATGTCGCAACACGTCTCGAGCATTTCGATGAGTTAATGGACATTATGAAAGCGTGGGCAAAAACTGTTCCGACCAGTGATGAAATCGAAAACCGACTTTCCCAATACCAACTTGCTACTGGAAGATTGCGCAGTGTTAGCGAGTTGGCAAATACTGAGTGGGCCCGCGAGCGAGAAGCAGTGGTCTTAGTGAGTGACCGTGGCGATGGCGCAGTGCGTATTCCAAATAGTCCTTGGCACTTCTCGGGATCTGACACCACAACACAAGGTGACGCTAAATATCGCGGCGAAGACAACCATGCGATCTTCTCGGAAATTGCTGGACTGAGCAACGAAGAAATTACGCAATTCGAAAATGATGGCGTACTACTGAGCAGAGGCCCGAGCAAGCGTTAACTAACGACCAGAGTGGCCAAACCCGCCGCCACGATCTTCGCCATCTAAGTCTTCCATCACTTTCCAATCAATTGTTTCAATGCGTTGAATTAATAATTGTGCAATGCGATCACCTCGTGTCACCAAGTAGTCCACCGTCGGATCAGTATTGATCATCACCACTTTGAGTTCGCCGCGATACCCGCTGTCGATAATGCCCGGAGTGTTGACAAGCGTTACTCCATGCTTGAGAGCTAAGCCGCTGCGAGGCACGACGAAACCTGCAAATCCGAGAGGAACGGCGATTGCCAAGCCTGTGGGCATCAGTATTCGCCCGCCCCTGGCAGCAATCGTGGCGTTCTCTCGCGCGTACAGGTCTACGCCTGCGTCTCCTGCGTGGGCTGTGGCTGGCAGTGGCAAATCGGGGTCAAGGCGCTGGCAAGCGACCGAAAGGGGCTGATGAGTCATACAGCGACAATACGCCTAGATTGCATGGCGTGCTGGTGTGGATGGATCTCGAGATGACTGGGCTTGACCCGGAAACCGATGTGATCGTAGAAATAGGCACCCTGAT
>Ga0209500_10002962_pt1 | contig 11795 bp, 14 predicted proteins | sample S_140212_EF_Meta_FD_187323 | JGI IMG/M metagenome (GOLD analysis project Ga0209500, IMG submission 187323) | Freshwater microbial communities from Lake Simoncouche, Canada to study carbon cycling - S_140212_EF_MetaG (SPAdes) (version 2) | ecosystem: Environmental > Aquatic > Freshwater > Lake ...
TGCGTCATACCATGTTTGGTTTGGTTGGGAACGATAACTTCCAGAATTTCATTGAGGAACTGCGCGAAATGCAGCATTCCACCATGATTGATCTGTGTTCCGATGCAGTTGTTCAAAATGATCGTATGACCCTTGCATCCACGGGGGAACTCCGAGCGTACTCACAGATTATTGCGTTGTACGATGACTTTGTTCAGCAGCAATTGCTGCAAGCAGAGACTGATGCTGAAGACCGCGGGGCTTAATAGTTTTAGTCGGTGCAATAAATTGTTGTATTTATTGTTGACAGTATAGTTGGCGCACGCATTTGTACCGATACTTGGCATCCGCCATGAAGTCTATCGGCCCTTGGGGGCTATAATCCCATGTCTAACGAAAACGTCGAATCCGCTTCTTCACAGCCAGCCGAAGTATCTAATACTGAGGCAAAAAATGATGCACCGAAAAAGAGTAATCTGAGTGTCGCGCAAGCAGCCCAACGACTCCTTAACATCGAGTCCGAAAATGCTAAAGCTCAACGACAGACTGAACAGACTGCTCCGACGCAGGAATCAGCGTCAAATACTTCAGTCAACCCAGACGAAGCTTCCGCCGAGTCTGCCGAGCCAAGCCAAGAGGTGGAAACATCCGATGGTGAAGCTGATGTTCCTTCTCAGGATATTACACCAGAGCTTCAGAAGAAAATCGATAAACGTATCGGTAAAGAAGTCGCCAAGCGAAAAGCCTTGGAGTCGCGATTAGAGCAGCTTGAGTCCCAGCTAGGAGAAAGAAACAGTTCACCTACCGCTGAACAAGCTACTCAAAAGCCAGCAACCGCACAGATGCCTGCCAATGTGCCGCTGGCCCAGATTGATGACTTTCAAGCATTAGCCTCCTTACAGCAACAGGCCAAGGAAGCCAAGCGATTCGCCCAAGATCAATTAGATCGTGACGACTTTGAGCCGATTCAGGTTGGCGATACTGTTTTGGGACGGAGTGAATTGAAAGCTATTCTGCGTAATGCAGAAAAAACGCTCGATGATGACATTCCAGCCCGTACACAGTTCCTGACGCAAAAGCAGCAGTCGCAGCAAGTCGCTCATCAGATGTTTCCCTATCTGAAAGACAAAAGTGCGCCTGAATACGTCCTCGCCCAACAAGCATTGTCACAGATGCCTTGGATGAAGAATCTGCCTAATGCGGATTGGATCATTGGAGTGCAAATCGAAGGGCTTCGGTCCCTCGATGCTAAACAGAAGGCTGCAAAAACAGACAACAAGCCTAAAACTGCTATGAGCAACCGCCCTCCGTCCAGTCAATCAGTCGTTTCTTCCAACGGTGGTGACGTTCGTATGCCTTCAGCAGCGAAATCAGCCAACCAGATTGAAGCGATGCGGTCACAATTATCCAAGAAGGGTGGCGTCACGGCAAACGAAGCAGCAGCATTTCTGCTGGCAAAAGAAAAAGCAAAATTCAACCGTTAAACTCGTTCTACAATGGCCCTATCTACTACTTACAATGTTGCTGGTGATCGTGAAGACCTCACAGATTTCCTGACCATCCTCGCCCCCGAGGATACTCCGAAGGTTTCGACCTTCTCGAAAACTAAACGCATGACGAATGCGTATCAAGAATGGCAAGTGGACACCCTTTCCGCCGTTAACTTCGGTGGCGTGCTGGAAGGTCAAGATGTCCTTGCGTTCTCCAATCAAGCCGTCAATCGCGCTCGTCTGGGCAATTACGTCCAGCAGTTCCGCGAACAGTGGATGGTTTCGCGTCTTCAGGAGGCTTCTGACGTTGCTGGCGTGTCCAGCGAGGTCGCGAATGCCAAAATGAAGGCCATGCGCGAAATCAAACGCGATATCGAAGCCTGTATCGGTTCCGATAATGACCGCCAACAGGAAGCCCCGCCCGCGCCTTACAAGGCTCGTGCGCTCGGCAAGTGGATCAGTAATACCCCTGGTACCGACGTTCCCGCTGCGTTTCGCACGCCTTCGGCTAACATCGACACCACGGCTACTGGTTCCCTGTCGGAATCGGCCTTTAACGACGTGTTCCAATCAATCTTCCAACAGGTTGGTGGTCGCCGTTCGTACACGCTGTTTGCTGGTCCCTCGCTCAAGCGGGCTGTCAGCAAGTTCCAGCGTTCAGAAGGTGCTTCTGGTACTACCAAGACTTATCAAGTCACTCAGGATGCTAGCGAGCATCAGATTGATTTGGATGTCACGATGTACGTCGGTGACTTCCACACTGTGACGATTGTGCCTGACTTGTTCAACGGTATCCTCGATGGTGCTGATCCTTCGACCACGACTAACCAACAGAAAGCTCGCGGTTACGTCATTGATCCAGAGTTGGTCGGTCTGGGCTATATGCTCGGTATCGAATCTAACGAATTGCCTGATCTTGGTGGTGGTCGTCGCGGGTTCATCCTTGCGGCTCTTACCCTCATGGTTAAGAATCCGCTTGGTCTCGGCAAATTTGCTGGTTCCAGCTAAACAATAATCCTCAACATAAAAGGACACTACCATGGCTGATACAGCAGTAACCATCGCCCGCGCAGACCTCTCACAGCTTTCGCTGCAAGAGCAAGCTCGCGGATTTTCCAACAAGTTTCACGTTGACTATTCTGACGTTGCTTACGGTGCCGGAGCTTCCGACACCGTAACGTTGACGCTCGGTACTTTGCCGTCGAACTTCGTAATGAACAATGCACTGGTGAACATCACGACTGCCTTTGCTGGCACGACGGCGTTCTCAGTCAATGTTGGCACCACCAGCAGCACTAGCGCACTCGTCACGGCTCAGTCCGTGAAGACTGCTGGCGTGCTGGCGGGGGTTCTTACCAACGCTACCATCGTCAAGGGCACGGCATCTGTCAGTCTCGTTGCAATCTTTACGAACGCAACGGGTGGCAGTCCTTCGGCTCTTACCGCTGGCTCACTGGATATTTACCTGAACATTGTGGATCTTAGCGATCCTTACAAACTCGGTTAAGTAATCTCAAACAGGGGGCATCCTCATCCGAGGCTCTGCCCCTTTTCTTTTTTAATGAGCAGCGATCAAATAGTCACAGATATTCCCAAGGAGTTTGTCCGCAAATGGTGGTGGGAGATCCAAAATGGTCTGCCCAATGAGAAAGCCAAGGTCCATGAGGACCAGGCCCGTCTAGCCGCCGAGATGCGTAAACAAGGCTCTACGCAGATGGAAGGGCTTGGGCAGATGGCTGCACGCATCAATAGCCGCCTCTTCTTCCGTTTGCAGGGTCAGCACGGGAATAACGTCCATGAATGGATGCCTGAGTATCTGAAAGATAATCCGCATCTGTGTGCCGTTGGCTATCGTCCTAAGGTCAATCCTGCTCGTCATGGTCTAACAGGTGGATGGATGAAAAATAAAGACTAAGTGAGAACAATCGCCTACAGTCGCGCTTTGGCTAACATTTGCGGGCTGATTGGCGTGCCCACGTCTCGTCTGACGACGGAGACGGCGCAATCAATCAATGATTTGTTTAACGCCAATGTGCGCCAGATCTGGGGCGCTGGCAATTGGCCTGATTTGACGGGATGGGGTGAGGCTCGGTTTGTGGGTGATTTGCTGACATACCCCAACGATCTTTCCCAGACAGCGTATTGGACGGCTAACAATGTGACGGTTACAGCCAACAACATCAGTAACCCAGCTGACAACCGCGTTACCGCCAGCAAAGTTTTTGAGACGGCTACGACTACTGAGCACAACGTAACACAGGTTGTAAGCGCATTTGGGGCCACAAACTACCAAGCAAGTGTCTACGCACGTCCAGCGGGGAGAAACTACCTCTATTTGGCGGTAAACGATGGTACAACCACGTTCTCCACGTTCTTTAACGTCCAGACCGGACTTGTTGGAACCCAAGCCAACGTGCAGAGCGCAAATATCTCCCAATGCGCCAATGGGTTCTTCCTTTGCACAATCATGTATCAGACTGGGGCTAATGCCACCAGCCAGACTTATAAAGCAGGCATCAGCACGGATGGGACTACGATTTCTTACCTTGGTGACATTACCAAGGGGATTTACCTGTGGGGCAATCTGATTGTGCAGCAGAACAACGTATCTCCGCAGCAATTTAACCTTCCTTGGGATCAGACTGGAGAAGCTGAGATTGATGTAATGTTTCAGGCATGGGTAGAAAGCCCAGCCATGATTACCTATCCGCGTGGACAAGGGTTTGTGGTGACCAAGGATGGTTTCCAGATGATTTCCAGTGCGGGTGGGTTTATGGGGACGAATGGCTACGTCACCTACAACACGAACCCAGCCAATCCGATCTACATCTACTATCGGCGCGTTCCCTACAACTATGCTGGGGATGCTTTTTCCGCCACCGCAACCTACGTTGCAGGCCAGTACATCTATTACACCAAGACTGCTGGAGCCTCTGTAGGAACAAGCGATTACTACAAATGCTTGGCAAACACCACGACAGGGCAAGACCCAGAGGATACTCCCGCTAAGTGGGAGATTCAACCTGTCCCTGAAATGATTAGCCAGCCTTTGATCTGGCAGACCTACGGAGACTGGTTGATTCAAGACGGTCAGGCTGACAAAGCCGCCCAAGCCTACAACATCGTTGAGATGAAGAAAAATGAGGAATGGGACCGCATCCAACGGCAGATGCCAGACAGCTTCCAGATGACTGTCAGTACACACGTTACTTCACAAAATCGTTCTTGGTAATCCTAAAACTACTTACTTATGAGTTCATTCAATCTAAATAACATCTTCCCGAAACCAGCCTGGTATCGGGGTAGTACGGTAGCAGATCAACGCCTCACGGTAGACAGCACGGTAGGTGGCGTACAGTTTTCCACGTTTGGCGATACCACGACTATGATTGTTCTGGATGTGCAGGACGCTGACGTGATGTGTACGTTTGACGGCTCTGCTCCGACTACGACCAATGGTCATCGCCTATACTCTGGCTCGCATTACACCTGGTCTACCGCGGCAGCGCAGCAGGCTAAGTTCATCCGCCAAGGTGCGACCAGCGCGGCTATCCAAGCCTCTGAATTCCAGCTGTGATTGCGATCCTCGGCAGTCAATGTGATATTCTGGGCCAGCGCATGGCTACGGGCATTAACATACCCCAATTAAATGACTCTAGTCGCCCCATTATCCCAGATGGGTATCTAATTACAGCTACCAGCGATAACATCGTTGATTCGTCTGGGAACAAGTTTGTGTACGTTCAATATCCGTAACCCTTTATTTTATGGCTGACATTCGCATCAAAGACCTCGCTACAACTGCTTCATCGGCTGCATCTGATGATTTTATGGCTTTGGATGGAGCAACCAACGGCACGCGTAAGATGAGTGCTGCCAATCCATCTGTCACTACGCTTACAACCAGTGGTGTAATTGCACCAGGCGGTAGTGTGCATGGAGCAAATGGTACAGCTGCCAATCCCAGCTTTGCGTTTCTATCCAACCAAAACACAGGGCTCTACCGTATTGGTTTAGACAACATTGGTGTAGCGGCTAACGGTGCAAAGGTGTTGGACATTGCGACGACGGGACTAGGTGTCACGGGCACGCTCTCTGTCTCGGGCGTCGCAACGCTGGGCGCGGGTGCGATTCTCAACACGCCAGCTAGCGCGACGCTCACCAACGCCACCGGCCTCCCGATCTCCACCGGAGTCTCAGGGCTCGGCACAAACGTGGCCGCCTTCCTTGCGACTCCAAGCTCGGCGAATCTTGCGGCGGCGCTGACCGACGAAACCGGCACGGGCGCAAACGTGTTCGCGACTAGCCCGACGCTTGTCACGCCGATCTCCGCGACCCTCACCTCCCCCGCCTCGACCAGCCTGACGCTCGCGGGCGGCGCAGGAAACAGCAGCGTGATCCTGACGCCAGCCGGAACGGGCGGCGTCGGCATCGGGACGACGGCGCCACTGGCTGCTTTGCACGTTTTAAGTGCAGATAGTGGAGCTTATGGAAGCACTAACAGAGGGCAGATTTCTGCCTACACAAGCGATTCGCAGGCGGCAAACAAAGGTGGTGTCATTTGCCTAGGCGGTAAGTATTCAACAAGTGATGCTACTCCCATAACTTATGGCTTCGTTGCAGGAAAAAAAGAGTCCAGCGTTAATGATAATGCAGATGGCTATCTGGCTTTTGGCACATCCCTAAACTCCACGAATCCCTATTCGTTTGAGCGGATGAGAATCAGTAGTCTCGGCGTCGTTTCGATCACTAACTCCACCGCAGGCTCCGCCGGCGCAGGCGCGCTAGTGGTCACGGGTGGGCTGGCGACGGGTGCGGCGAGCTATCTCGGCGGCGCGGTGACAGCAGTAGGCACCATCCAAGTAACGGCAAACACCACGCCAAGCGGCGGGTCGGGTCTGGAAATCCAAGGCGGCGCAACTCCGACGCTGTTTGCCTACAACCGCACGGGGTCGGCTTACCTGCCGCTCATCATCACCGGATCAACGCTGTCGATGAAGATGAACAACGTCGATGCGTTTACGCTCACCGGAGCGAGCGCAGCAGCATCAACCGCCACCTTCGCGGGCGCGGTGACGGTGACGGGCGCACTCAAGCTCGGCAACGCCTACGTCGCTGGGGCGGTTGTCGGAACTGGCTCCATAACCATTCAAGATTCCACAGGCACCACCTATCGTATTCCCGTTCTCGTTTAATTTACACCCATGACCATCATCCCTATCGCGCCCTACACAATGGGCTCACCCGCCCAGCCAAAAATCGGAACTTTGTTCGAAGTTAGATACATCAACTACACGTCGCCCACCGCCGTTGCCGACTGCCATCTTCTCGACGCGGAGGGCGTGGAAATCATGCCCGTGGGCCTTGTGCCCGCGACGGCAGAGCAATGCGCCGCGTGGACGGACGACGCGACGTTTGCCGGCGTGTTGGCCGTGAACGCGGGGTTTGAACTGGTATCCGAGGAATAATTACCATGACCAAAGACGAACACAAAGCCACGATCGTTCAGCAACTCCAACAGCAGAGCTTGAATCTGCTGGTGGACTCGCTCGCGGCTGCGCTGGCCGAGATTGAGGCACTCAAGGCCGCTGCCGCTGACAAGCCGACGCCGTGAACCTCAAACGCTCACTCCTCCTCGCGGTCCTCGCGCTCGGCCTTGTGGTCGTGCTCGGGCTTGCGCTGCGGAGTGAGCGGGTGCTCACGGCGGGGTTGCCGCTGCGGATTGTAGTGGCCTCAGAGACCGAGGCTTGGAAGCTGGCGGGCCCGTCTGCCGTGGTTGTGCTAGGCACGGGCAGCATGGCACCGTACATACCCCCTGCTCCCGCTGGGGCTGACCCGCTGCGAACGGTGTCAGCGTTGGTCGTGCTTGTCCCAGGTGCAAACTACGCCGACATCAAGGCCGGCACGCTCTGCATCTACGTCCCAATCTGGGCTGGGCGCAACGTAATGCACCAAGCTGCGCAGATCGACGCTGGCGGGTGGATTATGACGGGGCTGGGGAACAAGGCTTACGAGAATCGTGAGCGGGTGACGGCGGCAAACTTTGTGGGCATCGTTGCCCGCACCTACGTCTGGGGGAAGTAAACCATGAGCCTCACCGACATCCTCTTCAACGCAGCTTCTGGGGGTGTTGTGGGGTCGCTGCTCCACCTTGGGACGAGCTTCTTTGAGACGTGGCGCAAAAAGAAGGACGCGGAGGTGGAGATCATGTTGCTCAACGCGAAGCTGGCCGCAGCCGAGAAAGAGGCGGCGTGGAACGCTTTCACTGCATCCCAGAAGGACTCCAACGCAACCCTTGTCATCCCCGCTGGGACGTGGCCTTGGGTTGGCTCCATCTACGTTCTCGTTGACGCCTTCCGCCAGCTCACGCGCCCAGGGCTGACGTGGGCGGGCTTTATTTTCCTGACCTCCGTCTACTTCTTCGCATCCCCTGAAGTCCGCGCCACCATGTCACCGGAGATTCAATTTGGATCATGGACGCTGATCTTCTGGTGGGTAGGCGCACGCTACAACAAATCTAAATGACCTCCGACAACATCCGCGCTACCCTTACCGCTGCAACGCCCGCTGCTGCAATGGTGTCCCTGTCACAGATTAACGAGGTCGCCGCACTTATCGGCACACTGCTGGGCATTGCCTTCCTGCTCTGGCGGTGGCGCAAGCAATGGAAGGCTGGGAACGCTAAGAACCTCGATTGAGAGTTTACAGGCACAACTGCAATGAATCGTTATCGCGCATACGGTAATCTTGATGACCAACCTCAAGTGGTTGGCGATAACTCATTTCTTGGCGTAGACGAGTACAACGCTCCTGAGAACATCAAGCCTGGGAATGTTCAGAAGGCTGTTAACCATGATTTCACATCTCAGGACGCAGTGACTAGAGGTGGGTTTGTTTGTTTGCCAGAACTGGCTACTGAGGCATTTGGATCTAAATGGAATACAGCTCCAAATGTTACTGCTGGCAATGCGGCCTGCATTACTTTTGGAGCCAATTTGTTTGTAGCCGGAGGATCTTTTTCATCTGCTGGTACATTTCCGTGCGTTATTACCAGTCCTGATGCAATTACTTGGACTCAAACCAATATCCCTGGAGTTACTATTCAAAATCTTATCAGAAGAATAGCATTTGCCAATAGTGTATTTGTTGCAGGCGGATTTGGAGGCACTTATGGAGGATTTAGTTACTCGGGTGATATTTATTATTCAACAGATGGTTTAACTTGGGCTACATCTGCATCTAAAGCTCCAGCCGATATGAATGGGTTAGCGTATGGCAACGGTAAGTGGGTTGGCGTATGTACTATCAATACTTCTCCTAATCAATTTACTCCGATAACATCGACTAACAACGGTGAAACGTGGACAAATGGAACTCTGCAAACTGCGTTTGGTGGAGCCACTGATTTGTTCTTTTACAACGGAGTTTTTATTTTAACAACCAGTGCTTCTAAAATTGTAACATCAGTTGATGGCATTACATGGACGTTGGCTGCTAATTTGAGCGCGTTGTTTTCACCAATTGCTATAACCTTTGGAAATGGTGTTTTTTGCGCTCTTGGATCTGGTGGAGCAATTGCTATTTCTACTGATTTAACGACGTGGAATTTAGTTCAAGCAAGTTATAGTTCTCCAGCGTACCTGTTTAACGATATTGATTTCTTTAACGGCAGATTTATTGCAGTCGGAATTAACTACGGCACGTCGACTACTGTAATTTTAACATCTATTTACGGAACAAATTGGCAGTTATCTGATACAGGTATTGGACTAGCGGCTTTGGAACCTGCGAGCCAAAGTTTGGCAAATGGCAACAATACTTCGGTTGTAATAAATTCCCTTAATTCTGGAACCTACGACGCAATTTACTCCTACAGTGCTCCGTTGCAGAATGTCTACGCTTCAAGCATTTATTCCGATCCCAATAATATTGGTCAGACATGGATTATGATGCTGGGAAATGCTAGCGTTGGATTCTTTGCCAATGGATATACGGGCAAAACCATCAGCCTTGGAAGCTACCAAGTAACCACTCAGTCCACTATTGTTCAGGCTAACAACTACGTTTACATTTTCCGTGGACCAGATGAAACGCCTCTGTACTGGGATGGCAATTGGAGCGGCACGTTTGCGCTGGTTCCAGACACAACGCTTCCAATCTCGTTCTTATCTATTCCTAAAAGCAACAATGCTGTTTACTATCAAAACAGGCTTTGGGTTGTAGATGGCAACAACACGATTGCAGCGTCTGATGTACTTGCGTTTCAAGATTACGATCCTCTGGCCAATGAATTTAACGTAAATACTGGTAACAGCGACTACATGGTTGCTACGTTCCCATTTGGACAGAACAGCCTGATTGCTTTCAAGAACAAGTCGATCATGCTGCTTCAGAACGTGGAAGGAGCTTTAACTGACGTTACGGTTACTGAAATCACCCGTCAGGTTGGTCTGGTGGGCATTAACGGCGTCACGTCGATTGGTCCTGATTTGGCCTACGTCAGCAATCAGAACATCAATCTGTTGACGCTGACATCCACCAACAACTCGCTTCAGCATAAAACGCTTCCGCTTTCTACGAAAATTCGGACGATTATGAGTCGGGTAAACTGGAAGGTTGGCTACAAGATCTGCGTTGGGTATTGGAGCAACAAGCTCTACGTTGCGCTTCCCGTCGATAACAGCCTCGTCTGCAATGCAGTGGTAGTTTACAACTTTACTACCGAAAACTGGTTTGGTGAGTGGAGCTTTGATAGCACGTTAAATATGTGTATCCAAAGCTGGCAGGTAATTGATTATCTTGGGTTGCAGCGGATGCACGCAGTCACCGAGGACGGACGGATCTTTGTCACGGATGAAGGCCAGAACGACATCAATGGCTCTACGGTGGCTGAAATCAGCACTCAGCTAATTACCCGTGCCTACGATACCTCTAACGTAAATCACTTCCAGCGTCGGGCATTTGTGGATTTGGCTACTAACCGCCCAGAAGTGTCAGTATCAGCGTTTACGGAGGGGGCCAGCGAAGAGAGCGTGATTTTGACAGATCAGACCTATAGCCGGTCTGAAAGCTGGAAGTTTGCTGACTCTTCTTACGACCTGACCAATGCGAACAACGATTTCAATCGTGCCTACCGCAAGGATTACAGCACGGGTTCGCTTGGTGGCAATGATCCGTCTCCACCTAGCCCAGGATTGCCTGCAACGGGCCTACAGACGGGTTCTGGCATTCAGCCTGAGATGTTGCAGGAATACCGCTTGCCGCTCATTACTCGGCGTCAGGGACGCCTTAGCTGGTTGGAGCTTACTAACACGCAAGGATACATGAAAATCATGTCCGTTGGCTATGAAGCACGCGCTGGACAACGCGCTAACCTCGTCCAAGTTTAATTTATGCCATCTGTAACACCAGGATACACCTTTACGGGAACGACGGATCCGATCACTTACACCAAGTTGAATCTGTTGGCGCAACCTACGGTTGCAGCCATTGCTGCGGGTGACGTGACGACTTCAACCATTGCAAACGATGCAGTAACCACGGCCAAGATATTAGATCGTAATGTTACTACGTCTAAGATTGCACTCCTTGGAGTTACATCGGCAGAGCTTGCAGCTGACGCCGTAACTACGGCCAAGGTATTGAATAACAATGTAACGCTTGCCAAGATTGTTGCTGCCGCAGGCAATAACACGTTTCTAGCCCGTTCTACCGCGTCCGCAGGTAACTACGAGGCATTGGATACGACCACTACTGGACTAGGATTCTACACGGGTGCTGGTGGTGTGGTAGAGCAACTTACGAGCAAGTCTACTGCATTTACTCTGAATGCAATGTGCGGCAAGATTACAACATCAAATGCGTCATTAGCAGCAAATACGTCTGTTAGTTCTACTTGGACGAACAGTAAAATTGCCGCAACAGATGTTGTTATTATTAATCATAAATCTGGTGGCAATCTTGGCGATTACACAATTAACGTAGCTTGCCTTGCTGGATCTGCTACGCTTACCATACGAAGCATTATTCCTGCTGGAGCTTTAACAGATGCTCTTGTTTTGAACTTTGTAGTCATCAAGGGCGTAACTTCCTGATCTATTTTAACATCGATCATAATCGTAGTAATATTTAACGCATATGGCATATAAACCAGGAATATTTCAGTATGGCACCATTGGCGCGGATGGTAGTGGTGGTGAAGATCCAATCACTATGCTCCCTCCATTCAATGTTAATGAACCTCCTGGATTTAACAATCTGAATGATTTAGATTTGTACAACGCAGGTCTATCTAGCGGAAACATTTTTTATGGTGGTTATGTTCCT
>Ga0209500_10002963_pt1 | contig 11791 bp, 3 predicted proteins | sample S_140212_EF_Meta_FD_187323 | JGI IMG/M metagenome (GOLD analysis project Ga0209500, IMG submission 187323) | Freshwater microbial communities from Lake Simoncouche, Canada to study carbon cycling - S_140212_EF_MetaG (SPAdes) (version 2) | ecosystem: Environmental > Aquatic > Freshwater > Lake ...
TCTTTAACCAAGATACGTGTACCAATTGTTTGAACGTTAGCAGTATCAATTAAATCAAATGATCCTGTTGTACTAATATATGCACCAATACCATTAGCTGCACCATTAGGTGAATTATATGCTGTAGTACCACCTGTTGTTGTTGACAACGTAGTTGTTGTGGCAACATATACTGGTTGATGGTAACTAATACCACTTGAAATATATGTGTCAACATATGCCTTAGTTGCTACATCATTAGCTAAGTTTGGATAACCAACGTTGTTTATCCAATATGTATTCATATTAATATTGCCACTAAACGAACCTGTTCCAGTAGCAATTAGATTAACTGTACCTAAGTTACCAACATTAGCATTACCTGTTACACTTAATACACCCGGGGTAGTTAAGTTTGCACCATTAATGTTACCAACAGCGTTAACTAATCCGGGAGTATTGAATGCTCCACTCTGTGCAAATGTCCATGTATTAGCAATTGAGCCACCTGTACCAAGTTGAACAGTTACATTACCGCCACGATTTTGTATTAAATCTGTTTGGGTTGTACCTAATGTAAGACCAGATCCACCAAATGTTCCACCAACGATTTGTGAAGCTCCGCCTAATGTTATTTGTCCGCTTGGTGCAAATTGTGTTGTGTTGCTATCAGATGTAATTGCAATTATACCTGTACTACTGCCTAGTGAAATTCTTGTATCATATGTACTAGCGTTTTGAACGATTGCCGGAGCAAATACATAACTATTAGCAATCAAATTAGCAGTAATTGTATTACCGGTTACATTTAAACTTGATAAATTACCAAGACTAGTAATATTAGGTTGAGCGTTAGTTGTTACAGTACCTGATACGCCTGCTGTTGCTACATTTAAGTTAGCAACTTGTGTAGTTGAATTAACAGTAAACGGTGCTGTGCCTGTTGCTACGTTAGCAGTAACAGTAGTTGTAGTAATATTACCTGTAGCAAATATAAACTCTGTGCCTAAATTGCCGGTATTGGCATTACCTGTAGCATTCAATGTTCCAGCAACATTAACACCAGTACCAGTAACTGTTAATGAAAGATTTCCATTTGAGGTAAGGTTAATATTTCCATTACTAGTTGGAATATCAACACTACTATTACCATTAGTAATATTAGATCCTGCAGAAATTCCTGACCAAGTTAAATTGCCCGTGCCATCTGTTTTTAGATATTGATTTGTGCTACCACCAGTAATAGTAACATTACCTACATTACCTAAATTACTCAATCCTGTTACATTTAGACTACCTGTGTTAGAATAACCTGAAGTAGTAAAATTACCACCACTTACAGTACCTGTTACACTTAAATTAGCTAGTGTACCAACACTTGTAATATTTGGTTGAGCATTTGTATAAACTGTACCTGCAAGTAACGCATTGCCAACTTGACCGGTTACATTACCTCCTGCGATGTTGCTTAAGTTATTGCCGGCGCCTATAAAGAAATTAGCAGAAACAACATTACCCAAGTTAGCATTGTTTGCTGTAATATTGCCGGTTATACCATCTAGTAATATATTACCAGTTGTTATACCTTGTTTTACATTAAAATATTTTGTAGTCATTTTTTAATCCTTTTAATCTGCTACGTAAACGCCCAATAAATTCACCGTTGTGTTCGCTGAGCCAGTTGTGGCTAACATTCTAACATTCCCGGAAAGTATATTCGTTGATAATGCTATAATATCAAACCCTACTGTAGATAAACTACCGTATATGGTGACATAACTATTAGCACTATCATGTATCAATAATACTTCAACAGCTTGGTATCCATCATCACTGTTGACTCTCATTGTGTATTTAGCTGAACGGTACTGATTGACCGGAAAGCTGTCAATTACTGTATCTGTAGTAACGGATATCGGAGTTCTGTTACTATAAATATCACTAACTTTTAAATTCGTTATAGTTGCGGTATTCTGAACAATTAAATTACCGCGGGCAGTCACATTACCAGTAGTACTACCCATTGAAATATTAGCTACTAACCCTAAATTAATGTTATTGATTGATGTGGCAAAAATACCAGCATCACCGCCACTAACCGCTAGTATGCCGGTACTTAGTGTTAATAAACCCGCAGTTGAAGTTATATTTCCGGTAATGTTAGCATTACCACTAGCAATTAAATCACCCGTTACATCAACGTTGGTTTTATTAATAGTTGCTACTACGTTACCAGTACCCGAACCTCCAACTACAAATTTCACTGACGTGGGGACTTTACTAGTTCCTATAACTAAATTACCACCACGTACATATAAATATCCGTCATCGGGTGTTAGTGCATTACCTAAACTATTTGTTTGAGTACCGTCCCATGCACTACCAGTAATACCCATATTGATATAGTTGTTTACGCTATTACCATTATCTGAAGTCAATACTATGTCAGTACTAGATGTTGCTCCGGTATTGATATTTTGAAAGTTTATTTGTGCCGCACTATTTAAATTACCAGTAAATTGTGCTATTGTGTTTGGCACAGAAGTAAAACTTGTGTTACCTACTTGTAATGCATTTTTACCATTTATGATATTACCATAAAGCACACCAACATTTGCTATTAGATTACCGGTTAAGGTTAATATGTTTGCCGTATAATCAAATACGTAGGCATTACTACCTTGAACATCACCATTGGCATTGAACAATACTTGAGTGTTGGATCCACCAATTTTAATATTACCACTAATATCAACATTACCACTGAAATTTCCATAGAAATTTCCATTAAAGTTATTAGCATCAATAGTACCGGTAGCATTAATATTACCACCAAGTATAATTACATTAGCTGTAGCATTACCTACAGTTAAATTACTTAAGTTACCAACGCTAGTAATGTTTGGTTGATTTGAACTTGTGTTATCAAATACACCATGAAAATAGTTACTAGTAGTTAAGTTACCTAAATTAGCGTTCCCGGCTGATATATTACCAGTAAGGCTTAATGATGTACTAGTACCTGGATAAGCAGTAGTTTGTATGGTGGTATCCGGAAATACAATATTTCCGTAACTATCAAATGTCCAAACTTTATTACCATTATCAGAAACAATATCAACATCTATGTATGAAGTAACCTTAGATGTAAAAACGTTACCTGAGGTATCTATAACCTCAGTGAGCTGGTCGCCCACTGAGAATCCGTTTATAGAATTAAACCACTTAATTGTTGCCATATAATGTATTCAGCAATACTTAAATTGTCCTAATCTGTGTAGTCCAAGTAGTAGCGTTACTGCTTGATGGTGTAACTTGTAATGCTATTAAACTGTTACCAGAATCAATATTGACTGCTAATGAACCTGTACTAGAACCAATACGAACTGTACCGTAAATTGTGTAATCAACATTATTAGCAGACACGTTACCATCTGTTACAGCTAATACAGTTGCTACACTATATTTTTCACCAGGAGTATCGTGACCTTTAACTAAGAATTCAATACCAGTTATTGGAGAACCAGTTATTGCATATGAAGCAATTGTTTGATTAGCACTGGTTGAACTAGTAGTTACTGTATTAGCAGTAACTGAAGTATTACCAATATCTAATGTAGTAACAGAGAATGAATTTGCACTTAGTGTACTAGTTGAAAGATTTCCAACACTTACATTACCTATCTTAGATACACTGAATTTACTTACACCACCAACTTGCAAGTCCATTAATAATGAGCCTGCTCCTGAATTTGTGTCAGTTACATTTTCTAATATACCAGTAAATGTTGCTGAAGCATTATTCCAAGTTTGAGTTACATTTACAGCTGGTTTGCTTGCTGTTAGTGTACCACTTGCTAGTTGTACTGTATTACCTACTAGGTTATCAGCGTTAACGTTAGCTGATGCTGTTAATGTGTTTGCAGATATTACATTAGCACCAGAAATATTACCACCAGATCCAGTAGTACTGATATTACCAAATACACCATTACCAGTTGCAACAACATTTCCTCCTGTTGTTATATTTCCACCAGACACATTACCTGTAGCAGTGATAAGACCAACTGTACCTAAATTACCTACGTTAGCATTGCCGGTAACATCTAATGTTAAGTTAGCTGTTAAAACATTAGCAACAACATTACCTGTTACTGTTACTGATGTACCAGTAGCAGCACCAATGTTTGGTGTAGTGAATGCGGCGCCTGCAGGAACATAAATATTACCGTTACTATCAAACGCAGTTGTTGGGTTAGAATTAGCATCAACCTTAACGTTAAATTGTGAGCCTATTAATACTAAACCAGCACTATTATTAGCTGTGTATGTACCAGCACCAGAGAATTGAGTGAATATAATTGGATCTGTACCTACAGTAACTACTGTGCTTGTTTGTACCCAACCAGTGTTATCATATGTTGTACCGCCTGTAACAAATATGAAATCACCTGCTTCAATTTCAGGTACTGTATTGTAATCATCCGCACGTGTTAAGACTGTAGAGTTAGAAACAACATAAACACCATTAAATGCCGCATTTGCTTCACTCTTAACTAGCAAACGATTAGTTGCAGAAAGTGTTACGTTACCGTCAAATACGTTTGCTGAAGTAAAGTTAGCAGTTGGTGAACCAGTCAATACAAGATTAGCTCCAACTCCACTTGTACCATTGTTATATGTAATTACACCACCAGTTAAAGTAGCAAGATCATTGGTTGTTGCGGCCATTGCTGAATCATGTATGTTCAATCCCTGAGAAACATCATCAACATATTTCTTTGTTGCGGCATCATAATCTAGCGTTGGTGTAGCAAGATTTACAATTTTCTTACTAGAAACACTAACAGCTCCATCTGCACCAGTTGGAACTAATATAACATTATTATCTCCGCCGGTAGTCGCGGCAGATAATGTTAAAGTAGTCGTATTAGAAGTCAATGATTGTGATAGCAATGAACCTGCAGTAACATTGCTTGGAGTATCTATCATTCCACCTACAAACAAATTACCAGAAACTCCGACTCCACCGTTAGCAACTAATGCTCCTGTAGATGTTGAAGTAGAAACTGTAGATGTATTGCTAATAGTTACTAATGTAAAACTGTTTGCGCGGTTATAGAATGTAAATGAATCTGCTTCAGTTGTTATACTATTAGATGCGGCTGATAATGAGATTTTTGCACTAGTACCGGCTACACCAGCAAATAGATTTAGTTGTCCTGATGCATTACCATAGCCACCTCTAACATCTAATTGACTACCACTTACATTTATTAATTGATTTTGATAAAGAGTACCTAATGTTATATTACCACCAACATTAAAGTTACCAGCTAAGTTAGCAACATTAGATGTTTTGTCAAACGTAAATCCAGTACTTGAATTTGCGTAAGTATCATCATTAAATACAATTCCGGTATTTGATCCTGGTACTGTAACATTACCACTAATATTACCAGTAAAGTTACCACTAAAGTTATTAGCAGATATTGTACCAGTTGTAGTAATATTTCCGTTAACGGTTAATAGATTTGCAGTAACAACAGCTACGTTAGGTATTACTATATTACCATTAGTAGCATCAGCAATATTAAAAGATACACTGTTTGTAGTTGTAGTTACACTTGTATTACCATTAGCAAGTTTATCGGCTCCTGTAGCAACAACGCCTGTTAATTGACTACCGTTACCTAAGAAGTAAGCAGCTCTCATATTACCAGTAACGTTAGCATTACCTGTTACTGTGAATAATTGTACGGAATCATCATACGTGAAGTTAGCACTTGCGCTGAAATTATTACCTTCATTATATTGAATATAATTGTTTGATCCAGCGGCTTCTTGTAAGTCCCAAGGTTGACCATTTGCGTATAATAAATGATCTGTGCGTAAGTTACCAACATTTGCGGTATTAGTTACAAACAAATTGCTTGATACATTTGCAAAGTTTGCTTCAACTAAGTTACCTAAATTAGCGTTACTAGTAGTGATATTACCGAGTACTGTAAATACTTGAGTAGTATCATTGTATGTTAAATTACTAGAATTAGTTAATACACCATTTGTACCAGCAAATGTGACATAAGTGTTTGTTAATGCATTAGAACGTAAGTTGGCAGCAATAACATTACCACTAAAGTTTGCGGTGTTACCTGAAAGTTCTAAATTAACTGTAACATTTGAAGCTATTACATTACCAATAAAGTTTGCTGTGTTACCAGTTAGAGCAAGGCTAATATTTGCGTTACCACTTACAACAACATCAGTCAAGTATGTTGTGTTTGAAAGAGCTATACCACTAGCATTTGATGATATATTTTGATCACCAATAAGAATACTACTACCACTTAGAAATAAATCTTTCCAACGATTTGTCGCATTACCTAAATTATATGTTACATTAGCTGAAGGTATTAAGTTTCCAGTAGTTGTACCAGAAATTTCTAAATTACCTATATTAGCTAAACCAGTAGTGTTTAAGTTAGCACCTGTAATATTAGCATTTGCAGTAATATTAGCATTTGCGTTAATATTGCCGCTGACGTTTACCGTGTTAGATAGATTAGCAATACCATCAACATTTAAGAACGTTAGATTACCAAGCGTTGTAATATTTGATTGATTAGAGCTGGTAGTGTCAAATATACCTTTAACAAAGTTAGCTGTAACTAAGTTACCTAAATTAGCATTACTAGAATTAATATTACCGGTAACAGTTAATAAATTAGTGCTAGTGTTAAAGGTAAAGTTAGCACTTGCCCCAAAATCACCGTTACCATCATTAAATTGAACCTGAGTATTAGCTCCGGCTGGATTAGCCGTGTCCCAAGGTTGACCATTTGCGTATAGTAAATGGTCAGTGCGTAAATTACCAACATTTGCGGTGTCAGAAACGTACAAATTAGCTGATAGGTTTGCATTACTTGTGGTAATTTCACCGTTTGCTAGGATAATATTAGCGGCATTTTCCCCTACTGAGAAGCCGCCGATCGAGTTAAATGCTTTAATTGCCATGGTAATGTCCTTTTATAAGTGTATTTATGCTTGGTTTCATATAGTTACTTCGCATATTGTATAATCATCATATTATATTTGGTCAAATTACTAGAGTCCGGAGTCACTACTAATTTAACCGTAGCAGGCGATCCCGCCTGATAGTTTACTGAAAAACTCCCTACACCCCCATTGATGTAGAGTCCAGAATACTCGTTAAATACCACCTCAGTTCCTAAAACTGCGGCAGCTATTTTTGCTGTTTGTCTTGTATTACTTGTTTCGTCTGTAGAAATAATGGTAAAATCTATTGCTGATAAATTAGCTATTGAGGTTGACCACAACACTTGATTTGGTGTTGTAGCAGTTGTAGTAGCAAAATAAACAGTTGAATGATAGAATTCATTAACCCCAACACCCATTTGGAACGTATTTGCTATAACATTATTAGCAATTGCTGTATTGCCCAAATTAGCATTGGCCGACGTAATGTTACCGGATGCAGTAAGTGTTACCGTAGATATTAAATTAGCCCCGGTAATATCGCCGGCTACCCCGGTAGTAGATATATTACCAAATACACCGTTAGCGGCAGTAACATTACTAGAAACATTAAGATTACCGGTGATGTTTCCTGTACCAGTTAAGGTTAATATATTTCCCACATAATCAAACACGAAGGCATTACTACCGTTAACATCCCCGTCATAATTGAATAACACTTGTGTGTTAGAACCAATACCTGTAATGTTACCATTAACGTTACCAGTAAACGTTCCAGTAAAATTACCATTCATGTTAGTGGCATTAATATTTCCGGTAGCGGTAACATCACCGTTATATATAACTACATTAGATGTAGCATTTCCTACAATTAGATTAGTTAAATTACCTACACTAGTAATGTTTGGTTGACTTGAACTGGTGTTATCAAATATGCCATGGAAGTAATTACTTGTAGTTAAGTTACCTAAATTAGCATTACCTGCTGATATGTTACCGGTAGCATTAATAGTACCGGAAGCATTAAAATTAGTTACGTTGGCATTACCAATTACATTTAATAAATTTGTAGCTGGGTTGAAAGTAAAGTTGGCACTAGCGCCAAAGTTGGTATTGCCATCATTAAATTGAATTTGAGTATTAGATCCAGCAGCTTCTTGGAAATCCCATGGTTGACCATTTGCGTATAATAAATAATTTGTGCGTAAAACACCTACATTTGCGGTGTCAGCAACAGACAAATTAGCTAGTACATTTATGTAATTAGCACTTGCCAAATTACCCAAACTAGCATTACTAGCACTAATATTACCAGCAATTGTAAATAATTGAGTAGTGTCATTATAAGTAAAGTTAGCACTAGCGCCAAAGTCACCGTTATCAGCATTATATTGAATGTATGTAACAAGTCCGGCTGCTTCTTGTAAATCCCATGGACTTCCATTTGCATACAACAGGTGGTCTGTTCTCATATTACCAAGAAGTGCCGTATCAGCAACGTAAAGGTTGCTTGCTATGTTAGCATTACCGACTACATCCAATAGATTAGTAGCTTGATTAAAAGTAAAGTTGGCACTTGCACCAAAGTTAGTATTGCCATCATTAAATTGAATCTGTGTGTTAGATCCGGCGGCTTCTTGTAAGTCCCATGGTTGACCATTTGCATATAAGATATGGTCTGTTCGTACATTACCTATAAGTGCGGTATCCGCAACATAAAGATTGCTTGCTATGTTAGCGTTACCAATTACTGTTAATAGATTTGTAGCGTAGTTAAATGTGAAATTAGCACTTGCACCAAAGTTACCAACACCATCATTGTATTGAATCTCTGTATTTGAACCGGCCGCTTCTTGTAAGTCCCATGGCACACCATTTGCATATAAGATATGATCGGTACGTAAGTTACCCACATTTGCAGTATCAGCAACAGTTAACCACTTATCCATTTGGACGTTGCCGTCAAAGTTAGCAGTATTTGCTTGTAACTCTAAATTGATGGTCGAATTGTTTGTGATTAAATTACCACTTATATTTGCAACGTTAGCAAGTAATAAGTTACCTGCATTTGTATTCAATGCTACAATATTGCCGCTAAAGTTAGCTGTGTTACCGGTTAATTCTAAATTAACCGTAGCGTTATTAGTTACTAAATTAACAGCAAAATTAGCAACGTTAGCAAGTAATAAGTTACCTGCATTTGTATTCAATGCTACAATATTGCCGCTAAAGTTAGCTGTGTTACCAGTTAATTCTAAATTAACTGTAGCATTTGGCATTATTACATTGCCACTGAAGTTAGCAGTATTACCAGTAAGTGCTAAGTTAATTGTAGCATTATTACTTACTTGAAGGTTAGTAACAAAAGTAGTATTTGCTAGTGTAATTCCACTAGCATTGGATGTTATAGATTGTTCACCGAGGTAAACGCTATTTCCACTTAGAAATAAATCTTTCCAACGATATGTTGCTGTACCTAAATTGTATCCATTTCCTAAACCATCTGCGTCAATTGTTGGGATTAAATTACCGGTTACTTTTCCTGAAATTTCTAAGTTACCGATATTTGCTAAACCAAGTGTGTTTAAATTTGCACCTGTAATATTAGCATTTGCGATAATATTAGAATTTGCGTTAATATTACCATTAACATTTAATACATTTGCCAAGTTAGCAACACCTTGAACACTTAACGTATTAGCTAAATTAGCGACCCCTTGAACATTTAACGCATTAGATAGATTAGAAATACCATCAACGTTTAAGAAAGTTAGATTACCAACTGTTGTAATATTTGATTGGTTAGAGCTAGTATTATCAAATGCACCTTTATAAAAATTAGCAATTACTAAATTGCCTAAGTTAGCGTTTAATGAAGTTAAGTTTCCACTGAAGTTACCAACATTTCCATTTAGAATAGATGATACATTTACATAATTAGCAGTTACAAGATTACCCAAATTAGCATTAGTAGTATTAATATTACCAATGACAGTTAATAAATTAGTTGTTTGGTCAAACGTAAAGTTAGCACTTGCACCAAAGTTAGTATTGCCGTCATTATATTGAATCTGAGTATTAGCTCCGGCGGCTTCTTGTAAGTCCCATGGTTGACCATTTGCATATAAGATATGGTCTGTTCGTACATTACCAATAGTTGCTGTATCAGCTACATAAAGATTTCCTGATATATTTGCAGAATTTGCAGTAACTGTATTAGATGATACATTGGAATTAATATTACCAGCTATTAACGTACCGGTTACAGTTAAATATCCAAAGACATTTACTCCATTTCCGGCAACTACTAACGTAGTGTTACCTACAGCACTAATATTAACATTACCGTTAGATGATGGAATGCTTACATTACTATTACCATTTGATACACCTGATGTGTTTAAATTTCCTAAAAATCCACCATCACCAATATAAAAAGCACCCGTATTAGCAACAATATTTCCACTAGCTGTTAGTGAAGTTGTTACATGTAAATTTCCAGTACCATTTGGAGTAAGATATATGTTACTGTTTGTAGTTATAGTACTAATAGTAGTATTAGTAAAGTTTAGATTACCAATATTAGTATTGCCACTGATATTACCACTAGGTTGATTTGTTACACCAATCAATCCTACATAACGATAACCTACAATATAAACGCTTTTGCCTGTAATGCCACCTGTAATTTGTGCTGGTATATTTGTACCATTAAAGTTCAATACACCAGATTGGTAGTCAAAGAACCAAGTATCATCTGTTCCGGAACCAGCTTGGAATAATTTAGTACCTGATGTTTGTGGGTTAGTTACACCTGAGTTAGCTACATATACTTGTATTAGATAGTTGTCACCAAATTGAGTTGGTACCCAATTAGTTATATTTGTTTTCCATGTTTGATTGTCAGGGGCGGTTAAATCTTCGGTACATTCTACACTAGGACTAAAGCTTCCGGAACCATCTTTATAAACTTGGATAATACTATTAGTTGCGGCAGGCGGAGTTCCCGTAATCTGGTCACTTTGCATCCAAACAAGATCGCCGCGATATAGTAATGGGCTGGCAATACTTTCGTTGAAAGCTTCTTTAGATGTTACTTCTGCGGTTTTAGTTACCCCGTAACCAACCTTTTTCCATAAGTAATCAATCTTTTGTGATTCGTTAAACGTTGCGGCCATTACGTTGCTACTCCTATCTGTAAATCAGTTATAGTTTGGCCTGCTGCCAACGCAATTCTAATTAAAATATTATTACCAGTACTATTGGCTTGATTCTGTGAACCAAGTGTCATAGTGTATCTTACATTTGAAATCAATGTGTTCAATGGTATCACATCGGCTCCAGTCAACGCACAACCGTTTGTACCTGCAGGATTGCCGCCAGTTGCACTTGCACCAGGCACTCCTGCACCATTATATTGTTGGAATCCAGTTAACCATCCGTTTATAGTACTAGTGGGTCCTGGGAATCCCGGAGTAGGTGATGAGAATCCACCTGTGTCAATTGTTGTTCCCGGAGCAGCTACCCATAATCCTGATATACCAGTTGCTCCAGTAGTTAATATAACGTCAAAGTTAGCTAAACTAGGTCTTACAAACGCAAAAGTGAAGTACTGTAATCCTGATCGTCCTGTAGCCAAATTAGGTCCAATTGGTAAATAACCAGTAGATAAATCTACAGCATAATGCTTAAGAACACCATATCTAACTACTGCTTCTGGTGTCCCTGCAATGGTTTGAGCACCGGTCCATGCATTGCTAACATAATAATTTGTAGCTCCATTAAACGCCGGAGTATTGCCTGCTGTACTTAA
>Ga0209500_10002969_pt1 | contig 11785 bp, 10 predicted proteins | sample S_140212_EF_Meta_FD_187323 | JGI IMG/M metagenome (GOLD analysis project Ga0209500, IMG submission 187323) | Freshwater microbial communities from Lake Simoncouche, Canada to study carbon cycling - S_140212_EF_MetaG (SPAdes) (version 2) | ecosystem: Environmental > Aquatic > Freshwater > Lake ...
GAAAAAATATCTCAGGCAGCACAAGACGCTAAAAGAGATAAAAAGAAAGTGAAAGAAGGTATGGAACATAAATTAAAAGCAGCTCGCCATACAGGTAAAGCACACGCATTATCTAAGCAAGGATATAACTGTGGTTATGATGATATGGAAGAATCAAGACACTATCATGAAGGCTACAAAGAAGGTCTAGATGAGTGCTACGGTCAACAACCAGTATTAGGTTTAGTCGGTGAAGCAAATAATGAAGTAGCTGATATGGCTAGTTACGGTGCTCATACACCTACTATGGAAGATGATATGTACGAAATGGATAAAACTTCTTACATGAAGCAACAAGCAATTAAGACTCCAGGCAATACATTTAAGGCATTTGGTCAAACTTTCAAAGATAAAGAAGTAGTAGAGAGTCCATTTGCTTTTGAAGCATGGGAAAAAGAATTGAATTCTATCTTAGAAGGCAAAGACGTTACTGAAGGTATGACTGTATCTATCAGCAAAGGTCAACAAGGTAGTCCAGATTCTGTAAGCGTTTCAGCACAAGACGCAGAAGCCGACCAATTACTAAACATTATTAAACAAGCTGGTTTAGGTTTGTTCGGCGGTGATGATGCGGGTCACTCTCACACAGGTCAACCAATGACAGTTGATGTTGATGGTGGTGAAGGACCTCAAGCTAACATTGAAGTAGTTGATGACCATGATGATATGTTATCATTGATTCGCAAGATGACTGGTCAAGGTCCTGCACAAGCTACTGGAGATTATGAAGAAGAAGGTGGTTCATCTGATCATTCACATGAAGAAGAAGCAACATGTGAAAGTTGCGGTTCTACTATGCAAGAAGGTCATTCATGCGGAGAAGCTGTTGAAGAAAATCAAACAATACCTCAGGCTGATGAAGAAGTTGCAGAAGAAATTAATCCTAACAACAATGATGAAGCAGAAGAAGAACAAACTGATGCTACACGTGATGCCGCATTAGCATCAGCAGCCGGTAAAAACTTTGCTGATACAGATGCTCCACTTGAAGAAGGTGGCGACGGCGGTGAAGCATCTGATGCAGGTGCAGAAGGTGTAGATATTGCTGATGTAGCTGGTGAAACTGAAGAAGATTTAGAAGAATCATTAGCTAATGGTGCTGATGATACATTTGAAGCTGATATTAACTTTATGACTAAGGTTATTTCTGACGGATTGAATGGTCAAAAATCTACTGGTCAAACAACAATTCCAGTTGTTTCTACACAAGTAAATCGTTTGGGTAGTCCAATGAAAGAATCTACTGATTTATTACATGATTGGCGTAAATTAAGTGGTATTAAGTAATTAATAGTACTCAAAAGTACCCGGCTTTAGTCGGGTATTTTTTTGGCTATAGTGTTTGTAGAAAAACGATAAATACTAAATAAGGTGATATAGATATGGCTCAACAAAATATAGATTTCGGTACCTTCCCGGATGATCCAGATGCGGATGCTATTAGAACGGCATTTGCAAAAGTACAGAACAATTTTACTGAATTGTTTGCTACAACTACTGCCGGTAGTGTAGTTTCAGTAAATGGAGGCGCAGGTATTGCGGTTAACACCCCTACTGGCAACGTAATTGTTACTGCCAACCTTGCACAAGTAGTAGTTAGTACAAGTTCATTAAGTGTTGGCCAAGGCAGTAACGGTGGGACAACCGCTGTCATTAATAGTTCTATTCAAACATTAGTAATTGATATTAATCCAGCAAATGTTTTTTCAGGTAACTTTTCTGGCTTAAGCGGTGCATTAGCAAATCTTAATGGAACATTAACAACAAATTCTAACAGTCAACCAAATATTACTAGTGTTGGTACGCTGAGTAACTTATCAGTAACAGGTAATATAACAGCAGGAAACGTTTATGCCAATTCAGGAACAATTGGTGCATCTAAGTTAACTGGTTCATTAACAACAGCCGCACAAGGTAATATTACTAGTGTTGGTACATTAACTGGATTGGGTGTCAATGGGACTGTAACTGCTGTAGCATTTACTGCTAATACTGGTGTATTTACAGGTGACGGTGGTGGATTATCTAATCTTAGTGTCAGTGCCGGAAGTACGATTGTGAGTGGATCAAGTAATGTAAAGGTTGAATTAAATAGTAATGTTAATGTTACTGTTGCAGGAGTCGCTAATATAGTAACATTTACTAGTACTGGGTCCAATGTCAATGGTTATTTAACTGTTACCGGTAATGTTACTAGCGGAAATGCTAATTTAGGCAATACAGCAACTGCTAACTATTTCATTGGCAGTGGTAATAATTTAAGTAATATTCAAGGCGCTAATGTATCAGGTGCTGTCACATACGCAACAACTGCTAATAGCGTAGCCGGTGCTAATGTATCTGGTCAGGTGGCTAACGCATTAGTATCAGGTACAGTATATACAAATGCTCAACCAAATATTACATCAGTCGGTACATTAAGTAGTTTATCAGTAACCGGTAATGTTACTGCGGGTAATGCTAATTTGGGTAATACTGTAACTGCTAATTACTTTATTGGTTCGGGAAATAATTTAAGTAATATACAAAGTGCAAACGTTTCTGGACAAATAGCTAATTCATTAGTAGCCGGTACTGTATACACAAATGCTCAACCAAATATCACTAGTGTTGGTACATTAAGTAGTTTAGCAGTAACTGGTAATATTACTAGTGGCAATGTTTATGCTAATAGTGGTATAATTAAAGCACAATATCTACAGGGAGATGGAAGTAATCTTACAAATTTAAGTGCTGGAATAATACTTGTTAACGGAAATAGTAACGTCAGTATCCCAACTACTAATGGTAATGTTAGTATCAGTGCGGTGGGCAACGCTAATGTAGTAGTGATTACGGGCACAGGAATTAACGTAGCCGGAACTATAAATGCCACTGGCACTATTACTGGAAATTTAAGTGGTAATGTTATAACAGCATCACAAGGTAATATTACTAGTTTAGGAACATTGACTGGATTAACTGTTAACGGAACAGCTAATTTAGGTGCAGTAGGTAATGTTAAAATTACAGGTAGTGCTGGATTCTTACAAAGTGATGGCAGTGGTAATTTATCATTCTCAAGTCCAATTACTCAAATAATTCCGGGAGCCGCTAATACTGTATTGTTGAGTAGTGGATCAAATACTATTATTGCTAGTGGTAATATTAAATTTAACGATCCTCAATTAGATATTACAGGAACATTATCTGTTACAGGCAATGCTAACGTTAGTATACTAAATGCTACAACCCTAGTAGGTAATATATCAACATCATCTAATCAACAATCCAATATTAAACTAGTTGGTACTTTAGATTATTTAATTATTAATACAACCGGATACCTTTCAATGGGATCTGGTAATATTACTGCAGGAAATATAAATCTTATTGCTGCCGGTAGTGCTAATTTAGGCAACTCAGCAACTGCTAATTACTTTATTGGTAATTTTTACGGGACAGCTAATACAGCAACTAGCGCAACAAATGCTTCAGCCTTGTTACAAAATACTTCTACTGCTACTACTGTTTATCCAACATTCACTACATCAAGTGCAAATGGTAATTCATCAGCCGTATTTAATACATCAATTAGTGCTAACTTAGCTAATGCTTCTGTCACCGCAACTACATTTGTTGGGGCACTAAGCGGTGCGGCAACAAGTGCAACTAGTGCAACCACAGCAGGTACTGTAACAACTGCCGCACAAGCTAATATTACTAGTGTAGGTACACTAACATCATTAAATTCTAGTGGAAATATTACAGCTCCGTCACACATTGCAAATACCGGATATTTTATTCGTTCAGTTAGTGCTAGCGTTTCGGCAGCAGGTACTGTTCAAGGAAATGCTACTGCACTAACTACGGAATTTAATAGAGTATCAACAGTGGTAAGTGGATCAGGTGTAGTATTGCCAACTGCGACAGCGGGTATGGCAATTGCTATTGTTAATTCTAGTGCCAATTCATTATTGGTATATCCGGCGTCAGGCGCGGCAATTAACTCATTAGCAACAAATGCTGGTTATAGTCATGTAACATTAGCAACATTACAATATATAGCAATATCAAGCACACAATGGTATACAGTGGGTGCCTCATACGCATAAGGAAATTAAATGGTAACAATAGAATTATTAACAGCAATGTGTCCAAAAACAAGACGCTCTACTCTAGAGGGTTTTGTAGAGCCACTAAACACTGTAGCAGAATACTATGAAATGTTTGATAATCCAAAACGTGTAGCTGGTTTCCTAGCACAAATAGCACACGAAAGTGGTGGCTTTAATGCCGTTGTTGAAAACTTAAATTATTCAGCAAAAGGATTGATGGGCACATTTAAGAAATATTTCCCTAACGAAGAACTAGCAAAGCAATATGAACGTAAGCCAGAAATGATTGCTAATCGTGTATATGCTAATCGTATGAAGAACGGTGATGAGAATAGCGGTGATGGATTTAGATTCAGAGGTCGTGGATTAATCCAATTGACCGGTCGTGATAACTATACCAAATTTGCTGAAGCATTGGATATGAGTATAGAAGATACAGTTAGATATTTAGAAACACCAAACGGTGCTGTTGCTAGTGCTGGTTGGTTTTGGGATAATAATAAATTAAACCAATATTGTGATAGAGATGATTTTGTTACATTAACAAAACGTATCAATGGTGGTACAATTGGATTAGCCGACAGAGAACATCACTATCATTTAGCATTAGAAAATTTAGGCGCACATTAATATGGCACAACCAATTTGGAATACCACAGCCGGTTCTATTGGAACATACCCCGCCACACTAATAATGGCAACACAATTATCGGCATCTCCCGTATCCCCCGCCACAACAATAACATATATATTACTAAGCGGTACGTTGCCCTCGGGCACCACTATTACATCTAGTGGGTTAATAAGCGGTACACCCACATTAGTTACAGTAGACACTACTACTACTTTTACAATTAGGGTAACTGACAATTTATCTAATATACGTGATAGAACATTTTCAATGACTATATCAGGATCAGCTATTCCTGAATTTACTACACCATCGGGTAGTGTGTTAAACACGTTAGACAGTGTATGGATTGAATTACCAATTGAATATTCAAATCCTGATAATACTAACGAAGTTGTAGTAGAATTACAAGAAGGTATTTTGCCCCCTGGTTTAGAAATTAACCCAGCTGGCCTAATCAGAGGATATGCTAATCCACCTACCGTTAGTGTCACCTTAACTGAAGTAGAGACAAACGCTACTCTAACTGATGGCACTAGTTATTTGATAACATGTACAAGTACTACACAATTTACAATAGGTCGCCCTGTAGTTTTTACTTCTACCGTATTCGGTGGTATAGAAGAAGGAGAAACATATTATATTAAAACTATTAATAGTTCTACTACCTTTACTATAACATCTACCCAAAATGGTAATGTATTCCCGTTAACGTCAGCATCCGGGTCAATGACAGTAACATTACCTGCTATTTCATTTGGTCAACCTACTATTCGCACCTATTCATTTATACTTAGATTGTCAAGTAATTTAGGCGGGGACACTGCTACTTATTCTATTACTGTAGTAAATCAAAACACACCAGTTAGCCAGGGCGGCCCTGGATATACAATAAATTCACGTATACCCACTATACTTAATACTAGACCTAAAACATTTGTAATTACTGATAATGACCCATACAGTGGCTATTACATATTACCTCCAGTAAGTCCCACTGTTAATGCCTTTATAGGGACAATACGCAGTGGAGAATATTTTACATTTAAGATAATAGGTTATGATTTTGATGGAAGTTCATTAACATATGAATATGTTGATTTGCCGGTAGACTTAACTGGTGATACCGAGACAGGGTGGATTACCGGAACACCTACATTAAATTCAACTGGTTTAAGTACTTTTAATTTTGAAGTAAATGTATATAAAACAGATAGTAATAGCATAGTTACACCTAATTTTAATTTTAGTTATAATTTAAGTAATGAAATTACTGATACAATAGTATGGACTACACCTTCTGACTTAGGATCAATATTTAATAGTACAATAAGTACATTAAATGTTTATGCTGTAGCTGATACTGCAATATCATACAGAATAACTAGTGGGGCATTACCTCCTAATTTAATATTATTATCCAACGGAGAAATAACAGGTAGAGTGGCAGACCAACCAACAGATACCTTATTAGAACAAAATGCTGAAACAGTATTTACCTTTACTATTCAAGCATATTCTCCTTTATATCCAGTAGTACAATCTAGTAAAACGTTTACAGTAACTGTAATACAAGAATATACCCAACCAACAGATATACTATATATTAAGGCAGCACCTAGTATAAATGACAGAAACATATTAAACACTTTATTAACAAATGAAACATTAATTCCAGAAGCATTGGTGTATAGACCTAATGATATATATTTTGGTAAGTCAACTAGTATAATATATGAACATGCATACGGTATATATGCAAGTGCAATTGATGAATATTTAGCGGCTGTAACTCAAAATCATTATTGGAGGAATATCACCCTAGGTGAAATAAAAACTGCTGTTGCAAAAAATAGTTTGGGAGAAATAATTTATGAAGTGGTATATAGCGAAGTTATTGATAATTTGGTTAATCCATTAGGAGTAAGTATTCAACAAGAAATATATTGGCCAAGACCAATAGATTTGAGTTTAGGACCCTGGTACACAAGTATTACTGATATCTTTACTAGTTATGAAACTGTATTAGGACAAGATTATTATACTAGTTTAACTCCGGGATATGCACAAACATTATATCCAAATAGCCTATTCAATATGCGTAATCGTGTAGGACAAGTTGTAGGACAAGAATATGATAGTAGATTACTACCATTATGGATGACTAGCCAACAAGCTAACGGCGGTACATTGGGTTACACACAAGCTTGGGTTATATGTTATACTAAACCAGGCTTTGCTAATACTATTAAAAACAATATTAATAATAATTGGCCATATACATTAAATCAAATCAACTTTAGAATTGATAGATTTAGTGTAAATAAGAGCGAAACCTATAATTACGATAAGAAATTAAATCCACCTGCTTGGACAGGATTACCAAGTGCAACACCTGTACCTGATCCAATAGATAGTAAGGATTTCTATGTATTGTTCCCTAGACAAACAATTTTGCCAGATGAAACACAATACTAAATATATAACGGAACAACAAAAATATGAGTACAATTAACACAAACGGCATCAATGTAAATTACCCTGTACCAGGAGTGAACAACAACAGTCAAGGATTTAGAGATAACTTTGCATCTATTAGAACTAACTTGAACACAGCCGGTACAGAAATAACAGACCTACAAAATAAAGTTGTAGTCAAGTCTGCACTGGCCAATTCTACTGTTAATAACGATATGGCTAATACTCTTATTAGCAACGCATTAACACGTAGTTTTCGTGCTAGTACATTTAATTTGGGTAATGCCCTATCTGGCGTAGTGTCTGTAAACGTATCATTGGGTGATGTACAATATGGTACTATTGCAGGTAACACCACAATTCAATTTACTGGATGGGCACCTACTAGTACACAAAGTAATGTTCAATTACAGCTTGCTGTATCAAATAATTTAGCTGTATTATCTTTCCCTAGTCAAGTAACTGACGGGGTAATGACATTAGAAAATTATGCTAATATTGCTAATACAAATACAGTTACTGTACCATATGGTGTAACTCAACTAGATTATAGATTTAGTACACTTGATTGTGGAAATACAATTACAGTAGAACCATTTAATAATAATAGGATAGCATCACAAATACAAACACGTAACGTTATTCCTACAGGTAATCAAGGTGATATGGTAGGTGATATAGCAACAAGTACTGGACTAAATCAATTAACTATTACTAGCTCAAATGCATCAGATTACTTAAACACAGCTAATACGGTACAATTATATACTGATATGCCTATAGTATTCACCGGCGTTAGTATGGAAGCTAACATTACTGTTGGTACAACTTATTATGTACGAAACGTTTCAGCTAACACGTATTTTACGGTATCAACTTCTTTAGGTGGTGCAAATGTTAACTTAGCAGGCAATGCTAGTCCAACTATTCCAATGTATGCTAATCCAGTATCATATTTGTATGTGTGTACAGATGATTATAACTCTACGGCATATGTTAAATCCGCAACTGCTACTAACACTACTGGTAATATCACATTAAATAATACAACATCATTAGCTAACAATAATCCTATTGTATTTACTGGAACAACATTTGGTGGTATAACAGCAAACACCGTGTATTACATCAAAGCAGTCGGTACCGGTGGTAATATTACAATCAGTCAATCTAGGACAAATGGTGTCGCTGATACTGCATTTACATTAACAACCGCTTCCGGTACATGTGTTGCAACAGCATATGTGGGTTCGGACATATGGAAAAGAATCGCACTAACTTCTTGGTAATAAATATTTGAATGGAACACCCGTTCATTTCATCACTATCTGATAAAACCTTAGAAGAACTTCAAGGTTCTATATCAGACTTGACCAAAAAACTTAACTTTGCATATCGTATGCAAAATGGTGCAATGATCCATCAACTTAATATGGTAATGTCTAGTTACAAAGCAGAGTATGGTCGTAAAATGGATGAATTGCTTAAAAAGCAAGGTGATCGTACACAAATTAACATTCAAAAAGAAAGCTAAAATTGACTACACGTATAGAACGAGAATTTGATTTTCAAGCAGGTGTTTACTTCAAAGAAGAATTTTTGATGAATCTGTATACTATAACATTGTATATGGAAGTAGAAACAGAATCTATTAGAGAACAAAATGTTGCAATGGAACGAATTAAATACTTCCTGAATGAATGTTTGGAAAATGGTATTTTTGTACAGGATACTGAACATAAAGTTATTGAAAAATATAGTACATGTGGATTTAAGGTATGTACAGTACCGGAAGAACCATATGACCAAATTATAACATTGTTATTACTAACCAAACTGAACAGTATTACTGAAGGTAGATTAGTTATTACTGATATGACATTAGGTTCACGCATAAGTGATGATGTTAGATTTATATGTGATATTGAAAGCCCACGTGGCCCATTAGAATCTCCTGGATGGTGGTCAGATATTGGCACATCAATTTCCGATCCTATTAAAAAATCAATAAAAAAAGACAAAATTGTTAAATTGTTCAAAACGCCATCAACAGATTGGACAGAACATAATTTAGTTTGGAAAGAAAAAGACCAAACTGCTAATTGTGAAATTGTCTTTACGACCGAACAAGAAAAATAATTAACCAAATATATTGTATTTTAGTAGCAGTTGTGTTACAATACACAAATGAAAACAGATAAGTATGGTCAATTAATTTACAATCAGCACGATTTGTGTGATTTGTTCTTACAAGATCCAACTCGTACCATTACTAACGCATTAGTAGATAATCCTATTGAATTTAATGGATTCCTCTCATTAGAGAACTTGCCCAACCTAAAACAATACAAAAATTTAGATATTTCTTTGGAAGAATTTGATAAAATAAATCAATCAAACTGGAATATGCCAAAAGAATATTATGATTTTGATATTGCCAAATGGGTATTGGATCAATGCAAAAGTGAAGCTGAATTACAACGTGCCGGCAATGAATTGATTAAATTCCAAGAACGTAAAATGTTTGTGCTACTACAGTATTTAAAATACTTAGTTGATACAATGCGTAAAAACAATGTAGTGTGGGGTGTAGGTCGTGGTAGTAGTGTAGCAAGTTTTGTATTGTTTTTGATAGGTGTACACCGTATAAATAGTTTGTACTATGATTTAACTATAGATGAATTTCTAAAATAAGGAGAATATTATGGCTAATTACAAAACAGCAATGGGTAAAGTTGTTGATATGGCAGCATTGACTGCTAAAAATGAGAAAACAAGAGCAGTAGGTAATATGAAGGTCAATGCACGTGGAGACACAATTGATGCACAAGGTCGTATTATAAAAACTGCTACAGCTAAAGTAAATGATTCATACAATAAAACTGTAGGCAATCGTTCAGCACAACCGGTAAGGAACAAACAAAAAGCATCAGTACCTCCTGTTCCTCCAAAGCCAACCATTGATTTATCACAACTTAATGAAATTGAACGTGAAATAGAAGAAAACTTAGAAGAAGAATTAGAAATTGAAAAAATTAAAGCACAGGAACTTAAAAAGAAATGAACCAATATAGTAAACCAGCATTTAGCCCCACCAAAGTAGATACAATGAGATTCTTTAAGGATCATATAATTGTATCTGAAATGCATTTTGATGAACGTATTAGCAAAGGTGGCATCATTATGCTTGATGATGATAAAAAAAGTTCGGGTATCCGCCCCCGTTGGGCAAAGATTTATGGTTTGGGCCCAGATCAAGATGATCCGCAATTAGAAATCGGTAAATATATTCTTATCAGTCACGGACGTTGGACACGTGGAATTACAGTTGAGACACCTTCGGGTAAACAAACATTGCGTAAAGTCGATCCCGGTGATATACTATTAGTATCGGATGAGCCGATGGAAGATGAAACAATGAGTGATAAGGTATATTAATGATAAATTGGTTTAGACAAAAACTACAAAACTTTTTGTATCCACAATATCCACCTGATAATGAGGTTCCAGAAACAAAATCTCATAGAAGAGGCGTTCTTGTTAGAGGGTCAAGTCTTGATAGTAGAGGAATGAGTTTTACTATTCATCAAGCCAGTGGTGGATATGTATTAGAATATTCGGCATATGACGAAAAGACAGATAGACACAATCACAATTTACATATCATTCCTTCTGAGCAAGACTTAGGACAGGGTATCGCACACATCATCACACTAGAAATGTTAAGAAAATGAAAAACAGACTTTGGGTAGAATCATATAGACCACAAACAGTAGCAGACTATGTGTTTGTTAATGAAAGACAAAAAAATCAAGTAGAGGGTTGGATTAAAGATGGTTCTATCCCTCATCTGTTACTATCGGGTGATCCGGGTACAGGCAAAACAACTCTTGCCAAAGTATTGATCCATGAACTTGGTGTTAGTGAATATGATGTATTGGAAATCAATGCGTCACGTGAGAATAGTGTGGATGTTGTACGAAATAAGATTGTTAACTTTGTGCAAACAATGCCGTTTGGTAACTTCAAAGTAGTATTGTTAGATGAAGCAGATTATTTGACACCAGCGGGGCAAGCGGCATTGCGTAACGATATGGAAGCATATCACTTAACTGCAAGATTTATTTTAACTTGTAATTATCAACATAGAATTATCCCTGCATTGAAATCAAGATGCCATGAATTTCATATTACAAAAACAGATAAAACAGAGTTCACTGCGAGAGCGGCAACTGTGTTAGTAAGTGAAAATGTTGAATTTGATTTAGATGATTTAGATAGTTATGTACGTGCTACATATCCAGACTTACGTAAATGTTTGAATCAGTTACAGGTTAATAGTAGTACAGGGAAACTATTATCATCACAAACACAAAGTAGTGGTGAGGATGAATTATTAGTAGAAGCAACTAATTTGTTCAAAGCAGGAAAGATACTTGAGGGTAGACAACAGTTATTACAATATATTGCATTGTATCCTACACGCATTGAAGATACGTATGCATGGATGTATCAGAATTTAGATTTATGGGGTAAGTCT
>Ga0209500_10002971_pt1 | contig 11784 bp, 8 predicted proteins | sample S_140212_EF_Meta_FD_187323 | JGI IMG/M metagenome (GOLD analysis project Ga0209500, IMG submission 187323) | Freshwater microbial communities from Lake Simoncouche, Canada to study carbon cycling - S_140212_EF_MetaG (SPAdes) (version 2) | ecosystem: Environmental > Aquatic > Freshwater > Lake ...
ATTGGGTGATGCGTGGTTTTCGCCAGTTTGATGCGCCAGTATCAATCGTGATCACACTTGACAAGGCACTTGAACATGACACCATCGCGCACTTCGATTGCGGAGCAGCAACATATGGTCTTGTTCTTGCAGCATGGTCTAAAGGTCTTGGTTCCGTAATCAACGGTCAAGGCATCATGCAGTCACAGGTTGTTCGCGAACACGCAAATATTCCTGAAGACCAAGTCATCATGACCTGTGTTGCAATGGGCTTTCCCGATGAAGAATTCGTAGCAAACGACGTGCGTTCACGTCGCGCACCAAATGATGCAATGGCATCATTTGTCGGTTTCGACTAACTACTTCTTCGCTTTTTTCTTGGGCGCGGGTTTATCCCAGCCCAAAGCATCCTGAACTGTTTCGCCGGTCTGGCTCATGTAACCGATGTAGGTCAACATGTCTTGTTTCTGCTGTTCAGTCATGTCATTCACTTCGTCGAATGCACCCATTGCTTGAATAATCAGTGTTCCCGCAAGTATGAGGTTCATCCTGGTTCGATCGCCCACATTCGGGTTATTCGATTGCGCAAAGACAGATTCAAGAACCAGTTTTTGACTTGACTGAAACCGTTCAGGACTAACGCCGCAACCCAACAAGTACGCAATCGTTCGCACGCGAGCTTGCGCTAGTTCCATCACATCGACTTTGCCTTCAAGAACCACCGCGAGCCGAGATGAGTCATCGCCCGTGGTTCTAAGGAAGACACCAAGAAAGGCCGCTTCTATGGCTTGGCTCAGGAGTTCTTCGCGGGAGCCGAAGTAGCGGACCACATAATCGGTGTGGACCCCCGCCTTTTCACAAATTCGTACCACCGTCACTTCTCCGGGCACATACTCAAGGAGCAGTTGGCTGGTGGCATTCAGCATGCGAACAGTGGCCTCGGCCTGACTGAGCCGAGGCTTCTTTGGGGCAGGAACAGGCTGTTTCTTTGTCTTAGATACTGGGGCCATATGACAATCGTAACGGTTGGGGCCAAAGTTCAAGAGCTGACCACTTGGCCTCATCGCCCTATGGTGTGCATATTGTGCACTTAAAATGCATTGTATGCACTATTTATGCATACAATGCACAACATGACTATTGGTGCTCCAACTCGAATCATGACCTTTCTGCGCTGCAATCTGGCAGCCCTCATCGTTGGACTGATGGTGGTGGCGTTCCCTGTTGCAATTCAGGCGCCACAACGCGCTAACGCGGCACCGATGACGGGTTTTTCGCACGTTGCTACGGGCGACTCATTCACGTGTGGAGTCAAAACTGATGGGACTGTGTGGTGCTGGGGTCGCAATAACCTCAAACAATTAGGTGATGGAACAACGACAAACAGAACTCGACCAGTTCAGGTAACTGGATTGACAGATGCGACCCAAATTATTGCCGGGCAAGGTTTCGCGTGTGTATTGAAGTTAGATGGGACAGTTGCATGTTGGGGAGACAACGGGGCTGGTCAATTAGGTGATGGAACCACAACAGGTCGTTCAGCACCACAGGTAATTCCAAGTCTCACTAGTGTCACACAAATTTCAGGAAACTTCATGCACGTATGTGCTCGTCTCAGCGATTCAACCGCACGTTGTTGGGGCTGGAACGTTCTATACATGTTGGGAGACGGCACGACTACAAATGGATTATCCCCCGTTACTCCAAGCAACTTGACTGGGGTCGCTCAGATTAGTGCCGGAGTCTTCCAAACTTGCGCCCGTTTGAACGATGGAACGGTGCGGTGTTGGGGAGCAGGAAATAATGGAGGCCTTGGTGATGGCACTACCACATACTCAACAAACACAAAAACAAGCCCGACAGGAATATCAGGCGTAGCACAAATAGCTAGTGGAACTGGATGGAACAATCAATGCGCATTGTTATTGACTGGAATTCTCAAGTGTTGGGGCCTCAATACCTATGGCGCTGTGGGAAATGGAATCACTCTGACTGGCTCAGACATTTTGCAACTAACGCCCGTCACCGCCGGACCATTTCCCGCCGCAATTTCGACTGTTGAATTCGGCATGTACTTCGCTTGTGCGGTGTTAGTTGATGGCACAGCTATGTGTTGGGGTGCTAACGGAAATGCTCAAATTGGTGACGGCACGAGCGTTAGCAAATCAGTACCGACTCAGGTTTATGGATTAACTGGAGTCAGTCAAATATCACCGAATTACTACCACACGTGCGCAGTGTTGAATGATTCAACGGTTAAATGTTGGGGCAGAAATACTTATGGTGAGCTAGGTGATGGAACTACGACTGCGCGTTCGACGGCGGTTTCAGTATCAGCACCTCCTGTCACACTTTCAACGCCAACTTCGGTTGCAGCAGCTGCAACGGCTTCAACTCTGAAATCAATCAATGTTTCGTGGGCTGCAAATGGCAATGCATCATCATTCACAGTAAAGATCTACAACTCTGCTGGCTCCTCGGTGCTTGGCACCAAGATAGGCGTGACGGGTTCATCAACGACCATAACTTCCTCGACATATGGATCAATTGCAGATAACACTGCCTACAAGATCACGGTGATAGCAATTGGTGATGGCACTAACTATCTGGACTCACTTGAAAGTGGTCCGGATTCTGTCACTACCAATTCCCTAACTTCACAAGCAGCAGTAGTACTGACTTCAACAAGTGGCACGTATGGAACTGATCTCAGTCTTACAACTTCTGGTGGTTCTGGCAGTGGCACGGTGACATATGCCGTAACAACTACGGGCACGGCTGGTTGCTCAATCACGAGCGGCAACACCCTAAGTGCCACATCACCGGGGACGTGCACGGTGACTGCAACAAAAGCTGCAAGCGGTATCTATCAATCCGATTCATCAAATGCGACAACAGTGACGTTTGCAAAGAAAACACAAACTCCTCTTGCAGTAACCACAACTTCTGGTGATGCAATCACTGGGATCACCGTTGCAACAACTGGAGGCTCGGGAACTGGTGCGGTTACATCATCTGTTACGTCTGGCACTGCAACCTGCACGCTTGCGTCTGGTGTTGTGACCGCCAAAACATCTGGTACTTGCTCGCTTACCGTTACTAAAGCTGCAGACTCAACATATTCTGTTGAATCGGTTACGGCGACTTTGACTTTCACTGGTGGGGCAGTGACCACCACGACTACAGCCGCCCCCACATTGTCAATTGTGATTCAAGCTCCTGTAACAACGGTTGCCCAAGGTCAGGCAACAGTGGCAACAGTTGCACCAACAACAACGCTTCCTGCGCTCGGTGCGAATGGTTTGCCTGTTCCGACGACAACTTCGACCACAATTGCCTCAGCAAAATCTAAAGTAGTTGTAACTACAACGACAGTTGCACCCCGTGTGACGACAACAACTGTTGGGCCTCCTTCTGCTGGCAAGGTTGAAGCCGGACAAACCGCAGTGCAAGTTGATGGTGTTGACACAGATGCAAAGGTGTCTCGTGAAAACAACCAGATGGTTGTGAATGCAGGTTCTGTCAGTGCCACATTGTCCGGTACAGATAGTGCCGGAAAGACGTTGCCACTTGACACAGATGGCACGGTTCATTTGTCTGCCGGCGATGTAATCAAAGTCAGCGTTGGTGGTTTTGAACCCAAGTCGATTGTTGAGGTATGGCTCTTCTCAACACCCACACAGTTGGGCTCTGCAGTTGTCGCTGCTGACGGCACTATGAGTGGCACGTACAAATTGCCATTTGGAGTTAAGTCTGGGTCTCACCGAGTTGTGGTGACTGCAAAGTTGCCAAATGGAAAATCAACAACGTTCACTCTGGGAATCTTGGTCGGGAAGATCAATAAGACTTCGACACTCACTCGAGTGTTGATTGCAATTCCGATTTCGCTTGCTGTCGGATTTGGTTTTCTTCTTCCGACCCAGGCCCGCCGACGGAAACGTCGCGCAACGATCTAGCAATAGATCAGAGCGAAGAAATGTTCTGATTCAGTTGAATAAGTAAAACAATGATGGCGGCTGACACCGTTAGTACGCCGCCGATGATGACTTTCAAGGTGCCGTTGATGCGGCTGAGATCCTTGTGAATTTCGACGATGTCTTGTTTGCGGGCGACGTCTGACCAGCCTGTGGGTGGCAGGTGTTCCATAAGTATGTTGGCCACGTCGTCTCCTAGGTGTGATCGCAGGCCGACCTGCATGTCGAATCGTTGTGCTTCGCTAATGGTCATAGTAAATCCTTTTGTATGGCTTTGTACAGCGATGTGTGCTGAGCGGCCCAAATTTAGGAATTACAAGGAAGAAATATTTTGGTTTAGTTGAATCAGTAAGACGATGATGGCGGCTGACACTGTGAGTACGCCGCCGATGATGACTTTCAAGGTGCCGTTGATGCGAGTCAGTTCTTTTTCGATATTGCCAATTCGATAATTGATCGGCTCAAAATCTTGTTTGCGGGCGACGTCTGACCAGCCTGAAGGTGGCAGGTGTTCCATAAGTATGTTGGCCACGTCGTCTCCTAGGTGTGATCGCAGGCCGACCTGCATGTCGAATCGCTGTGCTTCGCTAATCATCATCGTAAATCCTTTTCTATGGCTTTGTACAACGATGTGTGCGATTCGTACTGGAAATGGAAATATCTTTGCCTGGCGTCTTCAGTACCTATTCGGGGTTGAGGTAGTTGGTGATCCACAGAGCAAAATCTGTTGTTCGACCGTGGAATCGCTCTAGTTCTTCTTTGGTCAAGACGACTTTTATGCCTTCGGTAGTGCGTTGCAATACGGCAGGAAACTGACCGGCGAGCGCAACAAGGACATCGTCCGGCGCATCGTCTCGGTGAAAAAGACGAAAGGGAACAGTGAATGACTCTGCACATTGTTTCCATTCAGACTTCTTTGTGAACAAGCCGTGAGTGAGTTCGCATAGCGAACAGTGAGTGATGCCGAAACGAGCACCGACCCAGTAGGAGATTTCACCCAACAATGTGGATTCGGCGTCGTAGACACCTATAAGTTCCGTAATATTTGACGCCATGAATACGCTTTTTTCTTTTCGTAGAGATAAAAAAATAGAGTCGGTAGGAGAATTCCCCTACCGACTCTATTCGTTAGTTTTTATTTAGAGTTTTGAAACATCAACAGATGCAGGTACAAGAACTGCGTCAATGACGTGGATGACTCCGTTAGATGCTGGAACGTCGGTTGCAGTTACTTTCGCGGTGTTCACTTTTACGCCACCCTCTGTTGTTACAGCAAAGGCTGAACCTTCAAGTGTGTTCACATCGCCTGCAGCGACGTCAGCAGCCATTACTTTTGCTGGCACAACGTGGTAGGTGAGGATCTTTGTGAGGACTTCTTTGTTTTCTGGAAGCAGAAGCTTCTCGAGAAGTCCTGCTGGAAGAGCCTCGAACGCTGCGTTGGTTGGGGCGAAGACTGTGAATGGTCCAGCGCCTGAAAGTGCATCACCAAGGCCAGCTGCTGTGATTGCAGCGACAAGTGTGGAGAAGTCTGGGTTGGCCTGGGCAACTGCAACGATGGTGCCTACTTCAGAAGTAGCCATTTCGGTTGTGTCAACTGCAGCAACAGTGGTGTCAGCAGTTGACCCATCTGATCCGCACGCTGAAAGCAAAAGAACTGATGCTGTAGCAATAGCGATAATTGTTTTTTTCATGTTTTTCACTCCTGTGAATTTGTTGTCCAAGGGATTGAATGGACTCGGTCAAATTAATCCAGAAGTCAAGGAATTTCTAGGCAGTTGGTCACTATTTCCGTCACATTTAACCTTGACAGGGGTAGGGCTGAATATGGGGCAAATGGGGCTATTCGTAACGGTCTGAAGGTATTCGGTTCAGGCGAACTAGTAGGGAAATCGGATGTATTCGGCATCCGGGGCGAGTTTCGCTCTGGGTTCCAGTGCTCCTGCGCCTTTAGGAGGGGGAGCGAAAGTCTCTAGCCCTCGCTGGGTTTCACGGGCGAATTGAGCCGGTGACATGTTTGGGCGATTTCAGTTACGTACGGACATCATCAATCAGGTCAGATCTGTCTTCTGCCAATTATTTACGTAAAAATTTTTTTACAATTTAGTTCTCTGCCGTTCAAATGTTCTCCCGCCATATTGTTTTCCGATGGGTATTGGCAGAGTTTTGGGCAGGGTTGGGCTCGCAATCTTTTGTCTCGTCTTCGTTCTGCCGCTCGAACCAGTTGCGGCCACAAACGCAGTCACACTCAGTGCTTCTTTGGCAACCGTTGCATCAGGTTCAACGGTTGACCTCACTGCATCGATGCCAGTGGTGTCGTCTGGATCAACAACACAAACTCTGACTCAAACGATTGACCCCACAAAAGCAAAGCTGACAAGTGCGAGCGACATTACTTATCCAGCGGGTTGGACGCTTTCGTTTTCAACTGACGGCACAACCTTTTCATCAACTGCGCCAACTACTACAAATGGCTGGGCTGCAATCACGGCCGTGCGCGCAACAGGCTCAGTGAATTCAAATGGCAGCGATTCAAATGGTTACCAAATCGCGACAGGAACAGCGACCGGTTCCGCTGTAAACCTCGTGCCACCTTCAACAAGTGCTTCTGTTGCTGGTTCTGACGGGTATCAGGTTTTTTTTGATGCTAATCGAACGCGGGCTTTTAATGTCTTTCACCATTCATCTGCGTTAACGGCAAGCCTTGATTGCAAATACATAGCTACCGGCGCAACTTGCGTCGGCTTTCCGTTTGTGTGGGGCGGAGTGACTGACGAAGCAGCAAATGCAGTGGTGGTCGGAAGCACCATTTGGGCAGCAAGCACTAGTGGTTTTTACTGCATAGATATTTCGGCGGTGCTGGCCAACACTTCTAATGCTGTAGGTGCTGGAAGCCCTGCCAAGTGTTTCGGCTCAGGAACGAGCGGCGCGCTTGTAACGGGAACGAGCGGAAAGTGGTTGACATGGTTCAGCGGTGCGTCAAAACTGGGGCAGAGTACAGAAACCAAACTTTATGCTTTGGACACTGCAGCAACGCCAAACGCACTGGCTTATTGCATTGACACAGCGACAAGAGCGCTCTGTTCGACACCAACTGTGGACACCATGATCCCGGGCGCTGCATTAGTCAATAGTTTTAACACTTCAAATATTCTTCAGATCAGTGATCGTCTTTACGTACTGCAAGCAAACCAAAGTAGTGGTGCAAATACTATTAACTGCATAAATTTGACAACCGGTTCACGCTGTTCTGGGTGGACGGCAAATTACTCTGCAGCCACAGGGTGGAGCCAGGTTGGTAAATTTGCCGATATTCCAAATGCTGCGGGAGGTAGTAGAGGAGTTTGCTACATCAGAATTACGACGATGGTTAGCGACACAACGTCTTGGCCATGTTGGGATTCTTCTGGAGCCAGTTTCACCCCGGCATCCATCAATTTGCCGTTCCTCTCGGGCGGCGCGTTCTATGCTTATGGAAATCCGGTCCGATTTGGCTCGAGACTTTTCATCGGAAATGGCGCGTATTCCGGGCAGGGTGGAAAAATTCTCTGTTATGACGCTGCAGTCAACAACGGAGCTGGTGGGTATTGCAATTCTGCAACTGGTTTGATCACGGCCCCGGCTTTAGATGCAGCGAATCCGATGTTCCAAAACTATACGGTCACACCAGACCCTTTGATCGCGGACTGTATTTGGATCACACGTGATGCGGCCCCGATAATTAGCACCGTCAACATCAAGACACAAACACAGGGTTGTTCCTCTCTTGCCCCAACTACTGCATCCTTCTCAGGAACTTCCATTGTTCCTCGGATGGCTTGTCAAACGAGTTCTCAGCCAATTCGAAACTGGTTGTCCTTTACCATCACGAGTGCTGGCACTGGTACATTCACCACTGCAAAACTCACGGTGAAGAACTCTTCTGGAGTCGCTATTGCTTCATGGACCGATGTGCCAGTTACTTTGAGCACAGCATTAGATCTTTCTACTTTGTCTCCAGCAGACACTGGAACTACCCCAACATTTGACGTTGCCTTTGAAGGCATAACTGGTTCAATCACAACTGCATCTGCCCAAGTTCGAGTAGTTGGCGATGCTCCACAGTTGTGTACGAAAGTGACGGCAGTGTATTCATGCCCTACGGGTGTTGGCCCAATTTCTTCTCTGGCGAATTCGGTTGCATCGGTAAGTGCTACAGGATCCTCGGTGCTCGGTGGCGTGACCACGACGCTAACCCCAGCGAGCCAAACAGTAACTGTTACTGCTCCAGCTATATCAACTTGCACATCAAGTATCACGGGTCGAGCAGGTGATGCGGGCGGGGGAGCATCTGGTAGTGCAATTTCCGGCGTCTCCGTTTCGCTTCTTGATTCTTCGGGTAATCCAGTGCTTGTTGGTGGTACACCTGTTTCAACAACGACAGCAAGTGACGGAACCTATTCGTTTGCAAATGTTTTGCCTGCTTCATACAAACTTCGTTTCAACGAACCGGGCTCGCAGGTACTAGCAAGTTCAACTGTGGTTTCGGGCGCTTCGGGCACATCAACTGGAGCCGTAAGCGTTATGAGTGCAGCGACAACAGTGACATCAAATACCGCTGCAACAATCGCTGGTACTAATGCGGTTGTTAATGCCCTATACACAATTCCTGCCGCAGCAGCTGCTGATATTCCGCCAGCTGGAACGCAAGGAACTGCGCAAAGTATCAATGTGCTAACTAATGACACCGCCGCATCGGGAGCAACTCTTACCGCTAACAGCGTCAGACTCTGCGGAACTTCACCAGTTCAAAATCCGCCATCATGTTCGCAAACTTCATTAACTACTGCCGACGGCACCTACAGCGTTAACACCTCAACCGGAGTTGTGACATTCACACCAACGTCATCCTTTGCCGGAACTGCGACTGTGATTCCGACGTATCAAGTGAGTGATTCGGTTTCCAATGTTGTCTCTTCAACAATCACCGTAACGGTTATTGCCCGACCAACTCTTTCCCCTGATACTTCATCAGGGGCTTGGGACACTGATCAAATGATTTCGCCACTTACCAATGATGTTGCCGACAGTAGAACAACACTGGTCGCTAGCAGCGTTAAGTTGTGCGGCCCATCTGACACCTCGCCTAATTGCACCGCTACATCTCTTACCAATTCTGATGGGACTTACACCGTTAATTCAGATGGCACCGTGACATTTAATCCAGTTGCCAGTTTCACTGGAACGTCAACTAACCCAGTTACTTATTCGGTTATCGATTCGCTTAGTCAAAAGTCTGCGAGCACGATTACCCCATCGGTTACTGCTCCCGGAGCGCCGGTTGCTAATCCAAAAACCAAAATAGTCAGCCCGACGCTAGCCGCTAGTTTTGCAACGATTACTGGCCAAAGCGGACTTGCCACGGGAACTCAGTTAACGCCAGCACGTACGTTTCTTTGCTCGCTTTCCCCAGCTCAAAGTCCGCCAAACTGCAATGCCACATCAGTTACAACCACCGATGGCACCTGGGCATTGAACCAGATCACTGGCGTAGTGACGTATCAGCCAGCATCGGGTGTTAGCGCTGGTACCAAAGTTGCTATTAGATACCAAGTCACTGATGCCGCAGGTCAAAGCGCCTCTGCGTTACTGACTCCTGTTATTCCACCAGCGCCAATTGCAAAGCCTGATACTTCTTCTGGACAACAAGGCATAGCGCAAATCATTTCCCTCACCGGAAACGATGTGACCGGTTCTGCCTCAAGCCCACTTGATGTTTCCACCGTGAAATTTTGCGCTGGCAATCAGGTTTCCCCGAACTGCACTGCTACTTCTCTTACCGTCACTGGCCAAGGCACATACACCATTGATTCCTTTGGCATTGTTACCTTCATTCCCGTTTCAGGTTTCACTGGAACTGCAACACCGATTAGTTACCAAGTCAGTGACACAGTGGGACAAGTAGCTAGTTCAACTCTGAGCGTTAATGTGATGCCTCCACCTGTTCCTATTGCCATTCGAGATACTGGATCAGCTGCATATGGTGGATCAGTAATTTTTGAACCGTGGAAGAATGACAGCGGTGGTAGTAAACCAGACGGAGCAAGCCAGCCGGCCCCAGACGTTGTTCCCACGTCAATTCGATTGTGCTCTGCATCTCAAGCCGCACCAAACTGCACTGCCACTTCCGTAGGCACGGTAGATGGCACCTACACCCTTGACACCGCTACTGGCAAAGTTACTTTCGCGCCGGTTTCAGGATTCTCGGGCACCGCTACCGCACCTGTTACGTATCAAATTTCAAATAACTGGACGGGACCTTCAGGAGTTGCCACAACAACAGCAATTTTGATTCCAACCATTGCAGCCCCTGGCGATCCACTTGCTACCAACGATCAAAGTGCGACGAAGCCTTTGACCCCGGTCATTCTCAAGCCGATCGCAAATGACTCACCTGGGTCATATGCGCTGAAAGCCACCTCGCTGCGCTTGTGCGACGATGTCGATATCGCTCCCAATTGCTCTCGCTTAGCAGTGACGAATGCACAAGGCACCTATGTTGTTGACCAAAACACGGGCGAGGTCACGTTCACTCCGGCAAAGGGATTTAATGGTCTTGCCTCAGTTCCATATGTCATTAGTGATATGAATGCTCGTGTAGCGACTGCCAACTTATTTATTGCGGTATCAAGCGTCGAGACAACGCCAGCGAATCAAGAAAAGGCAACAACACTTCCAAAAACTGACGGTAGCAAAATGCCGAAGACGGGTAGTAGTCACTTGTACACATTGGGAGAAATCGCAATCCTGACCTATCTAATGGGAACAGGATTAGTTTCAGCAAATAAGTGGAAGCGACGCAATTCAAATAACTACTAGAGGTCGGGCATTCTCAACCAAAAGAAATGCCGATTAAAGAGGCCAACTTTGACCACAAAGTTGCGACAATCAGAGCCGAATTTTCTCCCGAACAAAATCTCTGAACTCTTCTGTAGTAAACAGACCATCTTTGGCTAGTACGCGATAATAAGGTAATTGCTGTCCAAACACCATGTAGAAGAAGCGTGAATCAAAAGCTTCACCAGGGGCCATTCGTTGCTGAATTTCATGAAGACCTTCAGTCCAAAACACTTGCAAATTTTGCATGCTAGTTTCAAGATTGCATCGCAACTGCACATTGTGAATAGAAGTAGCAAGAATTTGTAAACGCAGCTCTTGTATTTCTTTTGTCTCAGGAGTGACATCTAGCGGCAATGCATTGACTAAATCATCAATCGTGAGTGACTTCTTATCCACGAGGCTTTTTTTAAACTGGTTAATTGATTCCTGGGTGACCTCTTCGAAAATATCTCCCAAGACCCGAGCTAACAGCCCATCACGATTGCGAAAAAAACGATAAATCTGAGTTATCGATGTATTCGCACTATCAGCGACATCAGCAACACGAAGCCCAAGTATTCCATGACGAAGAATCTCTGCGCGTGCGCTCATGAGAACAGCAGCCATTGGGCCCGTTTCTTCAACCATTTATGGAAATTTACAGTAAGAAATTCATGAAGAACCAATTCCTAGAGTTTCTGGCAATCGGAGCCCTGCCGAGTCTCAGGACCTGCTTATCAAGAACGACCCTGGTCGTTTGTTAAGGGTCAAGGTTCAGTGCTGTGCGCTGGATGGTTCACATTTCAGTTAAATCTCACTGAAGTGGTCAAAGACCCTGTGGCCTTGCTACCGGAATGAATGTTTCCGGTTTGGGTGAACTATCATGGAAAACGGATGTATTCGGCGTTCTGGGCGAGTTTCGCTCCGAATTCCGTTCCGCCTCCGCGCCTTTAGCTCAGTTGGTAGAGCAACGGAC
>Ga0209500_10002979_pt1 | contig 11761 bp, 20 predicted proteins | sample S_140212_EF_Meta_FD_187323 | JGI IMG/M metagenome (GOLD analysis project Ga0209500, IMG submission 187323) | Freshwater microbial communities from Lake Simoncouche, Canada to study carbon cycling - S_140212_EF_MetaG (SPAdes) (version 2) | ecosystem: Environmental > Aquatic > Freshwater > Lake ...
GGATGTAGCATGGCCTTACAGTACTATGAAGCAACAGCACAGCAAGTGTTGGCTATCATTGTGGTGGGAGCATTTTCCTACATACTGTATAATCTTGTTCGTATACAGGCAGATGTTCTTGAAAGCGCAGAAAGGTTGAATAACAAACAATGAAAGTGTACATGAATGGGTATCCAGATCACTGGATCAGTCCTTACAAGATTCTTGAAGCAATCTTTTTTTGGACAGCGTGGTCCAAATGTGGTAGAGATCGAGGTATTGTAGAGGATAAAGATTTTGTTGATCATCCAGCCTGGGTTGATAAATGGGCCAGATATCTAGATCCTGCGTGTCAAGTGATCAAACATGTGCGAAGCGTATTACATCCACAGATCCGTTGGGTAAAAATTGACAGATACGATACCTGGAGCATGGATCATACTCTAGCACATATCATACATCCAATGTTGATTCAGCTACATGACACCAAGCACGGTGCTCCATTTACCGAAGATCAAGATGTGCCTGAGGAATTACGATCTACTTCGGCTGCCCCCAAGGAAAACGAGTGGGACACAGATGACAACCATTTCAAGCGTTGGGACTGGATCTTGACCGAAATGATCTGGGCATTCCATCAAGAGCTACGGGATGATGACGAAGCTGAGTTTTTTGATCACAGCGAAAGTTTTGAAAGTGGAGGAGATTTCAACGAACGTTTGAGCAAACTCAAAGTGGACCGAGAAGGCCTACAGATTCATCAGGAACGCAAGGCCAATGGCTTCCGTTTATTTGGAAAATACTACCAAGCTCTCTGGGATTGATCTTGACTGAACCTAGCAATCAAGCCGACGGTAGAAACAGCTTTGATATCACCACTGGCAATGTGTTGGTGGAGTTTATCAACCGTAATGTGACACCGTATGCTACCGATGTTGGCGGGCCCAAGTTTGATCTTATACCAGTTGAGAAACAAAAAGACATCATGGTCAATGTGGCCCGGATGCACGCTCAACAAGAGTATGACAGGATCATGCAGTTGGTCACAGTATTGCAACAACAGGCCGCCGAGATACAACGGCGTTTAGAAATCACAGATTGGGTGCATGCTGCCCGTTATCAATTTCAAATATACCACGGACAGAAGTATTGGTTGGTGCGTGATCACGAACGAGGTGGTACAGTGCTGACACAAACAGGACCCGAAGATTGGAACACAGCGGCTCCGGTGGGATATGAATACATCTGCCGGGTCAAATGGTTAGGTGACTATACCTGGATGGAGGTAATAGAATGACCGGGCACAATGTATTCCAACAAATGATAGATGAAAACAACAATACCCAACTCACGCGAGAACCTATCACTCTAGAAGATTTTGAACTGTGGAAAAAAGATTATACCTGGGATGCCTTGCACGGCATACGCTATGGTCAAAGTTTTTGTAATAGGTTCAACATAATAGATAATATACTGTATTACACTCGCTTTCCAACTACGGCAGAATGCGACGAATACATTGAAAAGAACTATATTGCAAAATAACAAAATCATACAAGTTGAACCAGCTGTACCAATGATATCCTTGACCTGGATGATTGGTGCCAGATGCAATTACGATTGTATGTATTGTCCCACACAACTACACGATGCTACCAGTGCTCATCCGGATTTGGAAAAGTTAAAATTGGCCTGGAATAATCTGCACGCTCGAACAAAACATTTGAATCAACCTTACAAGATCAGTTTTACCGGAGGAGAAGTAACAGCCAACAAGAGTTTCTTGCCCTTGATAGAATATATTAAAAATGGAGAATTTGACATAGGTCAACTGGTGGTCACTACCAATGGCAGCGCCAGTTTGAATTATTACCAGCGCCTTTGTAACCTGATAGATTGTATAAGTTTCAGCACCCATAGTGAATTTTTTGATGAAGCAGAGTTTTTTGACAAGGTGTATCAACTTGACCAGATCATGATACGTCCAGAAAAAAGTCTACATGTAAACATCATGGATGAATATTGGAATCAGGACCGGATCAAATTGTATAAAACATGGTTGGATGATCGAAACATCAGCTATTCAGTAAATGCTATCAATTACGATAAACAAACCAGGACTCATGTGCTCGATCAAGGAAAACAAAATCTTGCAACCATTTAAAAATCATCCCAATTACAACTGTAAAATCACCACTACTGATGGACAGGAATACTGGGTATATGCCAACTGGATGCACAATGAACAGCTGGACAACTGGCAAGGCTGGCATTGTGATGCTGGACATACTAGATTCTATATAGATAAGAATTTTGATATCTGGGATGGTGAATGCCAGAACAAACAGCTTGGTAATGTGCTGGGAGAATGGGCTATTTGTACCGATAACCGTTGCAATCGCAAAACCTGCACCGGCTGTACAGACGATTTGATAGTGAAGAAACATGCAAGATCCTGACTTTGTCCATCCAGTGCAACTCGGCTGGAACCGTACTGTAGGCACCGTGAGATCATGGAATGAGATCTGTGCCGACGGTATAGAACTGTTTGGCCTACCAGGTGATCGATATATCACGCACGCCACCCAAGACAGCCTGACTTGGCAATTCCGTGACCCGCATGATGCACTACTTTTTAGATTGAAATTTTCAGAACACCTATGCTAGAAGAACCTGTGTTATATTTTGCCTATGGCGCCAACATGTGCCGTGACTCCATGCAGTTCAGATGCCCGGATGCACAGTCGCGTGGAGTGTTTTTGTTGCGTAATTGGGCTTTACAGTTCTATTGCCATGCCACGATCGAACCCAGATCAGGATCAGCAGTGGCTGGAGTGCTTTGGGCTCTCACACCCGAGTGCGAATACAGCCTGGACAGATTTGAAGGATTTCCTGATTACTATACCAAACGCACTTGGCAACAGGATGGCGTCTGGATCATGTTTTACGAAATGACCGAACCCAAAACTGGCAGACCCAGCCCAGGCTATGTGGACAACATCATTACCAGCTATCATGACTGGGGATTGCCTTTACCGAGATTACAGACAGCACTCAATGACTTTGCTTAAAGAACCTTTGACCTACCTAAGAGAAGCAGTCAGTTTCCAACATGCCACGGAAATTTCAAAACCCTACGGTGAGATTGAATTGATCCTGGATTGGGCCAGACTCGAGCTTGAACACGAATGGCGCTGGCAACTGGTGACAGTTAGTGGGCACAAACATCCTGGACGCTATATTTTCTACTTTGATAGCGAACGTGACTATTTGGCCTTTGTACTTAAATGGTCATAGCCGGTTGACTAGGAATTGGGTATTTGTTATAATATATGTATATTAAACAATAAGGATTGTATGACAACAGCAGATTATCTCAATACACATCGTTATTTTGGTGACGAAGCCGAAATCCTGGGACAACGCATGGATAACGCACGAGAACGATCCAAACAAGCCCGCGGTGCCTGGGCACGGAAATACTGGAACGATGTGGTTGATGCACTAGAAGTGCAATGGCGCAGGAGCCCGGCTGTGAATTCAGGACAGGCTCTGGGCCCAGGTCTAATCAGATGGGATATACATTACGACTTTTATGAAAGTCATCATGGCATAGGTCCTGACTTTAGCCAACAAATATTTGATCGGATTTTTAGAACCAGTCTAGATGCGTCATGGGATCGAGAAAGACTTAGACAGTTGACAGGTGGGTATTGATCTTGAACAAGTTGGTTGGCACCTTTTGGCGCAGTTGGGATGGACAGGTATTTTGTGTGGTTGATGTACAGGACGACACAGTATGGTACACCAGGAATGACGTCACATATTCCTGTACAGTACAAGCATTTCTAGCAAGATTTTTTATAACAGAAAGTGAACGATGAACACAGATAGAGAAATGGTAGCACAGGCAGTGCTAGATGGAGTGATCAGTGCTGACTATCTAACAGATCTAGAACTGGAAGAAATTGAGTTCAGGGTGCAAGAGTTCTGTATGCAGAAAGAAATGGATCGGGCAGTCGAACGCGGTTGTGCAGTGTTTGACGGCATAGAAGGAGACCCAATCCAGTGAGCCAGGTCTTAGCCATGTGGTGTTCTGAAGGACTTGAATGTGTGATTGACATCACTGAAGAACAGAAAAAGGCCGTATGGGCTGAACTGAATGGCAAGAAATACAAACCTGGATTTGAATTAGGTCACCTGATAATGCGGGCCAGAGCCAACAGTCAAAGAGCCTATGAGATTTACAGTTTCAACTCGGGTGATCATGATGTGGTAGCAGTGAGACGCATGTTTGAATCGGATCCACAACCCATCGTGGATTTCGTACGCGAACATGGAACCAAGATTTATAGTGATCGGACAGAGAAACGACCGGTCATTGTGTAGGAATGTGTCGGGTAGCTCCCGAATAGTGTGACCCGCATGATAGTGTTGGTAGCCCAACACGGGTGGTCCCAGTCTGACCTAACTGGCGCTGGCAATGCGAGAACCCCCACCTGCGTGAAGCGGATGAGGCTTGATCTTTTTTTTGGTCGCTGATTTCTATCGAAAAACCGACTGTTGTGCCGTTAGGCATGAGGGATTCAGGCAATATTGACCGCCGGGGTGGGGTGAGCTTCCGAGTTGACCAACAATATCCAATTTGTTATAATAGTAGTATAGTAACTAATAAGGAGCGAATAAAATGGGTTTTGTAGTTTACGAAAAACAATGGGGTAGTGTTGAGGCTTATTATAAAAAAGAATCTTCAGCCAAAGCCGCAGTCACCAGATTGAATAAACAACTATATGCCGGTCTCAGTAGAGAAGTTGGCTATTGTTCTTGGGCTGACTACGAGTTATTACTTGACGGTATGAGTCCAAGCGAAATTAGATTTTATCAATTTGTCAAACACCCATTGAATTTTAATGGTTGACCATTAAATAGTTTTAATGTATTATATGTATAACCTATCGTGAATAGGCCAACGCTACTTCGGTAGCAAAAAACTTTACAATTCAACAAGGAGGCTTTATGCCAACTAATACCACAGTAGCACCTGTACAACCACGTACGGTCAATCGCGGTGCCAATCCATTTGCGGCACTTGCCAAACAACAAAATGTTGCACTTACCTCAAACACATCAAGTTCTGTTTACGAAAGTTTACAAGTACGAGGCGACCGAGTTTTCAAAGACACAAGAATTCAACAAGCGATTAACGATCTAAAAAAACGCTTGGGAGGAAAAACCTACAATCAAAGTCATTTTGGCGAGCTATTATGGGTACGTTTTAGCGACGTTGATATCAATATTAACATCCAACGAGATGAGGACCCTGTGCATATTGCAGAACAGATCCTGCCAAAATACGATCCACGAATTTCAATGCCAGTGATGTGTACACGTCTTAAAAATGGACGTTACTCGGCCTGGGAGGGTCAACAAACCAGTTTAACATTTTACGTTTTATACAAGACCGGCGTCATTGACAAAGATACGCTGATTCAAGTTAAAGCATTTGACGAAGACTTAGAAGTGCCCGGAACTACACTCAAAGGCGAAGCAGTAGGTAATTTAGGTTTCCGTACTATCAATGGCGGAGGACGCAAAGGAGTTGATGCTTATCACGTACACCGTAGTCGTGTCAGTGGCGTTCGTATATATAACTCTGTATTCCGCGAAGATTTACAAAGTGAAGAAATACAACGTATATTAGAAGCCTATAATATGTTTCCGGCTAAAACAAGCGCCGCACAACGTAATCAAGCAACACCGGGCATGGTCACTTATATCCATGGTTTGAACTTGATTGCTGGACACGATACTGATCAAAAGTCTTTTGATATTACCAAAAAAGATCTGGACTGGGCATTAAGGTGGCACGAGCGTTACTATTCTGGAGAAAAAGGTGTTGATGGTGGTTTTATTCTAGCGTTTGGTCGTTTAGCATCTGCGGCTCGTAACAGCAAGCCTAAAATTGTTTTAGATGCCGCGATTGAGCAAGACTTATACCAATTGTTCCGTAGCAGGTATGGATCTCCAAAAGGATTCCATAAAGATTGTAAGGACCGACTGAAACAGTTTCAGATTGCTAATAATTTGGCCGAGTCATGGTCAGATAGTTGTTTGACACCAATCCTGGTTATGGACTACTATGCTCCAAACGGTTTCAATGGTAAATTGGCATTACCACAAGTACACGGGATGACTACTTATGCAGGAATCTAAACAATACTATTTGTACCTGTGGAGACACAGGTATGTAGATCCTGATTCAGGTGGAATCGTCGAACGTACTTGTTTTGGTATAACCAGTAACCCTAAACGTAGAATACAAGGTTATGAAGGTCATGTAGGACACAAGGTTAAGTTCAGTGCCTTGTGGACTGGACCCGAAAGATTGATACGCGAGTTGGAATCACAAATCAAAGATCATAGCGAAGGATTTAGATTTGTTGGTACTGGTAATTTTAAATACGAGTGGATTACAGAACAGGTGCCATACGATCAATTTTATGATTGGGTTGATATTACACTAACCAACAGCGTCGACGGCGTCACTTCCTTAAATCCAGAGGATATATAATATGAGTCACTTTCTATACATACACAAAGACATGTCAGGAACTCCAGACATTTGGAAACCTGGTATTGCAATGTTGCCATATTCGGCTGTGCGGGCACGACAGAAATTTACCTGGAACCAGTTTGAACTAAATTATTTGTTTTTTGGCCGTCCGCGACAAATCGTATTTCTAGAAAAAAAAATTAAATCTCATTTTAGTTATTGTTCTGGTAAAGCATTACAGGGTTTTGGCGGTCAAACAGAATTGTTTCAAGTTCAAGAAAAAGAGTTATTATCCTTTGTACGAGGAACCATTCAAAAATACGATCTTGCTGTTAAAGAAGTACTATTAGAAAAACCATACACTGCTTCTAATAGTGGTCAATGTCCGTTTGGCTGTCCGACCGAGGCGTATGCTGAAAGTTGGTGTGACAAAAAATCTGTTGAATTATTTGGAAAAGATAATTATCGGTCGGCAAAAGATATGTTTGATCAATTATTTGGAGTTGATAATTAAATTATGAGCTACCTAGACGAAATCAAAAAGAAATACGACATCAAGGATTACCAGGAACCGGCAATAACCATTCCTGACTTGCCCACTGAAGGCATTGTGTTGATCGTGGGCACATCGGGTTCGGGTAAAAGCACTATCTTGCGTGGACTAGGTGCATTCAGGATGCCCACGGTAGATCCTGATGTGACAGTGATTGAAAACTTTTCTAGCCCTGAGCGGGGCGAGGCCTTGTTGTTGGCATCAGGTCTGCGAAGCATTCCAGCTTGGTTTCGTCCAGCTCGTACTCTAAGCAACGGTGAGTATCACAGATTTGAAATGGCTATGAGTTTAGACCAAGGCATCACGACCATAGATGAATTTACCAGTGTAGTCGATCGAGATACTGCCAAAAGCCTGGCCTATAGCATGCGAAGATATTTTGACAGTCAGTCTAAGCAACAGGTACTCTATATTGCGTCATGTCATAGAGATATTGTTGAGTGGCTGGATCCAGAATACGTTTATGACACAGATCTCTGTGCCTTAGAACACCGGAGGGGACTTTGTCGATTGGGGGGACGACCAAAACTTACACTCACCATCCGCGGCACAGGTCCAGAAATGTGGCGATACTTTTCTAAGCATCACTATCTAGATACTGGCATGAGTCGTAGTGTTCACTGTTATGTGGGCCTGCTCGGCGACAAACCTGTAGCGTTCCATGCCGCTATACATTCAACCAATCGAGATATACATTCATACTGGCGTGGGCATAGAACTGTGGTGCTTCCGGAATTTCAAGGCATGGGCATAGGCACTCGGTTTAGCGATGCTATTGCTGCGATGTATGTGAGTAAGGGCATGCGATATTTCAGTAAGACTGCTCACCCTAGCTTTGGAGAGCACAGGCAAAAAAGTCCGCTATGGCGTGCTACCAGCACTAACTTGAAAAGTCGGCTAGGTAGCTACCTAAACAAGGATGGAACCACTCGCAAAATGCCCGGCTACGGCGGAACAACCACAGCACGTGACGCAGGACGTCTTTGCTACAGCCACGAATATATTGGCAACAAATAACTTAAAGGATTAATATATGTCAGCAAAATCACTAACAGCAAACGAAATAGAACTGGTATTAACACATCTATCTCAGAAAAAACACAGTTCCAGAAACCGATTGTTAATAATGATGAATCATTATTTAGGAATGAAAGTTAATGAAATTTCTAAAATTACCATTGGCGATGTGGTTGATTCCAACAATCAACTGCAAGATCGTATCACATTACCTCCAAACAAATACGGTCGAGCTCACACAGTTTTGATCAACACAACTATACAATCAGAATTAAAAAACTATTTGGATATTTGTGATTTAACCAATCATTCGCGTAAACTTTTTTACACACAAAAAAATCCAGACAAAGGATTTTCTCCAAATACGCTGACTCAATTCTTTTTTTATGCCTACAAAGATGCAGGAATTGTTGGAGCAAGCAGTCACAGTGGCCGAAAGGGATTTATAAATGCATTGGCCAGTAACGGCACTAACCCTCGCATAATACAAAAACTTACAGGACACAGCCACTTGCAATCAGTTAAAGAGCAGATTACAGCAGACGACATCGAACAACAAAAGAAACAAGCAGTAGAATTGATCAAATTGCCCTGAGAGATGCAGGCCGTCTCTGCTACAGCCACGAGTATATCGGCAAAACACTCACCGCTGATGTCAACTAAATCCCTGGTCAAGGCGTTATATACGTATGAAGATATTATTTGCCATCATCGCTGTTTTTGCCGTTACCTGTGCAGGTGCTAACTCTTTACCCCTGGCACCTGCCAAGGCCAAACCCGTTAAAGTTTCTGTTAAACCAAAAGGCAAACCACATCTACATCTACCAAGAGTTCTAAAGCCCCTGGCCCTACTAGAAGTGGACGAAGATGATGACTACTGGGATGAGCCAATTGCTAGTCATGTGAGCTATCGTAGACCTGAGTTGATCAGCAACGATGAACTGCCTCTAAGCGACTATGTTAATCTGAGACTGGCCAATGCTCGCCGTCTAGCCATGGAACGATATCACCAAGTTTGGGGATAAATTCCTGATTTTCTATTGACCTAGCAGGGTCAAAATTGTATAATACACTAATGCCCACTATAAATACTGTCTTAGTAGAAGAACTACTAAACCGGGAAAATTATAATGGAACGACATATCTGTACAGTTTGCGCACACAAACACAACGAAGAATCGGAGGGAAACTGGAATGACCTCCCCGAGAGTTTTTCTTGTCCTGTTTGTGGCAGCAAGCCAGACGAATATTACACACTAGAAAGCAAGCCTAAATGAAAAAACCCTTAGACTGGGGCATGATCGCCGATAACAAATGGTTTCATAATACCTGCTACACAGAAATCTTTATAGACGATTGTTATCAAAAGTTTTTTCGTGTGGAGCCAGGTGATGTGGTCCTAGACGTAGGGGCCAGCATTGGTCCGTTCAGCTGGAGCATCATGGATGCCAAGCCCGCACACATCTATTGTGTGGAGGCCAATGCTGATCTGTATCAAACTCTAATCGCAAACTTGTCTGGCACTGATATACCGGTGACCACAATGAATCTGGGCATGGGCCCCAAGGATGGCGCCAATTACCTATCTGGCATGTTCGATCCTGACAAGCAGACACATAGTGATGGCACCGATGGCACTATTATGGAAACTATTAGTTTCCGGACTCTAATTGAACAACACGGTATTACACAAATTGACTTCTTAAAGACCGACTGCGAAGGTGGCGAATATGACATGTTCACGGCCGATAACTTTGAGTGGGTCACAAACAATGTTAAAAAGATAGCTGGAGAGTTCCATACAGCAATACCAGCACAGCGAGAAAAGTGGATCCAGTTCCGTGACCTTTATCTAAGACATTTTGACAATTTCCAGGTCTTGAGCATAGACTATGTGGATATCAAATGGGACATCTGGAACGATCACTTCCTGGAATACTACGGTGCGTTCATGGTGTTCATCGACAACCGTGTGCCCAGCAAGACAAAAAAACCGGCCACACTATGGCTGGAAACTGCAACATCTGCACCAGTGATTCCTATCAGAGTCGAACAGCCGGCCAAAAAGAAATGGCAACACTGGCCAGCACCCACCATGGAGATCACCACAATCATTCCGGAAAAAGGATGCGTGGTCGACTGTGCGTTCTGTCCGCAACGATTGTTGGAAAAAGTATACACTGGTACCAGGATCTTGACACTGGATGCATTCAAAGAATTGATCGCCCGGATACCAAAAGATGTGCGCATAACCTTTGCGGGCTTTACTGAACCCTGGATGAACAAGTATTGTACTGAAATGGTGGTACATGCGCACGAGCAAGGCCATCCGGTCAGTGTGTTCACTACCGGCATCGGAGTCAGCGTGGAAGATCTTGAACAGATCGTGGACATACCTTACCACGGCAATCCCAATGGCGGCTTTACTTTGCACCTGCCGGACAGTGAATTGTTGGCACGTCATCCCATCACTCCCGGCTACTTGAAAACCCTGGCCTGGCTAAAAGAAAATCATCATAGAATACAGAACTTTACTACCATGACCATGGGCACAGTACATCCTAGTGTGGCACACTTGTTTGACTGGGCACCAAGTTTTGCCATGTGGAGTCGTGCTGGTAATCTCATGCGTGAAGCACTACTCAAACCCAAACTGATCAATCTCAAAGAACGCTGGAATGCTGTGCATTACGAAGGCCCTAGAACCTGCGGTTGTGTGGAACATCTTTACCATAACGTGATGTTGCCCAACGGTGATGTCAGTCTTTGCTGTATGGATTATGGTCTGGATCATATCCTGGGCAACTTGTACACCCAGAGCTACGAAGATGTTATCCCGGAAGCACAAAGCTGTAGAGATATCTGCAACTGGTGTGAAAATAGTGTGGAACCGGTTAAATAACACAACAGGAGATACTATCATGAAAGTCAAAGCACTAGTCAAAAAACTCAACCAAGCCGAGCTAAATCATAATATTGACAAAGTGAAACGAGTTTGGTTCAAACTTTTAAAAAAGAGTCTGAAACACAAACACACGGAAAAAGCGCAGTAACACAACTGTAACACAGTCTTGGTTAAATATGTACATGACCAATTGTACCTATAGATCGATATTTGTCAGCGATATACATTTTGGTACCAGAGACTGCAAGGCTGACCAGCTCAACAACTTCCTCAAGCACAACACCTGCGAGACCTTGTATCTAGTAGGTGATATCATTGACGCCTGGAAAATAACACAAAACAAATGGCGCTGGAAACAGAGTCATTCAAATGCCATACGTAGAATACTGGGACACGCCAAACGTGGTACCAGAGTCATTTATGTTGCGGGCAATCATGATGAATTCCTAAGACCCTTGATACAGTACGGTTTTAGCTTTGGTCGTGTGGAAATAGTAAACCAGTGCGAACATATCGGACGTGACGGCAAACATTACTTGGTCACACACGGTGATCTGTTTGATGGCATTACAAAATTAGCACCATGGTTGGTTTTCCTAGGTGACAAGGCCTACGATTTTGTGCTGAATCTAAACAGCAAGTTCAATGCTGTACGACACCGATTGGGATTTGGCTATTGGTCCCTGAGCCGGTTTCTCAAGCACAAGGTAAAAAGCAGTGCCAATTTTATATTCCAGTTTGAAGGTAACCTAGC
>Ga0209500_10002983_pt1 | contig 11751 bp, 11 predicted proteins | sample S_140212_EF_Meta_FD_187323 | JGI IMG/M metagenome (GOLD analysis project Ga0209500, IMG submission 187323) | Freshwater microbial communities from Lake Simoncouche, Canada to study carbon cycling - S_140212_EF_MetaG (SPAdes) (version 2) | ecosystem: Environmental > Aquatic > Freshwater > Lake ...
GTTGCTAAAGGGGAAGGCCGGCGTCAACAAACGGCCGTCGCGGCTGCGGCCGTTGTGCAGCGCGGCCCAGAAATCGTCCTGTGACCAGGCGCCGATACCGGTCGCTGGGTCGGGTGTCAGGTTGCTCGAAAAGACGCTGCCGAACGGTGTCGGTATCGCCCGCCCGCCGGCAAAAGGATCGCCACCACGCTTGCTGTGGCAGCCGCTGCAGTTGCCGGCCTTGGCCAGATAGGCGCCGCGATGGATTTCAGCCGCCGGGTCAGTTGCCGGGCTGCTCCTGGGTGGCGCCTCGTCAAGGTGATTGAGCCGGTAGACCGCCGCCAGTATCAGCAGGGCCAGCAGCAGCAGGGCAAGCCCGACCCGCTTCATTGCAGGCTGCCGCAGCGGACCGGTGGCGCAGCGGGCAGATCAGCCGCAGGCCTGGTGTCTGCCGGCATCGCTTGCGCCGCCAGCCATTGCGAAATCGAGTTGATCTCGTCCTCGGTCAACTGCCTGGCGATCTGCGCCATGCAGTCGGGCGCTGCGGCGCGGCGCTGACCGCTGCGCCAGGCGCCGAGCTGGCCGTTCAGATAGTCGCGTGGCAAGCTCAGCAGTCCGGGGATGAAGGGCTGGGCGCCCGTCAGTTTCTCGCCATGGCAGGACACGCAGGCCGGCAGCTTGCGCGCCGGGTCGCCATTGAAAACCAGTTGCCTGCCGCGTTCGAGGTCCGGTTTGGGCATGGTCGACAGCTGTGGCGCAGGGTAGGGCAGATGCAGCCCGGCAAAATAGCCGGCCAACTCGTTCAGGTAAGCATCGCTGAGCGGATCGATCAGATCACTCATCAAGCCATAGTGACGCCGACCATCGCGGAAGTTCAGCAACTGCCGGTACAGATAGCCCTGCGGCTTGCCCGCCAGCCGCGGGTAATAGCCATCAGCCGCAGCCCGGCCCTGTTCGCCATGACAAGCGGTGCAGGCTAGCGCACGCTGGGCAATGTTGTCTTCAAATTTCGGTGCTGCCGGGGCCGCCTGGCTGAGCAAGCCCAGGCAAAGCAGCAACAATCTTGGCAAGTCAGTCAGCAGCGGTTTCATCAAGTCTCGGCTTCGGCAGATCGTTGGCATATTACGCTGCGATGATTGGTTCAAGCTGACGATGAAGATGAAGGACATTCGATGACAGATAACAGCGCACCGGATTGCCCGCCGGCCTTGCGGGTCGTGGTGATGGGCGTTAGCGGCTGCGGCAAGAGCACGGTCGGCGCCTTGCTGGCACAGGCGCTGGGCGCGGATTTTGTCGAAGGCGATAGGTTGCACCCGCCGCAGAACATTGCCTTGATGGCCGCTGGCAAGCCGCTGACCGACGCCGATCGGGCCGGCTGGTTGGCCGCGATTGCCGGCCAGCTCGGCCAGGCTGCAGCTGCTGATCTGGGCCTGGTGTTGTCCTGCTCGGCGCTCAAGCGCAGCTACCGCGACCAGTTGCGCGAGTCTTGCCCTGGCCTGCAATTCGTCCATCTGCAAGGTACGCCGGAGCTGCTGCGCCAGCGGCTGCAGGCACGCAGCGGCCATTACATGCCGCCCTCGCTGCTGGACAGTCAGCTCGCCACGCTGGAGTCCACTGGCGCCGACGAGGCCGCCGTCGTCATTGACATCAGCCTGCCCGCCGGGCAGATCTGCGCTGCCGCGCTGGCAGCGCTCAGGGATCGGAAAAGCGATCAGCGCGACAGGATTGCGCCGCTCACTCCTTGACCGACCCGGTCATGCCCGAGACGTAATACTCGACAAAGAACGAGTAGACAAAAGCCACCGGCAGCGAGCCGAGCAAGGCGCCTGCCATCAGCGGCCCCCAGTGGTAGACATCGCCTTCGACCAGTTCGGTGACGACACCAATCGGCACCGTCTTCATCTCGGACGAGGAGACGAATGTCAGCGCATAGATGAACTCGTTCCAGCTCAACGTGAATGCAAAGATGCCTGCCGAGATCAGCCCCGGTACCGCCAGCGGCAGAACGATCTTGACCAGGATCTGCCAGCGGTTCGCACCATCGATCAAGGCGCATTCTTCGAGTTCATAGGGGATCGAGCGGAAATAGCCCATCAGCAGCCAGGTCGAGAAAGGGATCAAGAAGGTCGGATAGGTCAGGATCAAGGCCATCCTGGTGTCGAACAGGCCGAGACTGACGACGATCGATGCCAGCGGAATGAACAGGATCGATGGCGGCACCAGATAGGCCAGGAAGATCGCACCACCGGCCGCCTTGGCGCCCTGGAAGCGCAGGCGCTCGATCGCATAGGCGGCCAGGATCGACGCGGCCAGTGACACCAGGGTGGAGACGACCGAGACGATCACCGTGTTCCACAGCCAGTCCGGATATTCGGTGTGGAACAGCAGTTTCTCGAAATGCGCCAGCGTCGGGGCGATGATCCAGAACGGGTTGCCATCGCGCGACAGCAATTCGTTGTCGGGCTTGAAAGCCGTGATCGTCATCCAGTAAAACGGGAACAACAGCACGATCACGAACAGGCAGATCGGAATGTAGATGGTGACCCAGCGCCGCGGCAGCGATTGCAGGAAGTCCATGCCTTGCGAGTCTTCTTTGCTCACTTGTCACCGCCTTGCTGCCAGGCCCGGCGTTGCAAGCCGAAATAGCTGAACATGATCGCCGCCAGTAAAAAAGGCACCATCATGGTGGCGATAGCAGCACCTTCGGCCAGGGCGCCGCCCGAGATCGCGCGCTGGAATGCCAAGGTGGCCATCAGGTGGGTGGCGTTGAGCGGCCCGCCGCGCGTCAGCACATAGATCAGCTGGAAATCGGTGAAGGTGAACAGCACCGAAAAGGTCATCACCACCGCGATGATCGGCGTCAGCAGCGGCAGAGTGATGTGGCGGAATTGCTGCCAGGGCGTTGCCCCGTCGATCGCCGAGGCTTCGTAGTACGACGGCGAGATGGTCTGCAAGCCGGCCAGCAGCGAGATCGCGACGAAAGGGATACCACGCCAGACATTGGCGGCGATGGTCGAGAAGCGGGCATTCCAGGGGTCGCCGAGAAAGTCGATATAGCGGTCGATCAACCCCATCTTCAGCAAGGCCCAGCTGATGATCGAGAACTGCGCGTCATAGAGCCACCAGAAGGCGATCGCCGACAAGGCTGTCGGCACGATCCATGGCAATAGCACGACGGCGCGGAAAAAGCTCTGGAAGGGCAGATTCTTGTTCAGCAGCACTGCCAGCCACAAGCCCAGCAGAAACTTGATGACGCTGGCGACGGTGGTGTAGAAAATTGTGTTGAAAAGCGCTTGCCTGGTCACGCTGTCGGTGATCAGGTAGCTGAAGTTTTCCAATCCGATCCATTCGCCGGCCCGGCCGATCTTGGCATCGGTGAAGCCTAGCCAGGTGCCGAGCCCGAGCGGATAGGTCAGGAAAAGCAGCAGCAGCAAGGCCGAAGGCAGCATGAAGGCCCAGCCGAGTGCATGGCGATTGTTCTGGAATTTTTCAAGCAGTTTCATTGCAGCCCATGGATGTCAAGCCACATCAGTGGCGTCGAAGCCCAAGCATGCGGCTGGCCCGGAAGCGCGGCAATCAAGCAGCGCCAGAGCAGGCCAGACCGCAGCTGCGGCGTCAGACTTTGTAGTAACGTTCGGCGCGTTTTTGCGCCCGTTCGGCTGCTTCCTTCGGTGTCTTGGCTCCGCTGGCGGCCTCAGCCACCATATTGCAGACGATGAAGTCTGCGCCCGCACCCGCCGAGGCGTAACCCAATCTGCCAGCGTAGCCGGCCGGACGCATGTTCTTCACGCCGTCGCGGTAAGGCGTGTGCTTGGGGTCCACGGTCCAGATTGCAGACTTTTCGTAAGCCTTCAGCGGCTGGGCGATATAACCACCCGCACCGGTCAGCCAAGGGTCGAACTGATCCCATTCCATCATGAAGCGCAGGAACTCCTTGGCGGCGTTCGGGTACTTGGTGTACTTCATGATCATCTGGTTGAAGAACAGATGTGATTCGGTCGGCACGCCCACAGGTCCGACCGGGAACGAGGCGTGGTTGATGTCAGCAGCCAGTGCATGGACCTTGGGATCGGTCGAGTTTTTCGCGGCGTAGTAGATCGAGATGCCGTTATTGGTGACGCTGATCTGACTGTCGAGGAAGGCCTTGTTGTTGTTCGGGTCGAGCCAGGACAGGGTGCCCGGGATGAAGGTGGCGTACATCTCCTTGGCGTATTCAAGCGCCCGGATCGTCTCGGGGCTGTCGATGACGACCTTGTTGTTGGCGTCGACCAGTTTGCCGCCATGCGACCAGATCAGCCAGTTGGTCCAGAGGCCGTCGCCGGTAGCGTTGCCCAGGGCAAAACCGCCCGGCGTGCCCTTGGCTGCGAGCGCCTTGAGCATCTTCAGGAAGCTGTCGGTGTCCTTGGGGAAGCTGTCAAAACCTGCGGCCTGCAATTGGCTCTGGCGATAGACCATGTAGGAGCCTGCAGCACCAAGCCCCAGGCCCAGCCATTTCTTGCCGTCCGGGCGCAGATAGGCTTCGCAGGCCGGGTACCAGCCGCCGTATTTCTTGCCAAGGTATTCGGCAACATCGCTGACATCGAGCAGTTTTTCCGGGTACAGATTGGCGTCGTCATTGGTCGACAGGATGATGTCGGGGCCGGCGCCGGTGTTGGCAGCGACCGCCGCTTTCGGCCGCACATCCTCCCAGCCTTCGTTGTCGACGCGGACTTCGATGCCGGTTTTCTCGGTGAATTTCTTCACGTTGACCATGTAGGCATCGATGTCGCCCTGCACGAAACGGCTCCAGCGCAGCACGCGCAACTTGGCGCCTTTTTCAGGCTTCAGGGACAGACTCTGGGCGTGAACCGCCGGGGCAAACAAAGCTGCCCCGGTTCCCAGGCTGGCTGTGGCAGCGACGCTGGCAGTACCTTCAAGGAAGGTGCGACGGTTGAATTCAGTCATGCTGTATCTCCTTTGGTGAATGGTCTCTGGTGACGCGAAAAAAGAATCCAGGAAAGCCGGAATGCTGCGTTCAGGCAGCCAGGCGCTGGCCGGCGCCAGCATCAAACAAATGGGCGCGTTGCGCATCGGGCAGCAAGCGGATCGTGCTGCCGGGAGCGAAATCATGGCGCTCGCGGAACACGGCGGCAAGCTCGACGCCTTCATGGCGGCAAGCGATAAAAGTGTCCATGCCGGTGGGTTCCATCACGACTACCTGCACCGGAATGCCGGCGGCGTCGGACAAGGTCATATGTTCAGGCCTGGTGCCGTAGACTACGGCCTGACCGTCTACGCCACCTGAGTCGGGGGGTGCAGGCAGCAAGGTGCCGTCGTTCAGTTCGACTTGCGCAACGCCGGCGCTGCGGCGCAGCGTGCCGGGAAGGAAGTTCATTGCTGGCGAACCGATGAAACCGGCGACGAACTGGTTGGCTGGGTGGTCGTAGAGGTCAAGCGGACTGCCGGATTGTTCGATCCGCCCGTCGCGCATGACGACGATCTGGTCCCCCATCGTCATCGCTTCGATCTGGTCATGGGTGACATAGATCGAGGTCGTCTTCAGGCGCTGGTGCAGTTCCTTGATTTCGGCACGCATCGCTACGCGCAGCTTGGCGTCGAGGTTGGACAGCGGCTCGTCGAACAGGAATACCTGCGGGTCGCGGACGATGGCACGCCCCATCGCCACGCGCTGGCGCTGCCCACCCGAGAGCTGGCGGGGAAAGCGGTCGAGCAGCGGTATCAAGCCGAGAATCTCGGCTGCGCGGCCGACCTTGCTGTCAATCGTCGCCTTGCTCTGCTTGGCCAGTTCAAGCGAGAAAGCCATATTTGCCCGCACCGTCATATGCGGGTAGAGCGCGTAGTTCTGGAACACCATCGCGATGTCGCGTTCCTTCGGTTGCAGGTCGTTGACCAATCGGTCGCCGATGCGGATCTCGCCGCCGCTGACTTCCTCCAGCCCCGCAATCATGCGCAGCAAGGTGCTCTTGCCGCAACCCGATGGGCCGACCAGGACGGTGAACGAGCCGTCCGGGATGTCAATGTCAACGCCGTGCAGAACGGGTACCTGGCCGAAATTTTTCTTGACGGTCTTGATCGTGACGCTGGCCATGCATTGGGTCCTGATGTCATTGGGCAATCTGCCCTGTTTTTTGGTGTGCCGGCCGCTGCGACCGATCCACTTTGCTAACTCAGTATTACGCCGATGCGGCGCCAAGCAATTAGGGCAAACCGTTAGAAGCCTGCACTTAATTGTTCATATGATCGCCGTGGGACCATGGTCAAGCCGCCCGCCACCAAGTTGCATCGAGCCTGTGTTGCTGCGAAAACCGCTGCCCCCCGGCGGCATGACAAGGGAAAAGAGTGATCCAGAAAAGCAAGCAAAAAGTCCTGGGCGTGGTTGGCCTCGGGTCGATGGGCTTCGGTGCTGCGCTGACCGCGATGCGCAAGGGCGTGAACACGCTCGGGCTCGACCAGCGGCTTGAAGCACGCCAGCGTTTCGAGGCCGAGGGCGGCGCCACCGTCGATTCGCTGGCCGAACTGGGCGCGCGCTGTGACGCGGTGGTGGTGCTGGTCGTCACCGCGGAGCAAACCGAAACCGTGCTGTTCGGTCCGGGCGGGCTGGCCAGCACGCTCAAGCGCGGTTCAGTGCTGATCACCTCGGCCACCGTTGACCCGACGCTGCCACCCGTCTGGCAGCAAAGGCTGGAGCCGTTTGGCTTATGGCTGATCGATGCGCCGGTCTCGGGCGGCGCGGCCAAGGCCGCGGCCGGGCAGATGACGGTGATGGCTTCGGGCGCCCCCGAGGCCTTTGCAGCAGCGGGGGATCTGCTCGACGCGATTGCCGGCAAGGTCTACAGGCTGGGCGACCGTCCCGGCATCGGCTCGACCGTCAAAATGGTCAATCAGCACCTGGCCGGCGTGCATATCGCCGCGGCCTGCGAAGGCATGGCGCTGGGCATGCGCGCCGGCGCCGACCCGGCCGCGTTGTACGAGGTGATCTGCGACTCGGCGGGCATGAGCTGGATGTTCCAGAACCGTGTACCGCATATTCTGGCCGGCGACTACCGGCCGCTTTCGACCGTCAATATCTTCGTCAAGGACCTGGGCATTGTGCTCGACACCGCGCGCAAGCTGAGCTTTCCGCTACCGCTGGCCGCCGCCGCGCACCAGCTCTACCTGGCCACCGCAGCCGCTGGGCATGGCGCCGAGGACGATGCCGCAGTGATCAAGTTCTACGCCGCGCTGGCGGGACTGGCGCTGCCTGAAGCCTCGGAGTCGAAGTGATGCCGAGCGACAGCCGTCATATGACAACGGGTGAGAACCGACGAATGACGCTTGGCGTCATAGCCGACGACTTCACCGGCGCCACCGATGTCGCCAGCATGCTGGTGCGCGCCGGCATGCGCACGGTGCAGGTGATCGGCGTTCCTGATGACGCGACGGTGATTGATGCCGATGCGGTGGTGGTGGCGCTGAAGACCCGCAATTTGCCGGCAGCCGATGCCGTGCGCGAATCATTGGCGGCGCTGCGCTGGTTGCAGGCGGGCGGCATGCGGCAATGCTATTTCAAGTACTGCTCGACTTTCGATTCGACCGCTGCCGGCAATATCGGCCCGGTCGCCGAGGCGCTGATGCAGGCGCTGGGCGCCGATTTCACCATCGCTTGCCCGGCTTTTCCGGAAAACGGCCGCACTGTCTTTCGCGGCCATTTGTTCGTCGGCGATGAATTGCTCAGCGACTCGGGCATGCGTCACCATCCGCTGACGCCGATGACCGATGCCAACCTGGTGCGGGTGCTGCAAGCGCAGTGCCAAGGCAGAGTCGGTCTGCTGCGCCATGATCTGGTCGCCCAGGGGGCGGTGGCGTTGCGGGAGTGCTTTGACAGCATGCGCCGCGAAGGCATCAGCATCGCCATTGCCGATGCGGTCAACAACGCCGATCTGCGCTTGCTCGCCGAGGCCTGTGCCGACCTGTCGCTGCTGACGGCAGGATCGGGCTTGGCGCTGGGCCTGCCCGAGGTTTATGCAGCGCGCGGATGGTTGTTGCCTGATGCGCAGGCCGCAACGCTGGATCTCGCAAGAGGCGCAGCGGCGGTGTTGGCCGGATCCTGTTCGCTCGCGACCCAGGCGCAGGTGCAGCGCTGGTGCGAAGCCGGCCGGCCAGCGTTGGCGATTGACCCGAGGGCGCTGGCGCGTGGCGAACCGGTGGTCGAGCGGGCGCTGCAATGGGCGCAAGGACATTCCGCTGGCCAGGCGCCGTTGTTCTTTGCGACCAGCACAGCGGAAGCCCTGCGTTCAGTCCAGGCCGAACTCGGTGCCGCTCAGGCTGGCGCCTTGGTCGAAGCTTGCATGGCGCAACTCGCCTGCGGTCTGCTTGTGCAAGGGGTGCAGCGGCTGGTGGTTGCCGGCGGCGAGACTTCGGGTGCTGTCGTGCAGGCGCTGGGGGTGACGCAGTTGCGCATCGGCCCGACGATTTGCCCCGGCGTGCCCTGGACCCAGGTGGAGGGCCGGCCGGTCGGCGAGACCTTGCATCTGGCTTTGAAGTCAGGCAATTTCGGCGCTCCAGATTTCTTCTCTGAAGCGCTGCAACCGGGGGAATCGACATGAGTGAATTCGCTGGCGAGCGCGAACAGATCTGCCTGGCTGGCCGTTCGCTGTTCGCGCGCGGCTATGTTCACGCGACCGCCGGCAACATCAGCATGCGCTTGCCGGAAGGGCAAGGTTTTCTGATCACCCCGACCGACGCTTGCCTGGGTCAACTGCATCCCGGGCATTTGGCCCGCTGCAATGCCTCAGGCCAGCAGCTCAGTGGCGAGCGCGCCAGCAAGACGCTGGCCTTGCATCGCAGCATCTATGCGGCCGAGCCAGCCGCGCAATGCGTGGTGCATACCCACAGCACTGAACTGGTCGCGCTGACGCTGACCGGGGTCTGGCGTGACGACGCAATCCTGCCTCCAATCACGCCCTACTTCGTGATGAAAGTCGGCCGGGTGCCCTTGATTCCTTATCACCGGCCGGGCGATCCGGCGGTCGCCGGCCTGGTGGCCGAAGCGATCGCCGCGGCGCGGCAGCGCGGGGCGATGCTGCGCGCAGTGATGCTCGACCGCCTGGGCCCCAATGTCTGGCATGAATCGCCCGCTGCGGCCTGCGCCTTGCTCGAAGAACTCGAGGAAACTGCCAGGCTATGGCGGATCTCGCGGGGCCGGGCCAAGGCCCTGTCCGAAGCCCAAATTGAAGAACTTCACAGCGCCTTTGGCGCGAGGTGGTGACCATGCCGCGCTTTGCCGCCAATCTGTCGATGATGTACGTGGAACATGCTTTCCTCGAGCGCTTTGCTGCGGCTGCCGCCGATGGTTTCGAGGCGGTCGAATTCCTGTTTCCCTATGAGCATGAAGCGGCAGCGATCGCCAGCCGCCTGGCCGATAACGGCCTGCAGCAGGTGCTGTTCAATGCGCCACCTGGCGACTTTGCCGGCGGCGAGCGCGGCATTGCCTGCCTGGCCGAGCGGCGCGACGAGTTCCGGCGCGGCATCCTCGAACAGGCTTTGCCCTATGCGCTGGCGCTGCGATGCCCGCGCCTGCATGTGATGGCCGGGCTGATGCCTGCAGGCATGGCTCGCGCCGCATTGCACGAGGTTTATCTGGAGAACCTGGCCTGGGCGGCGCGCCAGGCTGCTTCAGCAGGAGTCGAACTGCTGATCGAGCCGATCAACACCCGTGATATTCCCGGTTATTTGCTGAACCGCCAGGGCGAGGCGCATCAGATCGTCGGGCAGACCGGCGCGATGAATCTGAAGGTGCAGATGGATCTTTACCATTGTCAGATCGTCGAAGGCGATGTGGCGATGAAGTTGCGCCAATACCTGCCGACCGGCCGGGTCGGTCATCTGCAAATCGCCGGCGTGCCCGACCGGCATGAACCCGATCAGGGCGAGCTGAATTACCCGTATCTGTTCGAGCAGCTCGATCTGCTCGGCTGGCAAGGCCATATCGGCTGCGAGTACCGGCCACGGGCTGGCACCCGCGCCGGTCTGGGCTGGCTCAAGGCCTGGAAGCATTCGACAAGAGGCAATCCGCAATGAAAATTCTGATCACCGGCGGCGCCGGATTTCTCGGTGCAAGGCTGGCTCGCACATTGCTGCAGCGCGGCACATTGGGTGGACGGACGATCGAGAGGATCGTATTGGCCGATCAGGCGCCGGCACCGGCCGACCTGCTCCAGGACGAGCGTATCGAGGCCCGCGTTGGTCCGCTGCTGGCGCAGTGCGAAGGGCTGCGCGAAGAAGCAATCGATGGCGTGTTCCACCTGGCTTCGGCGGTATCGGGTGAATGCGAAGCCGACTTCGACCTGGGCCTGCGCAGCAATCTCGATAGCACCCGTGCGCTGCTCGACGCTTTGCGGCACCGGGTGAACTGCGGCGAAGCGGCTGCCAAGTTGGTGTTTTCCAGTTCGGTGGCGGTCTTCGGCCCGGACGCCGCAGTACCCATGCCGGCTGTCGTCACCGACACCACGCTGCCGACGCCGCAGACCAGCTATGGTATCCATAAACATATCTGCGAACATCTGGTGGCCGACTACAGCCGCAAAGGCTATATCGATGGCCGCAGTGCCCGCCTCATGACGGTGACGGTACGACCCGGTCGGCCTAACGGCGCAGCCTCGTCCTTCTTCAGCGGCATCATTCGTGAGCCGCTGGCCGGCGTCGAATCAATCTGCCCGGTAGGCCTCGATGTCGCGCACCCGGTGTCGTCGCCGCAGCGCACGGTCGAGGGTTTGATCGCGATTTATGAGGCCAGCCGCGAAGCCTATGGCGGGCGCACGGCAATGAACCTGCCAGCACTCAACGTCTCGGTGGCGCAGATGCTGGCTGCGCTTGAAGAAGTGGCCGGCCCTGCCGTGCGAGCGCGGGTGCGCTTCGCGCGTGACGATCGCATCGCGGCCATCGTCGCCAATTGGCCGTCGGCCGCTCGCGCTGATCGTGCGGCAAAACTCGGCCTTCTGCCGGAAGCCAGCTTCGCCGACATCATCAGGCAGTACATCGCTGACAGCGCGGCCAATCCCGCTGCGCTGGCAGGCTTGCCGGTACGCTAAGCAAGCGGGTCAAGCCGGCCTGACGCCGAAGATCGCTGTGCCGACGCGCACCAGGGTCGAGCCTTCGGCCACGGCGGCTTCGAGGTCGGCGCTCATGCCCATCGACAAGGTGTCGAGCCCGAGCCCGGCTTGATTCAAGCGCAGCAGCAACTCGCGCAAGGCCAGATGCGGCGCACGCTGTGCTTCGAAGCTGCCGGCCGGCTCGGGGATCGCCATCAAGCCGCGCAACTTGACCCTTGGCAATGCTGCAACGGCCAAGGCCAGCGGCAGCAAATCGGCTGGCAGCAAGCCGCTCTTGCTGGCTTCGCCGCTGATATTGACCTGCAAGCAAAGGTTCAACGGTGGCAGATCGGCAGGGCGCTGCTCTGACAGACGCTGGGCAGTTTTCAGCCGGTCGACCGAATGCACCCAGTCGAAGCTGGCCGCCACGACGCGCGTCTTGTTGCTCTGCAGCGGGCCGATCAAATGCCATTCGATCGCCGGTTGCAGGTCAGCCAGGGCCGCGATCTTGTCGAGCGCTTCCTGGACATAGTTTTCGCCGAAGCTGCGCGCGCCGGCGGCATGAGCCTGGCGGATTGAAGCGCTTGCCTGGGTCTTGCTGACCACCAGCAGGGCGACGCTGTCGGTTGGCCTGCCGGCGGCGCGGCATGCCGCCTCTATCCGGGTCAGGGTGGCTTGAAGGTTTTCGGGGATCGTCGCCATA
>Ga0209500_10002985_pt1 | contig 11751 bp, 12 predicted proteins | sample S_140212_EF_Meta_FD_187323 | JGI IMG/M metagenome (GOLD analysis project Ga0209500, IMG submission 187323) | Freshwater microbial communities from Lake Simoncouche, Canada to study carbon cycling - S_140212_EF_MetaG (SPAdes) (version 2) | ecosystem: Environmental > Aquatic > Freshwater > Lake ...
TATACTTAAATTTAGTATGTTTGATTTCAATTAAATCTTTATATTTGTGTTCTGTAAATAGATCTGTAGGCGCAGGAACAGTATCTGTAGGAATATCAACATCTGTTTCTAAGATTGTCTTCACTACATCCCAACCGGTCCCTTTTAAAGGTGCAGGAAAATCATTTTGGGGTGTACCAATTTGCGGCATGGCATTATATATTGATGAAAATTGTGTACCTATATCATGCTTTGCATCTGTTGCTGCTTGTATTTTTGAATTTTGTTGAAAATCTTTATCATCGTGAATTTTATTTTTTATGACTTCGTCATCTACTTTGGATGCCATTTACTTAATGCACAGAATTAAATTCATCTTTTAAACGTTTCAATAAATCTGGCACAGACTGCGCATTATGCCCATTGAAATGACTCGCGGCATGAATACGATGAAAGAGGAGCGGAAAAGGAATATTGAAAAAGCTAACATGCTTTTGATAGCGCAACCGTAGCCAGAGTTCGTAGTCTTCCAAAATACGGTTTTCGGGGTTCCACTGCGCATGATGGCGCCACATAAGAACAGACGAATGTAAAAGTGGATTGACTTTCCAGAAGTCCTCGTTTGTAATATCGCCGCTCGGTATATTGGGGCTGCCCCCTCTATCTCCAAAATAATTAGCGCCTGTACCAATGACATCATAATTAGAGAATCGCATTTGTATTTCTAACTTCTCTGGATGCCAGAGATCATCAGCATCTAAGAGAGCTATAAACTCTCCAAGGTTATGTGTTTTTTTTATAAGAGCATTCAGCGTCGCTGGCTTTCCCTTACAGTCATAAAGATCGTAGACATAGATGTGCGTTGATTCAAAGCGCTTTGCAGTTTGATAAGTAGCTGAATTCTGTTCCCAGCCATTTACACCAATATGTACTGACCAATTCGTGTAGGTTTGTTGTTTGACAGAATTCAGTGTTTCTTCTAAGAATTCTAATCCGTTATAGAGAGGAATAATGATTGTAATATGTGGCAAACTCAATGTAAATAAGAGTGTGAACCAATGATCTTTAATTTGCTTGTTTGCGTCGACTAGTTTAACTAGATTCGGATACTGTAAGGCAAGTGCTGCCATGATTGTTTGATCTTTGCCTACGAACATGCCGGCTGCTTGCCGTTCTTCAAGTTTTTGGTCATAAAGTTTTGACCAGGTCTTCCATACATCAATATGTGCAGCCTGAATACCGCCGCCAATACGATTACAGTTATCAAACTTGCCGATTGTGTCGTTCGAAAACGATTGGCGATCTGCCTCAGTAAACGGTTCAACTTGTAAAAGAAGCATTTTATCATCTGGAATTGCAGTTGTTACCGAGCCGAATGTAAGCAGAGATGGAAGCCATTCTTGATAACGAAAGGCTCCAGCATCACACCATATATATTTGGTGTGCCCGAATGGATTGAGCTCAGCTGCTCTCAGAACAAACTCTTTCTTCTCATACCAAATTGAATATAAGTCGGCGCTATGAATCTTTGCTTCCCTATCTTTCTGTTTCTGAGATAGCCAAAAGTCTTTACTATATTTTGTATTAGCTGTCCAATTATCTCTGGCTAACGCAATAAACCGTGTTTTATTCATATACGGCTTTCTCCACTCTTCAAATATAGGAATGAGCTCAGGATCTGTATAAAAAACGAGGTGACTGGCAATAGTTTCTAGAAAATTTTGAATCCATTTCATATACTGTTGCGACGGAAATTTAGAATCCATTATGTAAAATGCTGTGACAACTGTTGCCATGATGTGTTTCATTCGTTTATTTTCTTTATGTTTAAAATCGGTAAACAGAAAGAATGTGTAGTTGTAACATTGAAAAGGTGAATTACCCTCAGACCTATGAGTGGGGTCCTCCTATATGGAAAACTATGCATGCTATGTCATTAAAAGCCGGTACTGTTTCTATTGCGTTAATGCGCGAGGATGAAATAAGAGCATGGGCTGCTCTTATACCGGCACTAGGGCTCATGCTACCTTGCCCGGATTGCCGTGAGCATTTCGCGTCGTGGATTGGTGGGCATCCAATTAAACCGTTTCTAGCTGTTCCTTATTCAGAAAAAGGGGAATGGATACGACGGTGGCTCTATGATCTACATAGTGATGTGAATCGGCGTTTATCAAAAACAAATTTAGCATATGATCAATTGATAGCAACATACCAAAATGTAAATATACCAGAGACACTGAAAAAACTCGATCCGCTCATGTTAAGCGCCATGAAACTGGGGGGAGCCAGTATATTAAAATATAAGGAATGGCTCAAGCAAATAGGTATGCTGCGGGGACTTTACTAGGTACTGGATCTCCAGGTCTCTCCACAACCTTCAATATTACAAATGTAAATATATTTTAAGTTGACGGCGTCGTGCTTAATAAGAATGACGTCGCGTTCAGCTCCCTTATTTGATTGACATGCCGGAGATGGGCATTTAATTTCTTTTGTATGCGGAAGCGTAGGGTCTTGCCGAGTAAATTCATTCAAGAGAATTTTGTATGATTCTGTTGACTTTTGTTGGATCACTGTCTCCATTACAAGACCACCTTCCTTATCTTCCTCTGTGTATCCACAGACTCGGCAGATTCGGAGAAGCTGGTCGCCCTGGACTTTATGGTAAAGAGTATAGTCGCATTCGGGGCAGAATTTCATTTGTTTTATTAACTACTATGTAGATTATAAATCAATTTTTAAATAACTCTCCGCAAGTCCGACACATTCGTTTATTTTACCTGTAATATTATAGTTGTATTATTTATATAAATGGATTATAAAAGTGTATATCAAACGGCGTTTTCGAATGTTAGTTACTCTAATGACCATCATATTCAGTACGATTATGTGGTTGAAAAACTAAAAATAATATATAGTCCCGATGATACATTTGAACTAATAGATGTTGGTAGTGGCAGAGGACAGCTTCTTCAGTTAGTCCGCACTAATTTCAAAAATGCTATTCTTACTTCTGTAGATTTACAAAAAATACACGATGTGCCAGTTTCTTATTTTATAGAATGTGATCTATCAAAAGAGTCAGATAGAGTTGCATTACTAAATAAAAGGTATGATGTTATTGTTTGTACTGATGTATTAGAGCATCTTGACAAAAATTTTATACTTGATGTATTTGATACTTTTTCTAAACTAAGTGACAAATCTATTTTTGCTATTGCCAATCATAGTGATGTGTTAAATGGCGTTGAACTACATACTATTCAAGAAGACAATCAATGGTGGGAAACATATATAAAGAAATTTTATACCATTGAGGATGCAGTTACTGCATATTATGGCAGACTTTTTATGTATTCAGTAAAATCACACTAACATTTTTTTCCAGTAAGAACGTATGTTCATTCCGTAAGGGAGATTTGACCAATAGATTTCTGTTTCGTGTAGCTGAATGCGCGTTTGAAGATTTGCTTTGAGCTCCGGAATAAGTTCGTTAATCTCATCTTGAAATGGCTCCCACATACAGAACTTTCTAGACGCTTCAACTTCATATTTCTTCAAAAGATCCATCATATATTTAATCATCTGGTGCTCTATACAATCTGCATAGGTCGAATGTTTCAGATCTTCTAGTGTACCCGTTTCCCATGCCGGCTCATGCGCCAGCGGATTCTTATCTAAGAGACCAAGAATACTTAGCAGTACCGAATTTAGAGAGAGTGCGCCAGACCACTGTGGACCACTGTACGTTCCAAGAATTGAGAGGCAAACTTTTCCTTGAACATATAGATTCGGATGAAATCGTGTCTCACCGTCGCTCGTTAAAAAGAGAACTTTGGGCGGAGAAAAAGGATAGTCTGTCGGAAACTCAACTGAGAAAAACAGAAGTGCATCGGCATAAGGCGTAGATACCGGTCCGCGTATCATAGCCGTTCCTTTTGTAATAGTAGATTCATCTTCACAGTACCATATACCCTGCCCTTTCAGTTCTTGGACAGCGTTTATGTCGCGCATGAGTCGTTTTGTTGCCTGGGGCGGCAGAAAGTTAGACATCTTATCTTGAATTGTGTAAGATCTTTAACTCAAATAGAATAAAATATATCTTTATACTAAATGAATGAATCTACAGAAGTAATTAAACCAATTACTATTTCCGGATTTATATTTCTAGCACTAAAAAGATGGGAGAATAGTGGAAGAAATCATATAACCTTTTCTTCAACAACACCCGATGGAGTAATAACCGAACTTTCTGCGTACGAATCATCTAGCGAATTAGGATTTTGGAGATTATTTGTATTTCTCAGATATGACAGCAGCACTTATTACAAAGGATTAGTAAATAAAAATACTGGATTCATGGGCTGGGATTATGTTCAACAAACATTTATTCATCTAGAACTTCAGAAATATTTTGATGAGGTTTATAGTAAATTACCAGAAAGTGACAATCCATTTGAATATAAAAAATTTAAGGAAGAAATGATTTTTAATCAAGATCCTAGAACACAAATTACAGAAATGTATGAAAAATCACCAAATTTATATAAAACAATATATGGTAATATACCCCTTGAAGAGGTAATTCAAAAAGAACAAACAAAAAATAAGGAATCCATGGAAAAAAATAAAAAGATAGAAAGTATAAAAAATGATATTGATGATACATCTCGTATAGAGAAAATAGAGCCTTTTTATTCATATTCAGAAATTTTTACTAATCGTTGTGGAGTATCAACGGATGCAAGAGATGAAAATCTCAAAGCATTGTCAAAACAAATACAAGAAAACTTTCCCACATTAGGAGAACCAGAACTTGTATATGATAATTTTACATTTCAAGATTCTATAAGAGTATCCTATTGGTCACAAGCTGCAGACACTACCTCTCTAAAAGGTAAAATATATAAAATTATGTTAAGATCCATTGATGGAAATGATATATATCTATATTTTATGGTATATTCTTTAAAAACAGTACCATATTCAAGAGAAAGTATTTCTCCTCTTATTGTTGCTAATAAATGCACCCCTATTTTTATGACAACAACAGATAAAATAACACAATTTGGTCTATACGCTAAATATGTAGTGGCAGGCAATTATATTTGTAAAATTATGGATTATACTCAACAATGTTTAAAAACAAACAGAAAATGTACAATGAGTTATAGTTATATTGGGCAAATTTATGATACACTCTATCCGTATCAAGAACGTAAAATACATTTATTAAAGATACCTACTTCATATAAGCTTCCAACAGGTGTAATTATGAGACAAAAGGCTGGTACACGTAAAAGACGTCATCAACAACGTAAGAGTAAAAAGACAAGACAAAATAAAAATAAGAAGAAAGTCTAGTGATTTTATATCAGTCTAAAAAAAGAAACTTTTGCTTATCGTCAACTGCCTTGATTCGAGGGACATCTTGTCACTTGGATTATGTCTTGATTGTGCAAAAAGTTTCCTTTAAGAGGGTGGAGCCTGAAAAATTGACCCCGACCTGTATATTCAAAATGGGTGAACACAGAATGAACAGCGTCATTCAAGCATACAGGAACCATCCAATCTTCACGTTTTTAGAAAATAGGTCAGGAGGACAAGAGGTCAGTGTAACGGGCATGGGAGAGTTGAACGGGAAGTGGTCAGTGAGTGACGCTGAATATCCTCAGTTCTTGGATCTTCTCAATGATTATTTATTTGTAAAGAAGCATCGCGCTCTAGGATTTGTCGAGAGACCAAGGACAGATGTCGCAAAGCCGCTCTTAATTGATTTAGATTTCAAGTATCCAGAGAACATGTCTCTGACTCACAGTTTCACCGATGCACAAATTGAGGAGTTCTGTCATGTTCTTCAGGAGGGTATCTCGCATTTCTTTGATGTCTCTGACTACCAGGAAATTTCCTATTATGTTCTCTTGAGACCGACAGCATACAAGGACAAGGGTGTTCTAAAAGATGGTATTCACATCGAGTGCCCTGATTTCAGCTTGACGAACGACAAGTGGAATGTTCTGCGTCGTTGGATCCTCAATAATGGTGCGATTCGTCGGATTTTCGGTGAGACCGGATATCTGAATGAGGATCATGATATCTTTGATCAGGCGATGGGGCGCAATCAGGGCTGGATGCTCTATGGAGCATCAAAGCCGCAGATTCCTGCCTATGTACTTTCGTGGGTAAAGAAGTACACACCTGACACAGATTCGTGGGATACTGTACAGAGTGATCATACGCCGAGACAGCTTCTCGAGCTCTTGAGTATCAGGTATAATGTTGTTGAAGGGTGTGGCGATGTTAAACCAGAGCGGAAGGACGAGTTTGATGACTTTCTGAATCCGCCATCAGCACAGGCTCCACAGCAACAACAACAAGTAGCCGAGCCGCATTCAGAGAATGTTCAGGCTCTGCTTGCACTTGTTCCATACTCTGATGATGTGCGAGTGCTCATTGAGAAACTTGTAAAAGAATGTCTATCAGTTCAGAGAGCGGAGGCATTTCTGACTTGGCGATGCGTGGGTCTCTGTCTTCACAATATTGAGCCGAGTGAGGAAATGTTCAATCTATGGATGGAGTTCAGTAATAAGTCGCCGAAGTCAGCAAGCAACAATGTTTCTCAACTCAAAAAGGATTGGTTTCAGGGGATGCGTAAGGACGGCGACGGTCCGAAGCTGACGATTCGCAGTCTACATCTCTGGGCACGACAGGATAATTTACAAAGATACGAGGAAATTATGAATGAAGATATTCTAGAATACATTATCAAGAAGCTTGACGGTACTCATTACCACATTTCGCTTCTCATGCAAAAGATGTTTGGGAATAACTACGTGGCGTCCATTGGTAACAAGATCACAGAGTGGTATACGTATGATGAAGTCTTGAATATGTGGAAGCATCTGAATCAGGGTATTGACCTGAAGAGAAAAATCTTCATGGATGTGGCTGGAAAGGTTGATTCTGCGTGCGAGCGGGTCAAAGGTAGATTACGCGATACTCGTGACGAGGAAACCGAGGCAATCTTGACAGCAAAGATGAAGAGCCTTCACAAGATTCAGTCGTGTCTATATACAGCCGGCTTTGTAGATTCTGTCATGAAAATGGCGTCAGCGCTGTTTGCCGAGGAGGACTTCATGTCCAAGCTCAACATGAACCCTTATCTGTTCGGCTGTGCAAACGGCATCCTTGAGCTCAGGTACAAGGAGACGCCGACGAGCAAGGAGCGCGTGTTCTTTCGCCAGGGGAAGGCGGAAGACTTCGTGAGCTTCCTCGGTGGCAAAAGCATTTCCGATAGCTGGGATGCCATCAACTATAAGCCCTACGATCCGAGCGACCCGAACATGCCCGAAATCATGGACTTCTTCAAGAAGGTCTTTCCGCGCGACGACTTGCGAGAGTACGTGTTCCGTCTTCTCGCGTCGTGTCTAGAGGGAACAAATAAGGAGCAGTGTTTCTACATCTTTCACGGTTCGGGTTCGAACGGCAAGTCGAAAATCATTGACTTAATGACGATGATTTTCGGCGATTACCAGACGTCGATTCAGACGACCGTGCTCACGAGGAAGCGCCCCGAGTCCGGTGCAGCAAATCCGGACATCATTGTCACGAAGTGCCGGCGTTTCATTCATATGGGTGAGCCGGACAAGAATGAGCAGCTCAATACCAGCCGCATGAAGCAGTTTACTGGTGAGGATTTGGTTGAGGCACGTGGTCTCTTTCAGGACCAGGAGAAGTTCAAGATCATGGGGAAGATGGCTCTCTGCTGTAATGACTTGCCGCCGATCAACAGTATGGACGACGGCACGTGGCGTCGTGTCCGTGTCATTCCGTTCGAGAGTAAGTTCCGTTATGCGGATCATAAGGACTGGAAGGCGGGTCTCAAGTACCTCTTTCTCCGAGATGATGGACTCAAGGATAAGATGCTACGTTGGCGCGAGTCACTGTTCTCGTACTTGGTCTACATTTACGAGACACAGTATCTGGTGAATGGTCTGAACCCGGAGCCGCCGATTGTTCTTCAGGTAAGCGATAAGTACAAGGATTCATATGACGTGTTCGCGAAATTCATGGGTGAGCGTATTCGCCAGGAGGATGGCAATCGCGTGGAGTTCAAGGACTTGAAGCGCATCTTCAAGTCGTGGCGACAGGATACGTCTACAAAGGCGACACTGAATGATGCCGAGCTGTGGTCAAGATGCCTGGAGTCCAGTAATATTGGTAAGTTTAATGAACGAAGGCAGATTATGATTCACATCCGCGTCTTCTCAACAGATGAAGAAGTGGAGGAGTACGATAAGGAGCACGACGAAGGGTCATCGGGCGCCGAATAAAGTGTTTACGCAGCAACTTGTTCAACATACCATGAGTTTGTGCTCAAGAGAAAGAAGGTGGCGCCTGTGCCACTAGCTAAAATTGAAGGTAGACCGGCAAGAAGAGCATTTGTGACTCCAGTTCCAGAGTTAATATTAGCAGCTGCAGGATTAGGAAATACACTTAATGAAAAACCAGTGTAATTTTTTACTGTAACAGTTGTTCCAGCAAAAGCCGTCGCTGTACTGGGCAAACAGATACCAACCGCAGCAGTAGTCGGACCTACCCAATTAAATCCAGCAGCTACGCTCGTACTTACAGATCCCGCAAGCGCACCTACTCCAACTGTAACAGGAACGATGAAACCGCCAGTGCCCGCCTTGATCGTGGACGCCGCCTCGATTGTGCCGTCCGTGAAAACCGGAGGCGCTTTCGCGGCGGTACGACCATCGGGACCGATAGTATCTGCTATGTAGCCTGGCTTATCCGTATTGTACATTGTGAAAATAGGTCCATTAGGATCAATGAAGCCAGTCAAGCCGCTATTTGCATCAAACACACCAACCATGAACTTTGTAATACCTGGGTTCGCATCCGGAAACAATTTCTTACCGTTCTCACGTAAGACACGTCCCTTGGGGCAGTTAGCCGCCGTCGCGCCTGAGACCGTTGTCAAGGTGCCCGTATTTACATATGTTGTGCTATTCATTGCAACCGTGTATGTAAAGAATGCGGTTTCAAAAGAAGCTACTGACATATAAGAACGCTTTGAGCGATTTAGCGTACCTGTATCAGTACCATTGAGTAAAGACATCTCTATATTTACTCCACAGATTTTTCATTTCCAGATAGAAGAGGCGTTTTCGCGGGAGGTGCCGGTGGTTCAATTATATCTGATTCATCCACAAATGTTCCATTACGAATCGCTTCAATATCCTTCATTAAATGCTTTGATATACTCAAGTTTGTCTTCTCAAAGATATTGATGAGTGAAGCAACAATATTAATGCCGACGCCAATCCAAATGAGTTCCTTCATATCGTATCCAGCCGCAATCGTTGTCGTAAGAATTCCCGCCGACTGTACAACATGAAACAAATACATGAGAACTGTATTGAATTCATTCAGGCATTTGCGTTTACGCACAAACTCTTTTAAATCGCCGAGCTTATTTTGTTCAAAAATCGCTTGGATTTGCATGGAAATGTCTGGTTCTGTTGCTGTTGCAAGGGCAACAGATGGTGCTGGTACTACAGGTAAAGATATAGGTATAGTAACAGTTGGTACCTGTTCTACAATTGATACACTGTTACCCTTCAAATTCTTGGAATTAGACGCACTGCTCATTTTATTCTACTATGCGTACCGTAAAACCATTCCAAAGATGAAGAAAGCTACAACAAATAAAAAGAATGACATATATGCTGTCTGCTTTACAGATTGTGAGCTAAAATACGTAATTAATAACATAGCAATACAAAAAAGAAGATATGAAACCCAGAAGAAATACAACGTAAAATCCTGTATTGTCGGGTTCTTTTTCGGCACAAAATGATCACCACTATCTTGTTTTCTATCCAAGAATTCACGATCATAGGTTTCAGCCGCACTATCAGCATCTTTCCCCTTCGTCTCCAGAGCACCTAGAGAATCCTCTGCTTCCCTCTTCGTCTTCTGAAGTTCGCCCGTAGCCCTCGTCTTTTGTTGAAAGGTTGTCACAAGTTGATCAAGAGTTATCAAGTTATCATCAAGTTGTGATTTTCTAAATTTTACATCATCAATGTTGATAAATGCCATAACTTCTATCTTACAGCTAAGAATTGTTTCCACTTATATCTGGCGCTAATTCTGGCGGACAGATATCGGGAGTCGCCCCACTAATATCATAATGCCCAAAATCGGCGCGATTCCAGAATTTTTTATCTCGGACTTTATTTGTATATGTTGCTCTAACCGCTATAGTTGCTGCAACTACAAACAGCAAAATACCAACAATAATACCAAAGAAAGCATTTGAGAAATATCCTAGGCGCTGTAAGAAAGCCAAGAACGCCGTTACACACAGTGAAATAAAGATAATTTGAAAAATAAAGAGAGTATCCAATTTATTATTGAAAGACCATTCATTTACCTGATTTTGTCTCTCCGCTAAACTCTTATTATATGTTGCCGTATTTACAGTGTTTTGATTTTGATTCTTAATATAAGTTCCTACATCATTCAAATCAGAGTTTCTTGACATGTAATATAAAAGAGAATGCTGGACGTTCGTATTTTTCACCATATCCGTGTACGTTTTCTGAAAGGTTGATTCGCGCTCATCCAATAACTTATTAACGAGCTCGGTCTTCTGTGTATCAAAATAAGCCTGTCTCTGTGACGGTGTCATTGCCTGTAGGGCTGCCGTGTACTGGGCATCCTGAGCGTTTCTTGTTAAATCTGTTAAGCTTTGAACGTTTCCCATTGCTCTCTATCTTTAGGAACGATAAATGTAGAGCAATAAACCAATGGCGACAATATTCAATACGCCGTACAGTTGTAGAAGATTATTCGCCGATCTGTTCTTTTCTTCAGAGAACTCTGTCATTCGCTGACGGAGATCCGCCGTCGCGTTTTCACTTGAAAGAATTTGCTGGTGCTGTTTTAATGTATCAAATGTAGATGTGATTTCTGTGTTAAGTGCGTTTACCTGATCACTCTGCTCAGATGAATCTGAGGCGCGCTTAGAAGCCAGAAAATTAGAGACCTGAATCAAGTCATTCAACTTCACGTTGTATTCTTTTGACTTTGTCAAGTACATTTGTATGGTAGCTTGCTTATCTGCAGTCAAGGTGCCTGCCGTAGAACCAGCTGTCAAGTTAGAAAACATCTGGTTCAAGGCGTACTTGTAGCGCACAAAGGTGAAACAATACTCATCTTTCAAATCTCGCATTGTCTGTAATTCCTTATTCGGGAGTTCATCAAGTAACTGTTGTACTTGATCGCGCCCTTTCGCCTTTGTTGCATCGTCCTGCTTTGATCTAATTGTATCAAGTTGTGTCTTAAACTGCGATCCTGAAACAAGACGTCCTGAAGCCACGAGACCATCGTAAATTGTATTCAGTTTAGGAGGTAAGATACGTCCTGTCGTGGCATCACGCGCATCAATACCTAATGACCCTGAAGCAGGCATGATTGATTTATTCGGCGGATATCCAGTATTCATTTGAGTATCTGTTGCTATATTTGCTGTTGCGCTACAAAAGCTCATTCTATAACAGCATACGAATATTTACTTTGCATTAAGCAACAGGTGCCGTTGCGAGTTTAACGGGTCCTGGTCCAGGTTCAGGTCCCTTGAACATAGATGTAAACTTACTAGTTGCGCCACTTACCGTTTCAGCCGTCCCTTCAGCAAATTTATTTACAACTTCCAATTGAAATCCAGCCATATACAAAAAGAGTCCAAGTGAAACAACT
>Ga0209500_10002986_pt1 | contig 11751 bp, 14 predicted proteins | sample S_140212_EF_Meta_FD_187323 | JGI IMG/M metagenome (GOLD analysis project Ga0209500, IMG submission 187323) | Freshwater microbial communities from Lake Simoncouche, Canada to study carbon cycling - S_140212_EF_MetaG (SPAdes) (version 2) | ecosystem: Environmental > Aquatic > Freshwater > Lake ...
ATTAAGCGGAATGGGTGTCGGGGATGATGATTTGACCATCTTCATTGATCCAGATATCCCCACAGCATTTCCTGTAGATTGCCTCGTCTCTCTTTGCCGGTCATTTCCCCAAGGAGCGCACGCCTTCTTTGCCAACGGACTCTCTGGAAATATGAAATATTATGATGCGTATGCCTATCGGGATACACAGCATCCATTTGGTGCTGAGCTGCTGGGGGAGGAGATCTTTGACTTCAAGTACAAGAGTGTTATGCGACAGATTCCGTTTGACGCACAGCCGATACCTGTCCTTTCAGCCTTCGGCGGACTCGGTATTTACAAGAGTACTTGTATACGCGGCTTGCGATACAGTGCGATCCCAACGGAGGATTTACACACCTTGAATCTAAAAATCATGAAGGAGAATCCCAATCATCTCTATGTAAAGAAAGTGAAGGAGACGCCGACGACTCATATACAGGGTGTGTCACAGGGAATTTACCTGTTTGACAAAGAGCTCTTTTACAGAAACTGCTCTGGGTACAATTTTCCTGTTATCTGTGAGCATGTACCATTTCATGCGTCTATGATTGCGCGTGGCTACGATAAGCTCTTTATTCTGCCGCCGCTCCTCTATGTCTCCGACCATTGATGGTTAAGCCTGTAAGATATACTTGCGGATTGGCGGGAACGCTGTAATGATCAAAATAAAGAAAGCAATCCAATTAACCATTTCAAAACTACTGTGTGGAACAATGTCACTATATGTTGTTTGAACAGTATGAGAGAGAAGAAGTGTAATAACACTGAGGACAAGAAATAAATAGATTATTGTGCTTCGACTATACATCTTTCTTTATTTATATATTTTAAATGAAATATGAAAGTAGAATGAGCACGGTTATCGTCTATCCATCACTTCTAGAGGCTATACAAAACACAGCAAATCAAAGTCAGTCAAAGCCACTTCTTATGCGCCTTTTATCAATTGGATTCTACATCATACATCTTATCATGGGTTTTGTTTATTGTTATGCTATTTTATTTTCTACAAATCCCTACACGCTTTTGCTTGTGATGATTGCGCTCTTCATTTTACTGGAAGTGTGTAATCGGTTTCACGGTTGTATATTTTCAAACTATGAAAATATTAATGGTGATATGTTTCCGTCGTTTAGCCAGAGTACGTGCGCGATTTTTCAGCAGGTAGATAAATGCAGTGAAACAACGCACTATGAGAGTTATATCTTATCAACTGGAATTGTCTTGTCTTTCCTAAAAATATTTTTGCTTTTTTACCAGAATCAGAATTCAGGAAAGACGTTTCGTCTGAGTTTGAAGTAATTTCAGAAGGAAAAATATAATAACGCCATTTTTGATTTTATCATTTTCGTCGTTGTTTTCTTCTGTTTTCAGAGTTCCGAACAAAATATCAATATAGGGCGGTCCGTAGTTATAGTCTTTTTCTACATGGTGAATCTTATGTTCTTTGGAATCGCCGAGCGATAGATTGAGAACGTGGACGGATGAGTACCAGAGTCCAATAAACGCAATTAACGTGTTCGAAATGAGGTCAAGCTTGAGCGCATACTGCGCCAACGCAAGTAGAGCAAACCAAGACAGGTCGCAGAAAAACTCGCAAAACAATTCTAAGGGTCTTGGAAGTCCAAGATTCTTGTCGTGATGCGAGTACATATGATAATTTAGCAACCCGCTAGGTAAGTTGTGCATTAAACGATGAATTCCATAGACATAGAAGTTGAGCGCTGTTATTTGTAAGGCGATCGATAGAAGACCGTACTTGGGGTAGATTAGAAAAACAGCCAGTAAGTAAGAGATAATAAGTATAATAAAGTAAGAATGTAAATATTTCATTGTATAATGAGAATAATTCATATCTTTTCTTTCGGCGGTTTGCGACATCTACTTACAGCTTATACTTTTGACTCGGGTTTGGGTGTTGTGGCGGCTTTGATTTCTAGTTGGGAGCCGCGGCGTGATGGACGGCGTTCAACTTGTGAGGGGCGACGATGTATCTTTTCTGTTTCTTTTGATTTTTTGGGTCTGCGAGTAATAATACATCCAAAATAACAGCAGCCTATGAATGCAATAATACTCATACTAATGCCGACGCCGACGCCAATTTTGTCCCCTTCAGAGAGACCTTTGTCTACAGTTTTAGATGTAGCTGTGATATTAGTTGTATTCGTGTAGTTTGTGAGGAGGAGTATCAATGTTGGAGTTGAGGTTGCTGTCGCTGTCGTAAGAGCAGAAGAAGAAGACAATGCACTTGCAGTCGGACTCACAGTCGCGTCGGTTGTGCCTGTTACACTATGACTGGCACTAGCGCTAGCAGTGCCACTAGCGCTAGCAGTGCCACTAGCGCTAGCACTGCCACTTGCGCTAGCACTGCCACTTGCGGTTTTGGTTGTGGTAACGGTCGCATCGGCTGTGACCGTTGCAGATGCACTTGCACTTGCACTTGGAGCACCACCAGTAACAATGAGAGGGCAACAGAATTGGTCTGTCGTAGAATACAAGCCAGAGGCATAGATACAGCCATAACTCGCTCCCCGCAGATTACAATTCGGTCCATTGATAATTTCCCAGCTTGTTGCGGTCGTGGAGCAGAATTGAGCGGCATTCGCCTGAATAAACGAGCAATCGGGATTTCCTTGATTGGCAGGACATCCTGATGACGTATGAGTGAGTTGAGAAAAGGAAGAACAGCCATATTCGGCTGTAGCAAGACCAAAAAACGAGACTAAAATGAGAAGCGGCGCTAACATTTGTTCTACTAGGTAAATTTGAATTCTATTTCATAGAAAAATCAACAAATAAAATGCCTACAACTTTTGTTCTTATGCGTCATGCAGAAGGTACGCACAATGTAGATTTCTTCAAGATAGGTGGAAAGGAGCAATGGACTCATCCCATCTATATTGATGCGGAACTAACCGAAAACGGCATAAAACAAGCGGCAGAAGCTGAAGAAACACTAAAGCCATATGTATTTGAAGCGATTTACTGTTCACCTCTAAGGCGAGCACGTGCGACTCTGCTAGGCGCATATCCTGAAGCGCTGAATCTACCTGTGATTGTAGATGATCGTGCCATAGAGCAGCCACAAGGATCAAATTCATGCGATAAGCGCCTGGAACGCGAAATAGTGATCGCAGATTGTCCTCCCAATTGGAATACTGATAACGTCGGTGTAGAAAATCCATTCTTCCAGGAATATGATAAGTCCCTTGAAAATCTACAAAGTTTTACAGAGGATATTCAAAAAGCGCATCCTGATGGAACAGTTCTTGTTGTAGCTCACGGTACATGGATTCATAATTGGCTACTTACGTTCAGGGGACTTAATAGGCATATGCTTAATAACTGTGAGTTCGTTGTTGTTACCCTGTAACATCGTGTCCATCCGATCACGTTCCGCCATAAGTTTCTTGAGTTTATCCTCCGTTTCTCTCGTATTTGCCGTTTTTTCAGGATTCGGTACACAACTTCCTTTACCCCAACGATCAGTCATACACGGCTTCGGCATTTTATTAGACAATAGATTTTAGTTGCTTTTCTAGATACTCGCGATCGCCGGTAATGTTTTCAATTGTATATTGAAACGGAAATCCGAGCAGACTGTATTCTGTCATATCGGGCACAGGCGAAATATGTTGTCCCTGTCTCTTGATCCTCACGCATACAATCTCAGCATCTGGAAAAGACTTTTGTATACAAAAGAGCTCATGTAGATTCCGCCAATCCGAAAACACGATTTTATCTTTATTAATTGAATACTTTATCTGTTGAACAACTTTTTTAGCCCAGACTTGAGGATCCCTAGCTCTCTCTCTTTCCGCCACTTGTATAATATGTTCGCGCAACGTTAAACCCTTTGCAGTCATATATGTTGCCTTTTTTTCTTGATCTGAGCACCAGGCTGTCGGTATAGCAAGAGCAGTTGAAACATTCTCTTTGATGGGATGAGCAAAGGCATATTTTACATAGTTAAAGTTGTGAACGATTAAATCGGCGACAGTATCTTTACCCGAACCTGAAAATCCAGAGAGAAATATAAATTTCATTATGGTTTTATGAGGGTGTGCGTAGAAATCAAATTTTCATCCCTAGTAATAGAAATGCAGGGAGATCCTAACTTCGTATATTACCAGAAATTAGCTTACAAAATTGCTATGGTTTTAATTATTGTGGGTGCGCTGAACTGGCTCGCAGTCGGCGCGGTCGGTATAAATCCTGTAGAATTTGTTACGGGACGCAGAAGCACTCTTACACGCACGATCTATTTGCTTGTAGGTGTGTCGGCGCTCTGTGTCATGTTTAATCGTGATACGTATCTACCTTTTCTTGGTGAGACGTTGATGCCGTGTTCTATTCTTGATACTCATATTCCGCAGGGCGCGACTCTGGAGGTTCAGGTCCAAGTGGCTCCCGGATCTAAGGTACTGTACTGGGCGGCGGAACCGGCTACAGATCATTTGAAGAATGTAAATAATTGGCAGCAGGCGTATCTGAAGTACGAGAACGCGGGTGTTGCGGTCGCAAATGATTCGGGCTTAGCTCTTCTCAAGGTTAGACCGCCGCAACCCTACACAGTACCTGTTAAAGGAAAGTTAGAGCCGCACGTACATTTCCGTGTATGTGGTGGCGCGGATGGTTTCCTCGGGCGTATCAAGACTGTTTTTATAAATGATTGGCACGTTGAAGGATTTGTTGATTATTAACGATTATTTTTCCGTGTTCGGCACCTTATATTTACATTTCTATTGCTTCTTGTTCGTCTACCGCCACGTCCCAATAAAGATCTAGCCGCTAAAGCAGCACCTAACCCGGCTATAAAAGTCCTAAATCTAGATTGAGAATTAGCAATATTTTTATCAGAAAAATAAAAAAACTGTTCTTCTACGCCCGTTTCTCTTATTTGCGTAATTTCTTTTATTCCTTTATTAAGTAGTGTATTCCAAAATTCATCTATATTGCGACTACTAACATAATCTGATTTATGTTTCACGGAGGTTATTCCTCCGCAAAGCGCAGACTCACCTATACCTCTATTTTGGAAAACCCAGTTTACAAAACTCTCACAATTTTCATTTATAACATCATATTGCGGATATGTGCCAAGTGCCCACATTGCTCTTTGTCTTAAATAACGATTTGATGGTTTATTTTCATAGGGAAATATATAGGCAGATTGTCCTAAATTTCTACAACTTTTTAAAAAATCATTAACAGGTCTTATAGAAATATCATTTATACCTAATTTATCTGTTTCATTTATTTTATGTGCCCATTGTTCTATACAATAGTCTCCACCAATATAAATACTATGGTGTGGTTGTCTGCCAACTGAAAGTACTTTTGTTCCAAACATTGCTAAGTGCTGAACTTCATCTTCTCCTAGGTTATTTACAAATAGTTTTTTCCATGGAATACTTGTAAAATTTAGTGTATTTTCATCTTTTCTTTTTATATCTTTTACTAATAATTTTGCAGTAGTATTAATAAGTTTATGATTAAGATCTCTATAATTATCAACAATTTTAACATGAATTGGTTTAGGATTTGTTTGCTGGTCTATTTTTGTATTTATTTGCTCTTCTGTAATTGTCTCTGTTTTTCCATCTTTTATATCTTTAAAACACATGTCGACAGCAAATAAAAATACAATTTCTCCTAGATTTAATAAACATTTCGGTGATAAGATACGAACCTGTGATATACGAACACGGTGTGTATTATACCATGAAAGAGGATCAATTGCTTTTTTAATAAGCATATTTATGGTAGTAATAGGATATTTTAACTTATCTTCCACCTTAATTAATTTCTTAGAAATCAAAACTTCATAGATATTATTTATATTTTCTTTTATATTGAGTTTAATCTCTTCAAATAATTTATGTGCTTTTGTTTTGAGCTCCTTAATTTTTAGAGAATTTATTTCATCTTGTTTTGTTTTAACATATTCATCTAATAAATCTGTATTAATACCAGATTCATTGTTTCGTAATAGTTCGCGCACAATAACAAAATTTGATGTTTCTTCCAGTGCATGTTTTCTTATTCTAGTAAGACCATCTCCTTTAGTTATTGAATAACGTGTAGGTAAAATGGCAGGTTGATCACTATAAGCAAGTACTAAATTACTTTTATCAGAGGATCCTGCTTTACTTGCCACTTGTTTTTCAAACTCATCGAATCCTTTCATATTCATACCGGGCTTTGCTTCTCCAAGCACAAAATGTCGCATGAAAAAACTATGTACTGGTGGTAATATTGTTTTTGCTGTCGAATAGAGTTGAAGGCGAGGGGCATTTGGATCTTTGGACGCCATACTTATTATGTATATTTATTTAAAATTTACAAAAATTGAATTTATCACTTATAATATTTTATAAATGATTGGCACGTTGAAGAATTCGTTGATTATTAAACTACGGAATATTCTAAATATTATAAAAGTATATGATTATATAATGGAAAATATAAGTTTTGCATTTTACATTAATTTAGAAAAACGCGATGATCGTCGAAAGCAAATTGAAGAAGAATGTAGACGCATGGAAATAAATATAGAACGGTTTCCTGCAATTGAAAGAAGTGGCGGTATACTAGGTTGTAGTTTATCACACCTCGCTGTATTAAAAAAAGCTAGAGACTTAAATCTTTCAAATGTATTAATTTTTGAAGATGATTTTGAATTTATAGTTAATAAAGAAACATTTACTACACAGCTAAAAACATTTTTTCAGTCTAAAATAGAGTACGATGTATTATTTTTATCCTATCATATAATGGGAGGAATAGAACCACTTAACGAAACGGTTTCACGTAGTGCCGATATACAAACTGCATCAGGATATATAGTCCATCAAAAGTTCTATGATAAATTAATTGAGAATATTGAAGAAGGTTATAAATTGTTAGAAGAAACAAACCAATATTCGTTATATGCAAATGATCAGTATTGGAAGAGTCTGCAAAAAACGCATAACTTTTTGTATTTTAATACGCGTATTGGAAAACAACGCCCTTCTTTTAGTGATTTATTGCAATGTTATGTAGATTACGGAGTTTAGACACACAGACTACTAAACAAAATTGAAATCAGTCACCACCAACTTGCGTGTAAAATGTTCGACACCAGTGAGTTTACGCATTCATTCTTTGAAAACTCTTCCAAAGAATGGATGAAAGGAAAAAAACGACAGGGTCATATGATCTATTACATTTGCGAAGCCATACAGAAAAACGGAAAGCGCTGTTGTAGAAAAGTACATGACGGGCAATTGTGTACACAACATTCAAAAACGAATAAAAAATTGATTAATGTTAACGCTAGATTAGCCGCATAAATGGTTAGTAACGAATCATTGTCTATTGCATTTCTCTGCCTCGCAAGTAATTATGAGAAGGAAATCTTCTTACAAGAGGTCAAAGATAAGTACAAGGATTGGTATAATACAACAAATGGTATCTATCTTCAGAACGCAATTCAGCTTCCCAATCATCGCATATCAGAGAAGATTAAATGTCTTCAACTTGCACTTGACCCAGAAAAGCATGGTAATAAGCTTAGAGAAATCATGGCAAATCGTATAGCTGGTGCCGGTTTAAAAGAGTCCCTAGCCTATCAGCCTCGTGGAGATGAAGATGAATAACTAGACTGTTCTATAAAAAAGTATATAAGTACTTGATCCGATAGATGGATGAGGAAGAGGATGTGTTGAATCATCGTCATACCCGTACCATTTTTGTGTGAGAGGACTCTCTGCTTGCGCCGTGTAGTGACCTCCGCCTGTACTACCGTGATGATCTACTGTAGCATAGAGCCGGTAGTTTTTTTGACGACTTGGCTCTGGCGAATGTTCAGAAAAGAACTCCTTGAAATTCATTTCATCATTGTGATTGACTGCGACAGGACCATGTGCTTTTCTACCATCTGGTGTAAATCGCTTCACAACGACAAAGAGACAGCGAGGCAGTTTCCAGAGTTTGGTCTTACGTATGGCTGTTGTCCTTAGGGGTTTACAGTGATCACACGCATACTCTGTAATAGTTTCTTCTTCCATTTCCTTCAGAAGAAGCTCCTTAATGCTTGGCGGTGGTTCTCCATGCTTCGGCGGCGCGACTTTCAAGCAATTGAACATTTCCCACGAGGATGTCTTCTTTTGACATCCCTGGCAACACATTTCGCGATGATAGAGACCAAAGAGAATATCGATGAGTGGCGAATAGGATTTCTGGAATTGCTGCTTCCAGGCTTCGAGAGCTTTCTGAACTGTTTCCTCAGATTCATTCTTGGGAGGGTCTCGTAGGATTGTAATATTGACTTCTTCAGCTATGCTTTCATGGAATGAATCTAAGAGAAACATGAGAAATTCATGACTGTCGTGTGCCATACGAAGTTGAAATTGATCAAAGCCGGTATTGCGAACACACTTCGACATATCTTGAAAGAACCCCTCGGGTCTTACAAATGACGGTTTTTTACCTGCCCATAACATTTTAATAAGATCTACATATGACTTTGTCATGACAATACTAGGTTTTGCTTGATCTTTGTTCTTAAAGAATTCATCTTGACGTCCTTCAAAAAAGAAGGATGTCAGATCGGCACTATTGCGGAGTGCTTGTATGACTGAATTCATGTAGCATGTGTTTCCGATATTGGCGAGCCCGACAATTCCTTTGTGTTCTTCAGACTGATCCATACTTTTATTTATAGGGGCGTCATTAAAATTTGAAAGTTTCCTCAGATGTAAGGAGGAATATCCTGATGCCTTTGCATAATCAACCCTACGAGTCTGTCTATGGCGTCGGTCTCTTGGACGACCTTCATAATTATTTTCCGGCTGTCCTCTACGAGCCGTCCTCGTTTCATTCGGTAAGAGACCTCTTGACTTATATTTCCGTAAGGACAAGACGCCGTTTTGATCTTTATTCGAATGCGATGAACTCGTATCATGATACGCCTGAAACTGATACCCCTGAAACTGCTCATGCTTCTGCTGCTCATGCTTCTGCTGCTCATGCTCCTTCTGCTCAAGGTCAGAGGGTTGCATCAAATCTTCCTAGACATAACTTCACGGGATCTTCTTATGCTGCCGCTGCCGCTAGCGCTGTAGCCGCCGCGAGTTCAGCGCTAAATACAGCAACAAATCCTACAGTAAATCCTACGAATCCATTAAGAAGAAATAATCTACAAATTCCTGCCACAACAAATGTGCTTAGTGCACTAATTGCAGGACTCGCCGATATGAATGAAGTGGATACAAATTCAGTCTATAGAATTCTTCTGACTCCTCCTGTGCCGAGAGTCCCTACGACATTCATGGAGCCAGTTGTTATAAGACCAACACAAGAGCAAATTACACAGTCAACACGAATCGGTACACCCAATGACCCAACAGAAGTCTGTACAATATGCCAAGAGACAATTGAAGAAAATCAGCCGGCGCGACTCATTCTTCATTGCGAACATTGGTTTCACACCAGCTGTATTGATGTCTGGTTTCAACAGGATGTACATTGTCCCGTCTGTAGACATGATATTCGTTCTAGTGGCATTGCCAGTGCCAGTACCAGTACAAGTGTAAGACGCAGTCGCAGTCGCAGTACAAGTATTCAGGAATAAAAAAATTGAACATTTACTCAGTGTAGAAGTTAGTACTACTATGTGCAACAAATGTTATTGTTTAATATATGATCATATGGCAAGACTATTGCAACATGATGATATATCAAAAATATATTACAGAGAAAAAAACATCAAGCGAATTTTACCAGAACTTGCAGATGAAATGGAGCGGCTTATAAAAAAGTATCCAAATTGTTTACATGACGCATCATTTATCTATTCGGATTTCAACTATATTTCTATTTTGCTAGTTGAAAATAATTTCGTTAAGCGATTTGCCGGTCCGCATAAAATAGAAATTAAAAAGCCGATGACAAAAGCAAAAGAGTGGTTTGCTAAAAAATTTCTAGAATTGACAAATTGTTTGCCCCAGATTCATAGTGATCATTCAGGTGGAATTAATACAGAATCATATAAAGTAATCAATGATGCAGCGGCTGAAGAGCACCGACTTAGTCTAGTACAAACAAATATGAGTGAATTACGGATAAGAATTCCTACAATACAGTTTTATTTAAAAGATAAATATGATGGGCTTTATAGCTAATTTATAGCGGAATTTTACTCAGATCCTCAGGCAGATCAATAATTTTTGTTGCATAGTGCGACTCAATCTCCTTTATCATCGTTACCTCATCTGGACCGATCAAGTTTATAGCTACACCCTTACGACCAAAGCGACCACTACGACCAATACGGTGAATATAATTCTCCTTCTGGCTCGGCAGTTCAAAGTTGATAACTAGAGATACCTGCTGTACATCAATGCCACGTGCCAAGAGATCCGTGCTAATCAGAACACGGCACGAGCCATTGCGGAATTCCGCCATCCGTCGCTTTCGCTCACCAACCTCCATCTCTCCATGAATGTAGGAGACAGGAAACTGCTGCGACCCCATCTTATCAGCCAGCCACTCTACCCGCTGCCGCTTATTACAGTAGATGATCGCCTGATTGATGTTGAGCTGCGAATAAATGTCGCAGAGAGCATCAAACTTCCACTCATCCTTCTGTAGCGGTACAGAGTACTGCTGGATTCCGACCAGCGTGACTTCCTCAGGCGGCACAAGAATACGGACCGGATTACTGAGCAGTTTATTCGCGACCTCAATGACCTCGGGCGGCATCGTGGCGCTAAAGAGAGCCACCTGTGTCTCCTTAGGAAAGCCGAGCTCGAGAATACACATGACTTGCTCCCTGAACTTGTTCTCCAGCATCTGATCCGCCTCATCCATGATAAGCACCCGAATATTGTTCCTGGGAAGAGCAGCACTTGATCCGTTGTATGACTTCCGGTTCATCAGATCATAAATACGACCTGGCGTACCGATAATGAACTGTGCGCCACTAGAGAGAGCGCGCAGATCGTGGTGGAGTTCTGTGCCACCAACGGCACAGTAGATTGAAATACCCAGATGATGACTGAGCGCCTTGGCTACAGTCTCAATTTGCTGGGCAAGCTCGCGTGTAGGCACCATAACTAACACTTGCGGAACCTTCAAGGAAGGATCCATACGAGATAGGGCACCGATACAGAAAGTTCCAGTCTTTCCAGTACCTGATTGCGCCTGCGCGAGAATATCACGTCCCTCCTTCACGGGCACAATGCCCTTCTGCTGGATCTGGGAGGGCTTCTCAAATCCATGACCATAGATCCCCCGCAGGAGACCCTCGCTGAGCGACATCTCGTCGAATGACTTGAACAGCTTAATATTAGTAGATTCCTCGATAATAGGTTCCATCGTTGCGTACATATATGTAAGGAGTACGGGATTCAATTTTAAGCTGCTTTTTATTTTGCCGAGGAATGTAAAAATTGACTCTTTCCTTTTCTCTTAGAATATCAGAGCAAATGGATTATACAGAAGGCGATGATGGTGCTGTAGTAGACGAGGGCGGTCTAGATGTAGAGGATGTCTTAGAGGAGCTTCAGCAGACTGAGGATCTGGCTACAAAAGAGAAGAGCGCTGAATCGGCGGGGCGTCAGGCACAAGATTCAATGGCTCTTTTGTATAAACATCACCCTGAATGTATCTTAGATTACACAGAGACTATTGCGAGCAAATTGCCTCTACGTACTGCACCTGTCTCTGCCGCGGCACTTAGTG
>Ga0209500_10002988_pt1 | contig 11745 bp, 10 predicted proteins | sample S_140212_EF_Meta_FD_187323 | JGI IMG/M metagenome (GOLD analysis project Ga0209500, IMG submission 187323) | Freshwater microbial communities from Lake Simoncouche, Canada to study carbon cycling - S_140212_EF_MetaG (SPAdes) (version 2) | ecosystem: Environmental > Aquatic > Freshwater > Lake ...
AAGCTCATCACTTGAACTTTGAACTGCCCCCCAACACGCGAGATGTAAGTCAGCCACCGCCCATCTGGGCTAAGTGCGGGTGAGATATTGTAACTTCCGCTGAAAGTGACTCTTTCAACCCCCGAACCGGTGTCGTTCATTTTGTAAATTTGAGGACTTCCACCTCGATCAGATACAAAGTAAATCTTCGAGCCATCTTGCGAAAAGCCAGGCTCTGTATCGATCCCTGAGTTTTGAGTTAAACGTTTAGCATCACCAGACGCCACGTCAATCAGGTACAACTGCGAACCGCCATCTCGGCTCAAAGTGGCCACCAATGAACGCCCATCAGGCGACCATGCAGGTGCGCTGTTAGAGCCTTTGAAATTGGCCATGATTTTGCGTTTGCCTGTGGCCAACTCATGCACATAAATCACTGGTTTGCGAGATTCAAAAGAAACATAGGCCAGTTGATTGCCCTTTGGCGACCAAGAGGGAGAAATGATGGGCTCAGCACTTGTCAGTGCAGACTGAGCGTTTTCGCCATCAGAGTCAGCAATCCAAAGGCTGTATTTGCCGGTGGTTTTGGTGATGTAAGCAATTCGGGTTGCAAAGACACCCTTCTCCCCGGTGAGTTTTTCATAGACCCAGTCAGCCAAACGATGAGCTGATAACCGCAAATCGGCCGCGGCGACGGTTTCGCGGTAGTCACCGCGCTCTTGCCCCGAAACGACGTCCCACAACTTGGCGCGGACCTCGTAGCGTCCGTCCGCTAGGCGTGTTGAACTGCCTGCCACCAGGGCGTCTGCACTTTTCTGTCGCAACAAGGCATGGTCAGGTCGCGACAACTCGTCCATGCTTAAACCTAAATTGGGCACCGCCCTGAATTGACCGCTTCTTTCCAAATCTGCCAACAAGATGGCCGAAGTCTTTTGCGGCGCAGTTTCTTCGCCTTTGAAACTTGCGATGGCAATTGGAACTTGCGTTAAGCCAACACCCGAAACATCCACTTTGAACTGTGCCCATGCCGTGCTCGAGGTGAAGACACAGCCCAACAACAAGGCATTGAAATGCACTTTGAAATGAGATAAATGGGTTAAAAAAGAGGTCTTTTTCATAGGAAGGGCTGTTCAATTCACCGTTAATTTAGCATTGTGACACGCGTTAAAATCATTTCAATGACACAAATCGCCCAAGACAGCTCCCCACAGGAATTAAGTTACCTGAGCCGGATGCGCCGACTTTGGCCTTACTTTGGCAAACAACGAGGCGCTTGGGCGCTTGCCATCTTGGCCACAGTCGCTGCGGCGGCCACTGAGCCCCTCATTCCCGCCCTGTTTAAACCCTTGCTCGATGAGGGATTTGCCGAAAACAGCCTGCCTCTTTGGATGGTGCCGACTGCCGTCATCGGGATATTTTTCGTCAGGGGTCTTGCATTTTTTGTGTCGCAGTACGCCCTAGCGCGCATTGCCAACGATGGCATGCAAGCCCTGCGTGAGGCCTTATTTCGCAGATTGATGCTGGCTGACATGGCCATTTTCAGTAAACAATCTGCCAGTGCCTTGTCCAACACCTTGGTTTACGAAGTTCAAACCGGCGCGACCCAACTCATATCAGCCCTATTGGGCCTCTCAAGAGATGGCTTTACGCTGCTGGCCTTGATCACCTACTTGATGTTTTTGAACTGGAAACTCACTATGTTGGTCTTCATTGTGGTGCCAGGTTCAGCTTGGATCATGAAGAAGCTCTCCAAACGCCTTTACGCCCTGACCCGTGACAGCCAATCTGCAACTGACAATTTGGCTTACGTGGTAGAAGAAAATGTTTTGGCTCACCGCATGGTTCGACTTCACGGCGCTCAAGAGAGTCAGTTGAATCGTTTCCAAGCATTAAGTCAAAGACTTCGTAGTTTGGCTTTGAAATCGACCATTGCTTCGGCTGCCATGTCGCCCCTCACCCAACTGATGGCAGCTGTGGCTTTGTCTATGGTATTGGTGGTTGCCTTGATTCAAAGTCGAGCGGGCTTACAAGGTGCCACGGTGGGTGGCTTTGTTGCTTTCATCACAGCCATGTTGATGCTGGTGTCTCCCATCAAGCGGCTGGCTGATATCGCAACCCCCGTCACAAGGGGTTTAGCTGCACTAGAACGAGGTTTGCGATTATTGGAGGAAGTTGAAGTTGAAGTGGATCGCCACGCTGCCGACCCAAAAGTTGAAAGCCACGATGCAGCATTGCAATCAAGCCAAGGGCCCTGTATTGAGTTTCAAAAGGTCCATGTTCAATACTCTGCGGATGCCTCTCCGGCGTTGAACAATTTAAGCTTGAGCATTCAATCTGGTGAAACTGTGGCTTTTGTAGGCACCAGCGGCTCTGGCAAAACCACCTTGGTCAATTTATTGCCGCGGTTTGTACAACCCAGCTCTGGTCAAGTCTTGTTACAGGGGACTGACATTCAAGACTGGCCGCTTCAACAATTGCGTCAGCAGTTTGCCATGGTCAGCCAAGACGTTGTGATGTTGAATGACACCGTAGCAGCCAATATCGCATTGGGGCAACTTGTCGATCGCACCAAAATACAAGCGTGTTTGGCAGCGGCCAACTTGGACGAGCATGTCGGCAAGCTGCCCCAAGGTATGGACACCATATTAGGTCACAATGCCACCGAACTGTCTGGCGGTCAACGTCAGCGTTTGGCGATTGCCCGAGCTCTTTATAAAAATGCACCCATCCTCATTTTGGACGAAGCCACGTCCGCCTTGGACAATGAATCAGAACGCTGGGTTCAAGATGCGTTGCAAAATCTCATGAAGGGCCGCACCACCTTGATCATCGCGCACCGGCTATCAACCATTGAACATGCCGACAGGCTGATCGTCATGTCAAACGGCGAAATTGTGGAGCAAGGCCGTCACGAAGAACTTCTGAAGACCGGTGGCGTTTATTCAAGGCTGCATCACAAAAGCGATACAGCTTGAATCAAAGCAGCACAATGTCGTATTGCTCTTGACCCATGGCAGTTTCGCTTTGAAGCGAAATAGGCTTGGCAATGAAATCAGACAGTGCAGCCAGATGTTGACTCTCTTCGTCAAGCAACAACTCGATGACTGCAGGCGCAGCCACCACGCGAAACTCTCGAGGATTGAACTGACGGGCTTCTCGCAATATTTCACGCAAGATATCGTAAACCACCGTTCGATTTGTTTTGACACTGCCTTTGCCGTCACAACTTGGGCATGGTTCACACAGCATGTGTGACAAAGATTCGCGGGTACGCTTGCGTGTCATTTCCAACAAACCCAACTGCGAAAATCCGCCGGCCATTGTTTTGACGCGATCGCGGCTTAGTTGCTTTTTAAACTCTTCGAGGACAGCGGTTTGATGTTCTTCACGCGACATGTCAATGAAATCAACAATGATGATGCCGCCCAGATTTCGCAATCTAAGTTGTCTGGCAATGGCATGTGCTGCCTCAAGATTTGTTTTGAAAATAGTGTCGTCAAAATTGCGCGCACCCACATAACCACCTGTATTGACATCGACAGTGGTCAGGGCTTCTGTTTGGTCAATGATGAGGTAGCCACCCGACTTCAATTCAACCCGACGTCCTAAAGCTTTGGCCACTTCCTCATCAATTGAATACAAATCAAAAATAGGTCGCTCACCTTTGTAGAGTTGAAGCCGAGTTGCCGAAGCCGGCATGAACTCTTTGGCAAAGGCAGACAAATGTTCAAATTGTTCTTTAGAGTCAATGCGAATGGTTTGCGTGCCTTCGCCAACAAGATCTCGCAAAACTCTTTGTAAAAGCGTAAGGTCTTGGTGTAGCAATGACTGCACCGGAAGTCTGATGGAAGCATCCTTGATTCGCGCCCAAGTTTTGCGAAGGTAAGCAATGTCCTCTCCCAGCTCGGCATCGCTTGAATCTTCTGCGTTGGTACGCAATATAAAACCGCCCCCTTGTGCGCCCACTAAATTTTGCAAACGCGCTCTTAAAGCGTCACGCTGCTCGGATGGAATTTTTTGAGACACACCAATGTGATCGTCTTGCGGCAAAAAGACCAAGTGTCTGCCTGCGATGCTTATTTGAGTTGAAAGCCTAGCGCCCTTGGTACCGATCGGATCCTTCACCACCTGAACCAACAAGGCTTGGCCTTCGAAAACTTGCTTTTCAATGGGCACCAAAGGCTGACTGCTGCGAGCAACTTGAGGCGGCTCGCCCTCGGGTTGCCTTTGCCAGACATCGGCCACGTGCAAAAAAGCAGCTCGCTCTAGACCAATGTCAATAAAGGCAGACTGCATGCCAGGCAAGACACGCGCAACCTTGCCTAAATAGACATTTCCAACCAGGCCACGCTCAAGCGATCTTTCTACATGCAACTCTTGTACAGCACCCTGCTCCACCACGGCGACGCGTGTTTCTTGGGGGGACCAATTGATTAAAATATCTTGTTGCATGGGGTTTATTTCAATGAAGTTGGAAGGGGCCAAGATAAAAGTTCAGCCAGCCGGCAAACCACCCAGAAAGCTTCATCGGAGTGAATCAGCTCGGGAGTCGCCAACAAACCTTGCCAGCATTTTTCTAATGCATCATTCTCTGTGATACCCAGTTGAAATTGTTGGGTACTGACTGTGTCGATCAATATCGTCGCCATGTCTTCACAAAACTCATAACGCTGCGTTAATTCATCGCGAGGCAAGCTGGGCTTGTATTGACCTGGCTTGACGTACAACATCATGAATGATTCAGGCACGAAGCTTTGATTTTCTTCGTACATGTTAAGTGCGCGTTACGGCTAGCAAATTAGACATCACATGAAATCAATCACGACTTGACCAAATCCTGAACAACTTACTTGAGATGCACCCTCCATCAGTTTTGCAAAATCATGGGTGACACGTTTGCTTTGAATGGCCTCTTCCATGGCTTTTAAAATCAGGTCAGCAGCTTGCGTCCACCCCATGTAACGCAGCATCATTTCTGCTGACAAAATTTCAGAGCCAGGATTCACATAGTCTTTGCCTGCAAACTTGGCCAATGCATCGACAGTGGCCTCAAAGCAAGCCACGCTGTCTGACATGTTGGCGCCAGGCGCAATGCCAATGCCTCCGACTTGGGCAGAAACGGCATCAGAGATGTAGTCACCATTGAGATTTAAAGTTGCCACAACCGAGAATTCTTGCGGACGCATCAGAATTTGTTGCAAGAAAGCATCCATGGCAATGTCTTTGACAGTGATTTTCCGACCTGTTTTCGGATGTTGAATGTGGCACCAAGGCCCTCCATCGATCGGTTGTGCGGCAAACTCAGTTTGCGCCAATTGGTAAGCCCAATCACGAAACGCGCCTTCGGTGTATTTCATGATGTTCCCCTTGTGCACAATGGTGACACTGGGTAGATCGTGATCGATGGCGTATTGAATGGCCTTGCGCATCAGACGTTGTGTGCCTTCACTAGAAACAGGTTTAATGCCAATGCCTGAAGTCAAAGGGAAGCGAATACTTTGAGCGCCCAATTCGTTGGTTAAAAAAGCAATGAGCTTTTGAGCCGCTTCACTGTGAGCGGCATACTCAATGCCAGCATAAATATCTTCGGAGTTTTCGCGGAAAAGCACAATGTTGGTTTTCTCTGGCTCACGAACGGGCGAAGGAACGCCTTTGAAATACCTCAAAGGCCTGAGGCAGGCGTAGAGGTCTAATTCTTGGCGAATAGCCACATTGAGCGAGCGAATTTCGCCGGTGGCCGGCACACTCAATGGGCCTTTAATTGAAACCACATAGTCTTTTAAAGCCGTCAAGGTTTCTGCTGGCAAATAAACATCAGCGCCATACAGCTTTGTCGCCTTATGACCTGCAAAGACCTCCATCCAGTGAATGCTTCGCTGGCCTTGATAGGCTTTCTTAACGGCTTCGTCCACCACTCGAATCATGACCGGCGTGATATCAATGCCGGTGCCATCGCCTTCAATGAATGGAATGATTGGATTGACGGGCACATTCAATGTTTGGTCAGCATTGACCGTGATTTTTTCGCCTTGCGATGGAACTTGAATGTGCAGGTACATGAAGTGTTCTCCGATAATTCATTCTAGGACAAAATCAGTCACAATCCCGTTTACCTGACGTCCTCTTCTGCACCCCCATGAACCACCTCATTCGAATTCATTTTGACTCTGGCAGCAAAGCTTTGAAATACTTTATCGGATGCCTTTTTGCTTTGTCTTTCAGCTTGTGTGTTGGCGCACAAGGGGTGCCGCAAACCCAACTACCAAGAGCCACTTTGAATGCAGGCATGCATCTGATTCAAGTACAGTTGGCAAAAGACTTTGAACAACGGCAAATTGGTCTCATGTGGCGCAAAGAAATGCCTCAAAATGAGGGCATGCTTTTTGTCTTCGAACAGCCTGCCATTCAGTGCTTTTGGATGCGCAATACCCTCTTGCCACTCACGGCGGCATTTGTTTTAGACGATGGCAGCATTGTCAATTTGGCCGACATGAAGCCCATGAACGATGACTCACACTGCTCAAAGTTACCCGTTCGATTTGTGCTGGAAATGAACCAAGGATGGTTTGCAAAGCGAAACATTCAAGCTGGCTTTAGGTTAACGGGGCCGGTCTTCACCAAATAAACAGATAGGGGTAGCGTCTTTTTGTCAAACGCCCCAAACCACGTCCGCAGATTGGGATAAGCATTGCTTTAACATTTTTAGCATAGGAAGACTGCGCTGTCGCAAACTGATTTGCTTCGGATCTTGCAGTCCCTCAAGCTCTTCTTGCGTCACGGCCTCGTCTAGTGCTGCAATGGCCGCCGGCAGTTGATCCACCAAAAAAATGCCCTTGGCCTGATCTTCTCTGCCCATGATTTTGAGCAGCCTCTTGGCATCAGGCTCCAACATGATCAGATCGCCAGTGACTTTGGATTTGAATTTAAAGAGCATGTTTTCTTTCAGATCGGTGCGGTCAACGAACACAGTAATAGCTAAATTCTTTGCCTGGAAACTCAGCGACCGACCTGACAGGTGAAGGATTGGGCAAATCAGGTGCCATGACCATGTTGTTGGCCATGGCCCATAATTTGCCGCGAGCACAAGTGATGCCACCATTCCAATCACCCACGTTGGACAAATACTCATATTCATCTTGTGTAGGCAATCTAGCCTTCATGGCTTTGCAGGCCATTTCAGCAGACTTTGGTGACGGCGCACTCCCAACCCCTGATCCAGGCGCCCCCACCAACTCCAATTGCTGATTTCCTATTTTTAACTTTGAAGGAAATTGTGTTCTTTGAAATGTTTCAAAAATATCGAGTCCAATATTTTGCATGACGTGCTCAGGAAAACCTTGAGCTTGAAAATGATAAGTGTGGCCACAAGCCAGATCAATGTGCACCGTGACCAGCAAATCACCTTTGCAACTTGGCGCATACGAATAGGTTCCATAGGCTACGCCTGACAAGCCCCGAATGAGAAAAGGGTCCCATTCCGAGGGCGACAAAGGTGAGCGTTTCTGACGCATCAATTCGTTCAATGGACTGGGGTTGAAAAAAGCAAAACGGCGAGTTTGAGGATTTCGCTCCCGGTACACTCTGTCTAGGGAGGCCTTGAGCGTTCCAGCCAAAAAGATGTCCATGCCAGGACTGCTGCCCGCAACAGATTTTTGTTGATTCAGTTGCTCGTCCATGGTGTTGAGCAAAGCCACCATGTTACGCGAGTCAACGCCTTCCCGGAGAAGCCCTCTGACAGTTTGCGTCAGTTCTACCATTTGCTCACGCTTGGTGCGGCCATAGGCATCGTGGTACTGACACAGGTCTTTACCTCGAACAAAAGGAATTTGAGGCCAAATATTGACGATGGCGTGTTCTTGGGCAAGGTCAGAAACCTTGACTTTGGTCAAATCGCTTTTAGGCTGCGCACCCACATGGCCTGTCAACAAAATAGCCACGACAACCCATAACGCCTTGGTACGAAACATATTGTTCTCAATCTTTGTCAGAAAATCTGACATTGAGCAAATGTACAGCACACCCCCAAAGCCCTCAAAGGCATTAATTCGATGATGTACTCAGTTGGAAGCTGTCGGGGCTTGATGCGTGCCAATATTTTGCAAACAAGCCCTCCAAGGCTTGCGATTCAAGCAAAGCACCACCTGAAACACTGAATATTAAATCGGATAAGTTTTGAACCTCGTGCTCACTCACGCGCCGCATGATGTGATGAAGCCTCAGTTCTGCAGGAGAGGACAGGCCAGTTGCTTGAAGCATTTCCTGTACAGACTCTAAAGTTTGACGGTGAAAATTTTTCACGCGATCAGCTTTGCTAGGAACCACAAGGGCAATCTGACGTTTGGGGTCTTGCGTGGTCACCCCCGTAGGGCAATTGCCGGTATGGCAGGTTTGAGCTTGAATACAACCCAAGGCAAACATAAACCCTCTGGCACTATTGCACCAATCTGCCCCCAAAGCCAAGGTTCGCATGACATCAAATCCGCTGATGATCTTGCCACTGGCGCCCAAACGTATTTGCTTTCTCAATTTCAAACCGACCAAAGTGTTGTGCACCAAGCGCAGGCCCTCGAGCATGGGCATGCCCATGTGGTCGGTAAATTCAACAGGGGCAGCCCCTGTGCCACCCTCAGAACCGTCGACCACAATGAAGTCTGGGTAAATGCCCGTTGTTTGCATGGCCTTGGCGATGCCAAACCACTCCCATGGATGGCCGATGCACAACTTGAACCCAACGGGTTTGCCTTCACACAGTTCTCTTAACTTTTGTACAAATTGCAAAAGCTCGACAGGATTGGAAAAGCTGCTGTGTGCAGCGGGTGACACGCAGTCAACACCAACAGGGACGCCCCGAGCTTCTGCAATTTCAGGCGTCACTTTAGGACCAGGCAATACGCCACCGTGGCCAGGCTTTGCACCTTGGCTCAATTTAATCTCAATCATTTTGACTTGAGGCGACAAGGCATTTTCAACAAAGCGCTCAGCACTGAAGGTGCCATCTGCATTGCGACAACCAAAATAGCCAGAGCCAATTTCCCAAATCAAATCACCGCCGTGTTCACGGTGGTACCGAGAAATAGAACCCTCGCCAGTGTCGTGGGCAAAGCCGCCCTTCTTGGCACCCAAGTTCAGCGCCATGATGGCATTGGCACTCAAGGCACCAAAGCTCATGGCAGAGACATTGAACAAACTGATGTCATAAGGGTGTTTGCATTGCGGACCGCCTACAGACACTCTGAAGTCATGCGAATTGATGACAGAAGGACTGATTGAATGGGTCAACCACTCATAGCCAACTTCTCGGACATCGAGCTGGGTGCCGAACGGCCTTTTATCTGAATCGCCCTTTGACCTGGCATAGACCAAGGAGCGTTGTGATCTAGAAAATGGCACAGCCTCGCTGTCACCTTCAATGAAATACTGGCGCAATTCGGGTCGAATGAATTCGAGTAAAAAACGCAGATGACCAATGATAGGATAGTTGCGCAAAATGGCATGCTTGGTTTGCTGCAAGTCGCTGATACCCACAACGACCAAGACCGACAAAAGCAAAACCCACAAAAGGCTGGCTTGTCCCACCACCAATTGCAATGCGGAAAGCACCCAAAGAACCACAATGGCAAAGAATGCCAAAAAGCGAAGCGGCAGTCGCTGATCAATCCAATTCAACATCTCGGGTCTCCCGGTGAGATAGACGCAAAACGCGTCGGTCGTTCAATCGTTTAAATGGCAAGCAGCTAGATGCTTGTCTCCTACAGATTTCAACACAGGTTCTTCGATACGGCAACGCTCTGTGGCCTTAGGGCACCGAGGGTGAAAATGGCAACCGCTAGGCCGGTTGACGGGATTGGGGACATCGCCTGTCAAAACAATGCGTTTTTTCTTGGCGCTTGGATCGGGTATGGGCACCGCTGAAAGCAAGGCTTCTGTGTAGGGATGCTTAGGTTGCGTGTATAACTGACGAGAAGGTGCAATTTCTACAATGCGGCCCAAATACATCACTGCAACGCGATTGCTAATGTGCTCTACCACCGACAAGTCGTGGGCAATGAACAAGTAGGTCAAACCCATCTTCGCTTGCAAATCCTCCAACAAGTTGATGACCTGAGCCTGAATAGACACATCAAGTGCTGAGACAGGTTCATCACAGACGATCAACTTAGGTGAAACCGCCAAGGCCCTTGCGATGCCAATGCGTTGACGCTGTCCACCCGAAAACTCGTGCGGGAAACGTTTCATGTGATCAGCGTTCAAGCCTACGGTTTCTAACAATTCCACAATGCGTGCTCGGTACGACTCGGGCGTAGGCGTGAGTTTGTGAATGGTGAGGGCCTCACCAATAATGGCCTCAACGGTCATGCGCGGATTGAGTGATGCAAAGGGATCTTGAAAAATAATTTGCATGTCACGGCGAACTTCACGCAAGGCATCAGAACCCATGGCAGACACGTCTTGGCCATTGAACTTCAATGCGCCAGAACTGGGCTCAATCAATCGAAGGATGCAGCGCCCCGTGGTCGATTTGCCACAACCTGACTCTCCCACCATGCCCAAAGTTTCACCCGGCGCAATCTCAAAACTGACACCGTCGACGGCATGCACTTGGTCAACTTGACGTCCAAAAATACCACCCTTGATGGGGAAATACTTGGTCAGACCCTTGACCTCTAAAAGCGGCTTAGGGCTGGAAGACAAGGAATGCATATCAGACATGTGCTTTAAAGAGAGAAGTGACAAGCCACCAGATGGCCTGCAGAAGTTTCACGGAGTTCGGGCATTTCTTGCGTGCAACGGTCGCTGGCGTATTGACACCGTGGTGCAAATCGGCAACCTTTGGGCGGATTGATCAGTTTAGGCACAGACCCGGGAATGGCCTCCAGCCTTTGCTTATGGGCACTGTCGAAATCAATGCGTGGAATAGAACGGATGAGACCTTTGGTGTAAGGGTGCGCTGGTGAAGCAAACAGTTTTTCAACAGTTGCCTCTTCAACCACTCGGCCAGCATACATCACCACCACCCGCTGCGCTGTTTCTGCCACAACACCCATGGCATGCGTGATGAGCATGATCGACATGCCCATTTGCGATTGAAGCTCGTTGAGTAAATCTAAAATTTGCGCTTGAATGGTCACATCCAAGGCCGTGGTGGGCTCGTCTGCAATCAGCAGTTTGGGTTTGCATGACAAGGCCATTGCAATCATGACGCGCTGTCTCATACCACCAGAGAACTGATGGGGATAGTCATTGATGCGTTGCGCTGGCTTCGGAATATTGACCAGCCCCAACATGTCACTGGCCTTCGCCATGGCCTGCTTCGGTGTCAGGCCTTCGTGCAATCTGAGTGTCTCGGCAATTTGCTCACCCACACTCAACACCGGGTTGAGTGACGTCATGGGTTCCTGGAAAATCATGGCGATCTCTTTGGCTCTGAGCTTGCGCATGGTTTGCGCATCGGCTTGCACCAGATCCTGACCTTCAAACCAAATTTGGCCATTGGCAATTCGACCAGGTGGCATGGCCAAGAGTTTCATGATGGTCATGGCGGTCACACTTTTACCGCAACCAGACTCACCCACGACGCCCAAGGTTTCACTTCGATCGATGTGAAAGTTGACGCCATCAACAGCATGCAACACACCGTCGTCGGTGTCAAAGTGAACTTGAAGGTCTTTAACTTTCAACAAGGGGTTGGTGGACATCCAGAAATCTCTTTAAAGCACGCGGCGAGGATCATAGGCATCCCGCAAGCCGTCGCCAATGTAATTGATG
>Ga0209500_10003000_pt1 | contig 11720 bp, 10 predicted proteins | sample S_140212_EF_Meta_FD_187323 | JGI IMG/M metagenome (GOLD analysis project Ga0209500, IMG submission 187323) | Freshwater microbial communities from Lake Simoncouche, Canada to study carbon cycling - S_140212_EF_MetaG (SPAdes) (version 2) | ecosystem: Environmental > Aquatic > Freshwater > Lake ...
GTTTTCAGTATCTGGCCACATGAGGTACACATCAGCAGCAGCGGCTGCGGCGTCACGCGCTTCATTACTTAAGCCACCGAAGTAGAACTGTGGAGCTTGTGGTGATTCGCGACAGATGCGAGGTGCATCAAGATGAAGTTGAATGAATTGACCGTCGATATCAAGGCGGTCACCATTGAGCAATGTGCGCAGTGAGTTCATTGTCTCGATGGTGCGCGCGTATCGGTGAGGACCATCGAGAGATTCGCCAGGCATTTCTGAAGAAATGATGTTGATGGAAAGTTTGCCGTTAAGAATTTGATTCAGCGTTGCAAGTTGGCGCGCCAACTGTGGAATCCACACTTCGCCACAACGAATGGCCGTCAACAGCTTCATATTTGTAATGGTGGGCGCCATGGCGGAAGCGAATGCAAGTGTGTCAATACCCAGGTCGTATCCGGATGGAAGTAGAACATTGTCAAAGCCAACATCATGCACAGTGCGAACAATGTCGGAGCAGTGGTTCCAACTGCTCTGCAGGTTGGTATCTACGATTCCTAATTGTTCGTAGTCGTCATCGCATAACGCGCTGAACCAACTGATTTCGCTCATGGCAAAGGTGATCCGTCACTGGCTTGGATGATTGCGCATACATCAGTACGAGTGAGCGACACAGATGTTGCTAGGGCCAGTTCAGAAATCCGAGATGGTGTCTGTGTTCCAATGATTGCGACAGGGCGCGATGGGTGAGCAAGAACAAAAGCGATAGCAATTGCTGAGCGGGTCACGTTTTCTCTAGCGGCGAGTTCGTCGAGAACTGCAAGCAATTCGGGCGCAACGCCCTTGCCGGTTGCAAGTGCACCGCCAGCAAGTGCGCTCCATGCAAGGGGAGTGATGCCTGATTCCATACATAAGTCGAGGGTGCCGTCGCGCAATGGGTCAAGATGAGTAGCCGACAATTGTGGTTGTGTTGTGGCAAGACCGTTATCAACGAATGCGTTGAGTGCAAGAGTTTGAGCAACTGTGTAGTTAGAGACTCCGAATTCACGAACAAGACCGCGAGATTTCAAGGAGCTGAACGCTTGAGCAATTTCCTCTGGGTGTGTGAAGTTGTCGGGGCGATGTATTTGATACAGATCAACATGGTCAACACCCATGCGAGACAAAGAGGCTTCGCATGCGCTGGTGATGTATTCGGCTGATGAGTTGTAGGGAACTCCGGGGATGATGCCACCCTTGGTTGCGAGAACAATTCTGTCGCGCAAACCAGGAATTGCCGAGAAGATTCTTCCGAGTGCTTCTTCACATGCGCCAAAGTGAGTGCCGCCCCAGTCAAGGCCGTATACATCTGCATTATCGATAAGGGTCATGCCAGCATCGACAGCTGCAGAGATGGCTGCGGCGTTTTCTGCATCAGAACCGGTGAGTCGCCAGCAACCAATTGAAAGTGGGCCAACGTCTCCAAGTTCTCCAATGGTGCGTGCAGACGAGACGTCGAGAAGTTCACTCATTTTTCTATTCTTTCAAATCGGGTGATGCGATGAATGCCAAAGTTGGAATCTTCATGAGGTGCGGCGATTAGTTCGACCGGATGCGGGAAGCGGGAATCAAACTCGGCTTGGAGTTTCTTCTGAAACTCGGTATTTCCTACTTTGTCCCATGCGCTTTGCGTATCCCAGACAAACACAATGGTGACTTCGCCAGGTTTACTGCTGTCGAGCCACACTTCCTTTGACAGGAATGGAATATCGGTGAGGCCTTCCATATGTGCTTCGCCAAGAGTCCACACTTCGTGGTCTACACGGATGAATTCATCAACAACAGCTGGGTCCATGCGAAATACAAGAATTTCAACAGGGCGTTCTTCGCCCGCGAGGTATGAGTACTTGTTCATCAGATGCGCCCAACCGGAACGAGTGACAAAAGCTCTGGTGTGATTTCGGAAATGCTGCGAACACCGCACAACGACATAGTGCGTGTCATGTCATCAGTGAGCATGGAAAGTACGCGCTCGACTCCGGGCTCGCCGGCTGCTCCGAGACCGTAGAGGTAGCTGCGTCCCAATGTGCACGCAGAGGCACCAAGCGCGATTGCTTTCACAATGTCGCTGCCGCGACGGATGCCACCGTCACAGATGAGTGGCAATGTGCCACCAGTTGCTTGAGTAACGGGGGCGAGTAAATCAAGTGGTGCAGGTGCAGAATCAAGTTGTCGGCCGCCGTGATTGGATAACGCAACGGCGTCGATGCCGTGTTGTTGAGCAAGCACTGCATCTGCGACAGATTGCACGCCTTTAAGAATGATGGGTCCGTTCCAGTTGGCGCGAAACCATTCAAGATCATCCCATGACAATGCAGGTTCAAATTGTTCAGAGATGAAGTCAGACAAAGTGACAGCGGTTCCCGTGTTTCCTCGTGATGCTGCGATGTTTGAGAATGTGATTGGCTCATGACGGATGAAATCCCAGGTCCATGCGGGGTGTGTGATGCCATCAACGATGGTGCCGGGGCCAAGTTTGGGCGGAAGAGTAAAGCCGCGGCGCACATCGCGCTCGCGTCGACCAAGAACTGCAGTATCAACGGTGAGCATGATTGCTTCGTAGCCGCATGCCTGGGCGCGAGCCAACATGTCTTTCACTAACTCACGGTCACGCCAGACGTACACCTGAAACCACTTTGGCCCGTTACTGACAGCTGCAACTTCTTCAATTGATCGTGTTGACAATGTAGATAAGCAATAGGGCAGGCCGTGGCGTGCAGCAACACGGGCAACGGAAAGTTCCCCTTGTGAGTGTGCGATGCGGGTAAAGCCCGTGGGGGAGAAAAGAAGAGGAGATTCGAGTGTGCGACCAAGGAATGACGTGCTGGTGTCGATGTTGGAAACATTGCGCAGAATTCGTGGTACGAATTCATATTGCTGAAAGGCTTCAGCGTTGCGACGCATGGTGATTTCGTCTTCGGCTGCGCCATCGATGTAATCAAAGATGCCGTGAGGAAGTCGACTTTTGGCGATGAGGCGGAGATCTGCGATGTTGGCGGCGCGTTCAAAGCGGCGCTTCTGTCGCGACAGTGTGGGCACCGAGAAACGTGCGACTGATCGAAGCGTTCGAATGATTCCCATGTATGCCTTTCGACGGTCAAGTAAGGCTACGACCAATGGGGCTGCCGACGACGAGTTGCTTCGCTTTGGCGTGAGTGTGGCAGTTGGGTGAGACTTGAGAAGTGCCTTTCCCTTCCGACCTTGAAATCGCCCAAGCTGCAACCATTGCTCCGCTTTCTGACATTGCGGGTCAGTTAGGAATTGGCGATGAGTTTCTAGAGCCCTATGGGCGCCATGTAGCCAAAATAGACCTGTCGGTACTTGAGAATGTTGCGTCTCGGCCGTCGGGAAAGTATGTAGTGGTAACAGCCATTACGCCGACTCCACTTGGTGAAGGCAAGACAACTACGTCGGTAGGTCTTGCACAGGCAATGAAACACATCGGCAAGGTCGGACTACTGGCATTGCGTCAACCATCAATGGGCCCGACATTCGGCATTAAAGGCGGAGCCGCTGGCGGTGGGTATAGCCAAGTGATTCCGATGGAGATTTTGAATTTGCATCTCACTGGCGATTTTCATGCAGTCACTGCTGCACATAACTTGCTCGCAGCGATGGTTGATAATCATCTGCATCAGGGAAATGCGCTTGGTTTGTCGCTTGACAAAATCACATGGAAGCGCGTTCTTGATGTGAATGATCGTGCACTACGTAACGTGACAATAGGTCAGGGTTCAAAAGAAGATGGGATTGAACGCACATCTGGCTTTGACATCACTGCTGCGTCTGAAGTGATGGCACTTTTGGCATTGGCAACTTCTATGAAAGATCTTCGTGCTCGTCTTGGGCGCATTGTTGTGGGGTACACAGCAAGTGATGTGGCAGTAACGGCAGAACAGATTGGTTGTGCTGGTGCAATGGCTGTCATCTTGCTTGATGCAATCAAACCGAACTTGATGCAAACGCTTGAGAACACTCCGGCGCTTATTCATACGGGGCCGTTTGGCAACATCGCGACGGGAAACTCGTCAGTGATTGCAGACAAGATCGGTATTCACATGTGTGACTACCTCATTACTGAGGCTGGCTTTGGTGCTGATATGGGTGCAGAGAGATTCTTCAATATCAAATGCCGAGTGTCAGGTATGAAACCTGATGCTGCAGTGTTGGTGGCAACAGTTCGGGCATTGAAAGCGCATTCTGGGTTGTTCAAAGTTGTTGCCGGTAAGCCGTTACCACCAGAGATGTTGCAAGAGAATCCTGAAGATGTTCGGGCTGGTGCAGCCAACTTGGCTAAGCAGATTGAGAATGTTCTTGCACACGGAGTATCACCAGTCGTAGCCATTAACGCTTTCCCAACTGACTTTGCTAGCGAACATGACGTTATTCGTGAGATTGCAGAATCAATGGGTGCCCGAGTTGCGGTATGCACCCACTTCTCTGACGGTGGTGCCGGGGCAGTTGATTTGGCTAATGCAGTTGTGGCTGCATGTGATGAACCGAACAACTTCCACTTTCTGTATGAAGAATCTGCGTCATTGAAAGACAAGATTTCTGCAGTTGCCACCAAAATCTATGGTGCCGCCAACGTGGAGTATTCAGACCTGGCTAATGAACAGTTGTCGCGATACGACGCCAATGGTTTCAGTACCTTGCCCGTGTGCATAGCCAAAACTCATCTCAGTATCAGCGGCGACCCGACATTAAAGGGAGCACCAACTGGCCACACTTTGGTGGTGCGAGAAGTACGCGCATCAGTAGGTGCTGGTTTCATTTACCCCGTAGTGGGCAATATGCGAACCATGCCTGGCTTAGGAGCTGACCCTGCTGCTTTGCATATTGACATTGGCCCAGACGGGCGCATCGTCGGCCTGTTCTGAGTTATTTGCCGCGAAGAGCAGCAACGATTGGTGCACATTCGTCAATGTTCTCGGCACCAACGATGGTGTAGCTGAAACCCCAACGTTCGCGACGCTCGAGTAACTGCTCGATGCATTCTTCCACTGAACCAATCAGGGCAAATGGCGATGCATCGATCATGTCTTTTGACACGCCGAACATTGATGAGATGCCATCGACAGTTGCGGCGCGGTCATTTGTAACTTTCACAAAGAACGTACGGATGTTCATTTCAATGTCGTTGATTCGATGCGCGCCAGCGGCAGCAACAATTGCAACTTTTTCGTCTACTGATTCTGCTGTCATGGTCGAAAGTGCTTCTGGGCCAACTACGCCGGCTGTCAATGTGCCGTTGATGCCGATGATGTCTGCCTCGCGGGCCGCATATGTCAGAACACGCTTGCCGCCGCCACCAATGAGAAGTGGTGGGCGAGCCTGAATTGGTTTTGGCTGTCCGTTGTAATTAGTGATGGTGTAGTGATCGCCAGAAAACGAGAATGAACCCTCGGCCATAGCGCCACGAATGACAGCGACACCTTCGATGAAACGATCGATTCGTACCTTGGGGGAGTCGTATGGAATTCCTGCTTCTTCGTAGTCGCTGATCATCCAGCCAGCGCCGAGGCCAATGTCGAGACGTCCGTCTGAGAGCAGGTCGATTGTTGCAAGTTCTTTTGCGAGGACAACAGGGTGTTTGTAGTCGTTGTCGAACACCAATGCACCAACACGAAGTGTTGTTGTGGCACTCGCAGCAGCCATGAGCGCTGGGATAGGTGCCAATTGGTCTGTGAAGTGGTCAGGCATTGTGAGGACTTCATACCCTGCAGCCTCTGTGCGGCGAGCTAGTTCAGCCCAACCTTTTGCTGTTGTCTCTTTTGAGACTTGAACACCGAATCTGAAACCGCGATGGGGGAATTGTGACATAGAACAACGCTACCGAAATGGGTGACACGATGCATCAACCACAGACAAGTACGGTGTTTTGTGTTGTGAAGTCCCCTCTGAATTGGTCCCTACGTTTTGGCGTTGCTGTTGTGGCATCTTCGTTGCTGTTGACGGGCGCCATTGTTGGCGCGGCACCACAGGTGTGGCGAGCACTTAACGCCCATCAAGAAACTCCTGTGGCACTTCCGATTTTTAGCGGGTTGTCAACTCGAACTCGCATCATGGGTGTTGCTGACAAGCAAATTGGTGTCTTTGAATTAGAGAACAGCCAGCCATTGGACATTGGTTCTGTGCCAGACATTGTTGTAGCGGCCGTGTTGGCGGTGGAGGATTCCGGTTTCTATCGACATAAGGGCGTGAATCTTCGTGCACTTGTGCGTGCCACCCTTGCGAATTTCCAGTACTCAAGTGGAAGACAAGGTGCGTCCACCATTACGCAACAGGTTGTGAAGAATGAATTCCTTGCCGGTCTTCCGCGCGATGGGCGATACAAAATTCTGCAAGCACGTTACGCAGTCATCTTGGAAAAGAATGTGTCTAAAGCGCAAATAGTGGAGCGCTATCTCAACACAGTGTTCTTTGGAAATAATGCCTATGGCATTCAAGCTGCCGCAGATGTGTACTTTCAAAAGAAAGTTTCTGAGCTCACATTGACAGAGGCTGGGTTCTTGGCTGGTCTTGTTCGTGCTCCATCCACATTTGACCCCATTCGTCGGCCAGAACAGTCGCGACGTCGGTTCGAGCAAGTTCTCGAGCGCTTTATCGATGTCGGTCTGATGACAACTGAACAACGTGACACGACCTTGGAAAATTGGCAACCACCAGAGTCTGTGACTAGTGCTCCAGAGAGGCCAACAAGCCGTACATATTTCACTGAGATGGTGCGTGACTATTTGCTGAACAAGTCAACGATTCTCGGTGCGACGTATCCCGAGCGATACAACGCATTGTTCCGCGGCGGAATTACTGTGCACACAACGATTGACCCTGTGATGCAAGCGAAAGCCGAGAAAGCGGCAAAAGAAAAACTCCCAGCAAATAAGACCGGAATTCAATCCTCGATGATGTCGTTAGATACGGCCACTGGTGCGATGCGAGCAATTGTGGGTGGACCCGGATTCTCGCCCGGACGCAATGAAGTGAACCTTGCGCTACGTCGACGCCAAACGGGTTCAAGTATCAAGATGTTCATTCTTACTGCAGCATTAGAAGCGGGTGCTCAGGCGAGCGATCTAATAGATGGGACTTTGCCCTGCACTTTTCCTAATCCAGGTCTTCCATCGGAACCTTTTGTTATTACAAAGGGCGTTAGTCATCCCGTGTCACCTTTGGCAGAACAAACGTGGTTGTCAATTAACTGCGCTTATGCACGACTGGCACAAATAGTTGGTCTCAACCGTGTCGTCAATATGACCTACAGGCTCGCATCGTCGAGTTATCTCTCACGAGACCTGTACACAATTCAGCCGTACGCGAGTTTCTCAACCGGTGCCAACGAGTTGAGTGCGCTTGATATGGCATCGGGGGCCCAGACAATTGCCAATGGCGGAATCCACAACGAGCCCTACTTCATTGAAAAAATTGAAGGCCCGAGCGGGTTGCTGTACCAGCACACAATGGCACCGTCTCAGGTGATTACGAAAGAGATTGCAGATGCCGAAGTAGACATCTTGAAGCAAACACTTATCAAGGGAACAGCGCGACGTGACCCATTAGAAGGCAACCGTCCAGCTGGCGGTAAGACGGGTACGCAAGATGAAAACACGAACGCGTGGTTTGTTGGCTTTACAAAACAACTGACAACTGCTGTGTGGGTGGGTGACCCGAAGGGGTATACGCCAATGGTCAATATTCCTGAGTTCAAAGCTGATGGAGTCGCTCGCGTGACAGGAAATGCCTACCCCGTGAAGATCTGGAAGGCGTACATGGATGCGGCACACACAGATTTGCCCGTTCTGAACTGGGACGCACCACCAGCACCGACTCGAAATCCGCTGCGGCTCTATCTGCCCGGCGTTGACTGCATTGCAGAATTGGTGTCTGGAAAGTTGCCGAAAGCATCGACGGGCACAATCACCACAGTTGTACCGACAGTCACTACGTCGACTCTTCCTGTTGTGACTACCACAACCACAACGGCGCCAGGCGTTGTCGGTGTTCCCGTGGCGCCCCCGACCACGGTGTACCGAGGTGCTGTCGTAAAGATCGTTGATCCGGGAACAACTATTGCGCCGACTGATATGAATCCGTTGACACCAATAATTGGAGTCGATCCTGCGCGCTATTACGTCTACAACTGCGCAAAAGGTATACCAGCTTCTGTTAAGACCGTCCCATAGGGGTAGCCAGTACCTAATGTGGTGTTGATGTTTCTTTGGTTTATCGGCACCGCAATTATTTCTGTCTTATTCGTTTTTCGTGACGAGAGGTTTGACTACAGGGTGCTTGCTCTTGGCGCTGTATTGCCAGATCTGATTGATGTGCTCACTGGCGGGGCGTGGGTATTCCATTCAGTGCTTGGCAGTGTTCTTGCGCTCGCGTTGGTGATGGCATTTGCGCGACGGGGTACAGCCGCTCGACGCAGGTCATTAGCTATCCCCATTGGAATGTTTATGCACTTGGTATTCGACGGGGCATTTAACAACACAAAAGTTTTCTGGTGGCCATTTGCCGGCTTCAATTTTGGTGGGGCAGCAATTCCAAGTTTTGATCGCATCGGTCTCGATGTTGTTTTGGAAATTGCCGGCGCTGCCATGTTGATGTGGGTCTGGCGCACGAACAATTTGTCTGATCCCTCTGCGCGCCAAGAATTCGTTCGCACAGGTCGACTCGTACTGGAAAAGAAGTAATCACATGTTGATTTTGTTACGTCACGGTCAAACAGCAGCCAACGCTAAAGCCCTACTGCAAGGACGAATGAATTTGCCGCTTGACCCTGAAGGCGAACGGCAAGCACAGCGCTGTGGAGAGTTTCTGCGTGAGAAGTATCCAGACGCCTTAGTGGTCTGCAGTCCGTTAACGCGAGCACATCAAACGGCAAGTGCAATTACTGGCAATGTCACTATTGATGAGCGATTCATTGAACTTGATTATGGAGATTGGGATGGTGTTGCGCTTACCGATGTTGACCAAACACTGTGGGCTCAGTGGCGCAATGATCCATCGTTTCGTCCTCCATGCGGGGAGACTCTTGTCGAATTAGATAGCCGCGTGCAACCAGCATTTGACGAGATCAGTGAACGTGCACGTACAGGTGACGTGATTGTTGTAAGTCATGTGTCGCCTATCAAGAGCGGAGTCACGTGGGCGCTTGGCACGGGACCAGACACAACGTGGCGGATGCATTTAGATCGTGCATCAATTTGTCGTATTGCAATTGGTCCGCGCGGGCCAGCACTTCTCGGGTTCAACGAAACTTCGCATCTGTAAACCCGTTGGGTGACGGTGAGTCACTCTGTAAGCGGGGTTTTGTCCGTGCTTGCGCACTGGATGATCATCCCTCTATGCGATCTACCCGAAGGTTGCCTTGCGGCAGGCGGGCAGCCCAGCCTTCTGCTTGATCTTGCTTCACATGGGGTTTACCAAGCCATATGAATCGCTTCATATGCTGGTGCGCTCTTACCGCACCGTTTCACCCTTACCTGATCTGCTTGCGCAGCCATCGGCGGTCTGTTCTCTGTTGCACGTCCGTCAAGTCACCCCGACCTGGCTCTCGCCAGCATGTTGCCCTGAGAAGCCCCGACTTTCCTCAGCACATTGCTGTGCCGCGATCATCCGAACGACTCACCGTCGAGATGAGTGTATGGGCAAAGAGGCTTAGTAAATGAGGCTATTAAGGCTTGGCGTGTCCATAAGGACAGTGGTGCGCGTACCAACGTCGTTCACAGGGCCAAGTTGCACTTGAACCGCACTGAGTGATCCGAATGCACCAGGCAATGTGGCGACAAGAGCAACACCGTCTTTGTCGACTGCAGGAGCAAAGCCCACGGTGCCACCGTTGATGAGTTGTGCAGCAACTGCAGCACGACGCGATGAACGTCCACCAAGTCGCACCATGTCTGCACGGAGTGCAGGCTCTGCTGTGAGCGACACGAAGTACTGGTAGGTGCCGGCAACCAAAGTTTCGACTGCAAGGGTGAGTGCAAGCACGTCTGCAGGAAGTTTTCCGCTGGCAACCAAATCAAGTGCGGTCTGGCCGTAGGCCTGCATCAACTTTGTATTGGTCTCTGAGTACGCCTCGCCATTGCGGGCTGAAATGAGCACGCGAAGATCTTCAAGGTGTGATGTGTGGTCTGTGGCGAATGCTGCAATAACCGATGCTGAGTCTTTGGTTGCGAGTGCTGTGACACCAGAGTCAGACAACATTGCAGCTGCCATTGTTTCCATCGACATTGCTGTGCGAAGCAATACAACGTCTGTGACTGCAAGATCTTCAAGTTTCACTGTGGTGGGTGATTCGCCGATACGAGCAACAGGAGGTTTGGTGGAACTGCAAGCAGCGAGGACTGCAGTTGTTGCTGCAAGTGCGCCGGATGAACGCAACATTGTGCGACGGCTGATTGGTGAGGAAGTATTTGTCTTTTTCATGATGAGTCCTTCGTTCAGTTGCCGACAGCAGCGATAGGTGATGCGCCAGCAATTAGTTCGAGTGCAGCAGCATGGCGGGCTTCAACAGTAACGATGGATGCAAGAAGTGTTGCTGCATCGAGACCCTTAATTGTGCCAATGGTGTTGGTGTGAATTGTTGCGGTTTGATCTTCGAGCGTGGCTAACTGACGAGCGATGCTGGTGAGCGACCCGGTAGGGGACGCAAGAGGTGCACTGCTTGGAGTTATTGCTTCCACTGCCAAGTAGCCCTTCAGGGCGTGGGCATATGCAATGTGGTGGTCAAGAATGAGAGTCATAGCAATCAGGTCGTTCTCAGTTAGTCCTGTTATCGCTTTGCGATACGTTGCGACCATTCGTGATTCGCGATCGAGGCATGCATTCAATGCCGCGTTATCTGCAGCATCGCGGTGGGGCGGTGCACCAGCTTCTGCTGCAGAAGCATGGCCGGCGAACAGTGGAGCTGCGGCAACGACTGCTCCTCCTGCGAGAAGTGAGGCGATGAGTCGACGACGCGTAGTCATTGACATGTCGGGAGATTCAACTTGGTGAGTGTCCACGTAGGGCATCCTTTGTCGTGTTGGCGAAATTCCGCATCACAACACTAGAAGTCCAGTGATGAGAGTTCGGGTATCCAGGAGCGGGATCGAGAAACCGCTTGTGACCATTGTTGTCGGGATATCCCCGGCGCACCTAATGGTGAGACGACAGGTGCCCCTGAGAGGCCGTCAGCTGCTGCGGCAAGATTGTGCCATTGCCCAGATTCAGTGCCTGCCATGAATCCGGCACCCAACGTGGTGGCCTCTGAAATGGGGGACACGCGGACAGGGCGACCAGTGGCATCAGCAAGGGCTTGAACAAAGGTTTCGTTGCGACTCATGCCGCCATCAATTCGAATTTCAGCAATGGAAAGCCCCGAGTCTTTTTCTGCAGAGTCCACCAGATCGGCACCGCGATGAGCGACCCCTTCAAGAACGGCCCTCACAATGTGTGCTCGAGTAGTGCCGCGCGTAATTCCGAACAGTGCACCTCGTGCGCCGTAGTCCCAAAATGGAGTGCCGAGTCCGAGAAGTGCTGGCACGTATGCCACCCCATCCGTTGTCGGAACTGATGAAGCAATCGTGTGAGATTCAGCGGCGTTTGCAATCAGCCCCATGTCTTCGCGCAACCAATCGATATTGGTGCCGGCCGACAACATGATTGCTTCTGTTCCGTACGAGATTTTTCCGCCGCGACTAAACGCAACGATGGGA
>Ga0209500_10003018_pt1 | contig 11683 bp, 9 predicted proteins | sample S_140212_EF_Meta_FD_187323 | JGI IMG/M metagenome (GOLD analysis project Ga0209500, IMG submission 187323) | Freshwater microbial communities from Lake Simoncouche, Canada to study carbon cycling - S_140212_EF_MetaG (SPAdes) (version 2) | ecosystem: Environmental > Aquatic > Freshwater > Lake ...
AAAACAAACTACGTATGGCCAATGACTTAGAAACCCCAAATATTGGGAACTTCAGCATTCAGGATACCATGGAAATGGGTATGGGGAGTACAGAACTATTAAATGATTTATTAGGTCCTGATACAGCTTCTGCCAGTCCTGATGACATTAAAGATATTAAAGCTGAAGAAGCTCAAGCTCCTAAAGCAACTAAAGCTTCTGCTAAAGTTGAAGAAGAAGAAGAAAAGAAAGAAGATACTTCTCGATCAATCACAGACTTTTTATTAGGAGGTGATGATGAGGAAGAGGAAGAAGAAGCAGCTCCAGCAGCAAAAGCTAAAGAAGCTCCAGCAGCAGAAGCATCTGATGAAGAAGAAGATGATGATGCTATTAATCCTTTCGCAGCATTTTCTAGAGACCTTTTTAAATTAGGAGGTTTCACAAAGGATGAAGACGAGGAAGATGTACAAATTAACACAGCAGAAGAGTTCTTAGAACGATTTGAATCTGAGAAGAAGAAAGGTGCATCTGAGATTGTAGAAAACTTTATAGGACGTTTTGGTGAAGATTATCAAAATGCCTTCACTGCAATATTCGTAAATGGAGTTGATCCTAAAGATTACTTTGGCACATACAACGCTATTCAATCATTCACTGATCTAGATTTATCAGACGAAGGAAATCAAATAGCAGTAATTAAACAGACTTTAGCAGATCAAGATTATGATCCTGAAGATATAACAACAGAGATCGAAAGACTCAAAAATTATGGTGATCTAGAAAGCGTTGCTGCTAAACATCATAAAGTGTTGGTTAAAAAAGAAGCTGTAAAGCTTCAAAAACTGGAGCAAGAGAAAGCTGCCCAATTACAACAACAAAGTGCTTACAAGCAACAATATTCAAACAATGTCAATGCGATATTGCAAGATAAGCTTAAAGCAAAGGAGTTTGATGGCATCCCTCTTAATCCAAAGTTAGCAACTGAACTACAAGATTTTTTAATAACAGAAAAGTGGAAAACAAACTCTGGTGAAAATTTAACAGATTTTGATCGCACTGTTCTGGAACTTAAACGTCCTGAGAACCACGAAATGAAAGTGAAGGTTGCTCTACTTCTAAAGATTTTAGAAAAAGATCCAACACTATCAACCATTCAGAAATCAGGAGTTACCAAGAAGACAGATAGTCTGTTTGGTGAAGTCGCAAGACAAGCTACTAAAAGTTCAGTAAAATCTTCCAAGTCAGATAAGCCTAACTCATGGTGGAGTAATTAACAATTATTAAATTAAACATAAACAAAAAATGGCAATTCAAACTATCCCTGGTTTAACTGGCTTTACTTATGCTCGTGTAGCGTCTATGGACAAACGTGCAGTAGGTAAATTAACAGACTCTAACCACTTGGAAAGCTTTCACTCAACTGAGCCAGCAGACTACGATAAGAAGATTATCAGTTTGTACACTCAGAGCTCGTTGTACAGCAATGACTTCTTGGACATGATCAACAAGTCAACTCCTTACTACATCGACAACAATAGTGATGCTTGGAAGTGGCAAGTACAAGTTCCTTACAAATTCCCTAAAATCATTGACATTCCTGATTCCACTTTAAATTTGGACAAACCAGGTATCGATGGTCAAGAATTTCAAGTGATTATTGACACTAACGAATTCTCTAAGAACGCAATCGTTTCTGTAGGTACTCGTCAGTATGGTCCTCGTTGGTATGCGATCAAAGATCCTCAACCATGGAACATGGGTTATTTATACACTTTCACATTAGTAACTGACAATCCTCAAGTTGACTTCGTATCACCTGTATTCTTACAGATTGGTTTAGAGTTAGAATTGGTTGATGCTGCTATTGGTGAATTTGATCAAGACCTTTTAGGATTGCCACGTTTAGGTGAGCAAATCACTATGTTTGAATCATTGAGTTCTGCATATGGATATGAGCACAAAATTACTGAATGGGCTGATGACAAGATGTTAGTTAATGCTGATGGTTCAGCTTTAGATATCTTAGTATATGCTCCACAACGTCGTAACCAACTTCCTTTAACTCGTAATGATGTTAAGTGGGAGCCATTCGTTGAGTTCTGGATGCGTAAGTCTATGTTAGAATTAAAGGTTAAGCGTATGATCTGGGCTCGTCCAGGTACTGTTAAGTCTAATGGTTCTAAGCAAGAATTGAAGCGTACTTCTGCTGGTGTATACCATCGTATGCGTAACAATGGTAACTTGGTTCAATACAATCGTGGAGAATTCACTGCTAACTTGATTCGTTCAGTATTTGGTGATTTATTCTATCGTCGTGTGGATGTTAAGGATCGTCGTGTTAAAATGTACACTAACGAAGCTGGCTTCGACGTGTTCCAACAAGCACTTAAGACTGATGCATTAAATTCTGGTTTAACTTTCATGGCTGATTCAGGTAATCGCTACATGCAAGGAGAAGGACAACACATCACTTACAACTTTGCATTCGATGCAATGGTTACTCGTGAGACTGGTCGTGTTGAGTTAATTCACTTAAAAGAATTAGACCTTCCTCAAACTAACTTAGAATTTGGACAAAACAAGAAATCAACTCCAGTATTTATGGTGTTTGACGTTTCTCCAATGTCTGATGGATCTATGGTTAATAACATTCGTGAGGTACGTATGAAGGGTGCTCCTTCTATGACTTGGGGTTATATCGATGGTACTCGTCATCACTTAGGATTTGCAAAATCTCAAGGTATGTCAAGTGCTAACAAATTCCCAGGATACGAAATCTGGATGAAGGATCGTTGTGATGTGTTCATTGAAGACTTGTCTCGTACAGTCTTGATCGAAGAAATCCCTCAGTTCTAATACATGGGACTTTGTCCCACGCTTATCAATCGATAAGCACAAGAAGACCTCCTCATTCCTCCCTCCTAAAATGGGGAGGCTCTTCTTGACACAGAGTGCTTGGATTGGGGTGTCCCTGGTCGCTATTCCTTCGATGGATAGCACTCTGCTAAAAACCAATTAAAATTAAACTACATATGGGTAAGACAGGCAAAATTTCTACTATTAAGAAAGATTACAACAATTCGCAATTGCAGACAATGCAAGGTGGACTTTCACGAGAAGGTTTAACACGAGTTCCAGGTACAGGTGTTTTTAAATATCCTTACAAGGAAATGGATGGTCAGTATCGTACAGGATTAAATGCTGAAGCTGCATACATCAGACGTATAGCTGATCCTACAGAACGTGAATTAGAAATTGATCGTGTAACAGCATTACGTCAGCGTTTAGAATACGCATTAGGTGATGTTGATTTAGGTCCTCGTTCTAAGTTTTGGAACTATGGGTTATCTCAAGGCGTCGATGATATGATGCACGTGCAACCAGTGAAACTATTAGATGGTGATAACTTTTTTGATTTCACTAATCCTATGCAAGAATTAGCATTTTCTTGGTTGAGAGTTCATCCAACAATTGCAAGTTCATATCAAGCTTGGGAGCGTGGAGAGTTTCCAGCAGATACACAATTCTATGTTGTAGATGATGAAATTGAAAACGCAGTTCTTTACAAGAAGAAGCAAGTGATAAACAAGGCAATTGTCAAGTTTGATTCTATGTCTCCTGATAAGAAGAAGAAAGTAGCAAGGATGTTAGGCTTACCTGTAACAGAAGAAACTAAAGAAGAAGTTGTTTATAACCAAGTGGATAACTTGTTAAAACAAACAGAATTCAAAGATGGAAAATACCAAGGATTATCTCCAATTGAAGTCTTCAATAGATTCGCAGATATGAAAGACCAATTGCTTGCAATTAAAGATTTGGTTAAACAAGCAATTACACATTCTATTTATCGTATAAAACCTAATGGTAAGGTTTATATGGGAGAACTAGAAATGGCAATTGATGAAGAAGAATTAGTTAAATACCTTGCAGATGAAGATCATCAAGATGATTTACTAATCTTAGAACAAAAGTTAAAAGGTAAAAAATTAGCAACAGTATGATCCCAGTAGATAGTTTATTATATAAGATTGATCAGAAACTAAATAAACTATCTACTAACGAGCATCAACAAATTGCATTAGAAGACAAGATCCTTGCACTCAATGAGGCACAGATTAAGTTAATTAAACAGAAAGTAGATGGCTTTAGCACTACTTCTGGTCTTGGTCTAGATGCGTTTAAGAAACGTTACGAAGACCTTCAAAGTTTAGTGGTAAGTTACAATGATGGTGTCTTACCACTAACCTTAGAGAATGCCCAACTAAATCAATGGAAAGCATCTATTCATGATCTATGTCCTCAGTACATGTTCTATATTGACAGTTATTTTTTAGCTGACAAAGGAAGATGTGAAGATAGAACGATCTGGATCAATAGAGATCTTGCAAAACATGGTGATCTATCGTTGTTATTAAACAACGTTCATTTTAGACCATCTTTTGAATATCAAGAATCTTTCAACTCTTTATCTACAGATGAAATTAGTGTATTTACAGATGGTACATTTACACCAACTAATATATACATTTCATACATGAGATATCCAGATTATATCAATAAAGCTGGATATATAATGCTAGATGGAGATCCTTCCTTTGATCAAGATTGCGAATTAGAATTATATCTAGAAGATGAACTTTTAGATTTAACAGTTCAAAACCTTGCAATGTATACTGAGAACCAATCTGCTGTAGAAAGTTCCATATACAGAATTAAAACAAACGAGTAAACAATTAAACAATATATATAAATGGCTGATTTTTCATTAACCACCCTGTTCGTAGTTCCTGTAGGCAACACATTGCCTAGCTCTGGATCTACGCAAAACTTAACTGCTGGTCAGTTTGGTTTATTCTTGAACACGTATGCTGTTGCAACCACTGGTAACATTGCTGCTGCTCCATACTTCTATGCTGCTCAAGGACGTACTAATACGTATTTACAAGGCTCGAAGCGTTCTGACAAGATCTCTTCTGAGAATATCACTGAATGGTATAAAGTTACAGGTAACCCTGTTGCTGCTAACCAAGTAACTGATATTACTGATTTCACTGTAAAACCAGGCGAAATTGTAACTTTAACGTTACGTGCATTTTCTTCTTACATCAACACATTGTACTTCAATGGTTTCACTCGTAGTGTAACTGTTAATGCTCCTTGTTTAGCTTGTGGTGGAGATCCTTGTACTGATGTTGACGTTCCTGCATTAATCGATGATTTGATCTATCACTTAAATTTGGATGCTCCAGGTAACAACCCTGACAACATTTCATTCTCTACGTTCTATCAATTCCAACGTATTGGTAATAATGCATCTGCAATCTTACGTATCTCTGGTAAGCCATTAACTGTTTATGGACAGCCATGTGATATCGCTGCATTCCCTTGGGAGTATGATCGTATGTACTTTAGAACTTTCATCTTCTCTGGTCCAGCTACTACTGCTGACTTTATTGTAGCAGATCCTTGTAACAATGTGGCTCTAGTGGAAGTTACTCAACGTGCAACTTATCCATCTGGAACTTCTGGAGAGATTGCTCAATTAGAGAAAAACTTCTATAGCTACCAAGCTGGATATTTGAAGCATCTATACAGAATGAATGGTTACAATGAGAACTTTGAGTCTTGGGTAACTGATGGTACTGTATATGATACTTACTATATCAAGTTCAACGAATATGATAAGTCTGCTTATCAGTGGGGTGATTATATCCACGAAGATTCAACTGTTATCATTGCTGCTCCTCAAGCTTTAGCTGAAGACATCGAAGATATCTTGATTGCTGCTTTAGGAACTCCTGCTGATGATAGTGGTCCAATCACTTCAACTACTAGTACAACTACTACTATTTGGCCTTCAACTAGTACAACAACTACCTTGATTCCTTAATAAAAAGCGAGTCATATAACCTATGCCAGAGGGTAAGAGGATAATCTCTGTCCTCTGGCATTATTTTTTAACAGCATGGCAACAACTTTAGATTTTCTAGTAATAAATACCTACAACACTTTAACATTAGGTGTTGCTGATATATCAGTATATGTTGGTGTGCCAGTGGCCCCAACTATTGAAATAACAATACCTAACACTACAGTTATAGCAAGTTTACCTTTTACTCCTGATGATTTTAATGTATTTAATTCTACATCATTAGGATTGACAGCTGTAGGTCAACCATTGGCTCCTTTGCCAGATGGTGTATATTTTATTGTATATTCGATATCTCCTGCTCAAACATATCATGTAGAGCATAACATAATGCGTACTGCTCAGATTCAAGAGAAGTTTGATAATGCATTTATGAAACTTGATATGATGGTATGTGATGGTCCTATTAGAACACAAGCAAAGGTTACATTAAATAGTATTTATTACTTGATTCAAGGATCAATTGCAGCTGCTAATAACTCTGCTATTGCTACAGCTAATAAGTTGTATGCGCAAGCAGATATGATGTTAGATAATTTTATTAGAGCTAACTGTGGTTGTTCAGGAAATAACTACATAAATAACTTTGTATAATGGCTAATTGTAAAAGATGTCACACTAAGGTGGGATGTGGATGTCAACTAACAAATGGATATTGCTCAGCATGTAATTATGCTGTTAAGCAAGAAGAAATAAAACAACAACAAGATGCTAACACCAAGGCTAACTAATTCTTTATATTATGGAAGCATCCCTGTGTTGCTTCAAGATATTAATAATAAACTAGCAGAGCTAGCTAATTACGAATATAATAATATTGTATATTCCTTAAATCATTATATCTCTGGCGAGGTTATTCAAGACTTATTGAACTACCAAAGGATACTAGAGTATAAGCAGTGTAACCCTGACTATTGTGCACACTTCACTGTAGAGATGATTGGAAGTAAAGTAATAATCTTAATAAACAAATAATAATATGTCTTGTTTACCAGGAATGCCATGTTACAACGAAGTGATATACACTAACTCACAACAAGGTTGTGGATGCTGTGGTGTATCCACTTGCAGTGGTCAATGTGGCTGTAACACCAACGCACATTGTGGAGTAAGTTCTAATGATGTAACTTACGTAGGACCCAATCTTCCAAACACAGGAATACAAACTCTTACAGATTTAACAACTGCCATTGAGCAGATAGATGAAGCAATTGGAAATATTCAAGAGTTAAGTGGCACGTCTGGAACATCTGGTCAAAATGGATCTGGTGGAAGTTCAGGAACATCAGGTGCAGTAGGAGCTGAAGGACCATCTGGTACAAGTGGTACTACTGGTGTTTCTGGTAGCAGTGGATCGTCTGGAACCAATGGCTCTTCAGGAGTATCTGGAACATCAGGATCTTCTGGTACAGCAGGAATAAATGGAACCAATGGTACTACTGGTCTCAATGGTACAGCAGGAACTGCTGGAACTAGTGGTACATCTGCTAGTTCTGGAACTAATGGAACTTCTGGTACCAATGGAACAAGTGGGACAAATGGAACTAGTGGAACAACTGGAGCAGCTGGTTCATCTGGTACATCTGGAACAAATGGGACAGCTGGTACATCTGGTGTAACAGGATCAAATGGCACATCAGGTTCTTCAGGACTTTCAGGAGATAGATATAGAACAACTTCAACTAGTGGATTAACTATTGGTGCAATATCGCAATCATTAACTGTTGGAACAGGACTTGCGTACAGTGTAGGCCAATCAGTATCAATTGTATATAATAGTTCTAATTATATGGTTGGTAATGTTACATTCTATGATAGTGTAGGTGGAGGTTTAGTTGTTAATGTTACATCTGTTTTAGGATCAGGAACATATTCTGCTTGGATAGTTAATTTAACAGGAGCTGCTGGAGGGGATGGAACAGCAGGAACATCAGGATCTAGTGGTTTATCTGGAACATCAGGTTCTTCTGGTTCTAGTGGTAGTGCAGGAACTTCTGGTATTAATGGAACTAGTGGCATTAGTGGAACTTCAGGAAGTTCAGGTAGTTCTGGAGTTAATGGTACAAGTGGAATAAGTGGTACAAGTGGTTCATCAGGATCAAGTGGTTCATCTGGTTCTAGTGGACTTGGTGGAAGTGCAGGTACTTCTGCTTCTAGTGGTGCAACAGGAACATCAGGTTCATCAGGAACATCTGGTGCTGGAGGTGTTGGAGGATCTTCAGGAACATCAGGTTCTTCAGGCAGTTCAGGTTCTAATGGTGGTATAGGTCCAGGTGCTTCAGTTTCTGTTGGATCAACATCTACTGGTGCTCCAGGAAGTGCTGCAAGTGTTACAAATGTTGGAACATCAAATGCAGCAATATTTAATTTTGTAATACCAGCAGGTGTAGCAGGATCTAGTGGCTCTAGTGGAAGCTCAGGCTCTAGTGGTGCATCTTTTGGAATTAGCCCTACCACTCCAAACATAATGCTTGTTGCAAATGGAACATCTAATACAGCTACAGGAATACCAGGTATATATGTTTCAGGTGCCAGTACAGATCAATTAAATGCTGGATCATTCTATCAGACATCTAGTCGTATATTTAAAACAAATATTAGTAAATTTAATAAAACAGCAACATCTATATTAAACAATGTAAACGTTGTTGAATTTTATTATAAAAACGATTTAACTACTCCTCATATTGGATTTATTGCAGAAGATACTCCTGTAGAACTTTCTACATTAGCACAAAATAAAATGGACACCAATTCAACAGTTGGTGTATTAATTAAAGCATTTCAAGAATTAGAAGCTAGACTTAAAAAGTTAGAAAACAATGACTAAACTAACCAACTATCTTGCTACTGTTACTGATGTTAATAGTGTATTTCCTCCTAAAGGGGGAGTTATTGCAAACAGTGAAAGAGGTGTTATTAAGGATCAAACTGGTCAAACTGCAGGATCTGTAGGAGCTGCTAATAATTGGTATATTGATGAATCAGCATCACCATTTGTAACTTATACTAATCCTAGACTTCCTAGATGGCAAGACTTAGTTGCATTAAATTGTAATTTTACATTTAGTACAGTACAAGTTCCATATGTAACTCCACCAGTTTTAGATAGTACAACAGGAATAACTATATTTTTTGATAGTTCAGGTAGTATGGAACAAGTTCTTCCTTCATTAGAATACATGCAAAATACTCTACTAAAACCTTGTTTACTTCCATATTATAATAATGATAGTGTATTATATAATCAAAGAGTAAAGATAGTAAGTAGAAGTGATGAACGTACAATTTACTGGTTAGGAGAGGATCCTCCAATTGGAGCAACTAAAACAGTTAATCTGACATTTAGTAATGAGTCATTTTACGTGTATACAAATCCTCTTCCTTATGGTGATCCTTCTACAAATGTAGATACACTTACTACTCCATGGACATTTCTAGTTAATAGGCCCCCTACAGTTGATTATACGACAGATATTAATTTTGCACAAACTAGGTTATCAAATAATATAAGAGGAATAAATTATAGAGTTATTTATAGTGGTGGTCCAAGTGTTCCATATGATGACAATCTAGCTACTGTAACAAAACAATTTTACCAAGCTGTATATACAGGTCAAGGTAACTATTCTGGAGCTTCTGGATTATCAACAAATGGTTATGCATATTTGATTGATGATGTAGCTGCATTAGGACTTCCAGGTACACCAACTGCAACAGCTGCTCAATACTATACAAATAAAGTTATTGAAGGAATGAACTTACTAGGATATAATTTATCTCCCTGTTAATTATGGCTAATATAAATATAAAATTAACATTACTTACTGCTACAGTAAACTCTGGGCCATTATATAATGCTTATTATACTATAGATAATATTACATATACAATAGCTGTAAATGGATCTAATTTATCATTGCCTTCAGTAGGATCTCAAGTAATTATAACAATACCTGATAACTCAACTAATGTTAAATTAGTAAATTTAACTGCAGGTTGTCAAGATAATTATTATATAGTTCCTGTAGTTACAACTACAACCACATCTACATCTACATCAACAACTACATCTACATCAACTAGTACAACAACTACAACAACCATAGCACCTGTGTATTACTATTATAATGCTACTAGATGTCATGATGGTATACCTCAAATTGTATATGGTGGGAATAGTTATTATGGTACAGGTACAGTAGTAATATCAGGAGGTACAACATATTGCTACACAATCCAGAATGAAGTAATTCCTCAATCATATGATGATACTGTAGGTGCTTCAGTACCTCTTGGGTGCGAAGATCCATCATGTTATATAGTACCACCACCACCAACAACAACAACTACAACTACAACATGTAATCCCACTCCTAATTGGGTGAACAATGGTGCAGCATATTGTGATACTTGTGTATCTAAACAACCACAAATAGATAATAATCCATGTTCTCCTACTTCTGGACAAACACGAGTTATAAATGGTGGAAGCGCATGTAACACAACACAGAGTTGGGTTAATTCTGGAAACTATAATTGTTATAGTACATGTAATAAATACAATGTTGAAATACAAAACAACCCATGTGCATCAGGTTATAATACAACACAACAAGGTACTTTGGTAGAATCTAATAGCACGTTCTGTGGAGGATGTTGTGGACAATCTACTGCTGCTACTTGGGTGAACACTGGTTCGTATTCTTGTTATGGTACATGTAATAAATATAATATTGAAGTGGATAACAATAGTTGTTCACCAACATATAATCAAACTCAACAGGGCACTTTAGTAGAATCTAATTCTACATTTTGTGGTGGATGTTGTGGAGTATCTCCAGCAGCAAACTGGGTAAATAATGGAGCTACATTTTGTACTGGATGTACTTTATATCAACCACAGATAGACAACAATGTTTGTTCTTCTACTTATGGAAATACAAGAAATGTAAATCTTGGTACAAATGATAGTTGTGGATCATGGCCTACAGCTTATTATTGTGTTGGATGCGCATATTACAGTCACGAAGTTAATTCTTGTACAGGTAATGTAAGAAATACTATATTGATAAGTAGTGATAGCACAAGTTGTGGGGGATGTTGTGGTCAAAGTACAGCTGCAACCTGGACTAATGAAGGATCTGCTTATTGCGAAAGTTGTGTATCTAAACAGCTACAACGTGATACCAACCCTTGCTCTCCTACATACAATCAGACTAGGGTTATAAATAGTGGCAGTGGATGCAATACCTCTGCTAACTGGGTGAATAGTGGAAATTATAATTGTTATTCAACATGTAATAAATATAATGTTGAAGTTGACAATAACCCTTGTTCTCCTACATATAATCAAACTCGCCAAGGATCTCTAGTAGAAAGTAATTCTACATTTTGTGGAGGTTGCTGTGGTCAGTCTACATCTCCTAGTTGGACTGATGAAGGATCTGCTTATTGCGACAACTGCGTATCTAAACAATTACAGCGTGATACTAATCCATGTAGTAGTACTTATAACCAAACAAGAGTTATAAATAGTGGTAGTGCTTGTAATACTTCAGCTACATGGACTAATGAAGGTAGTGCATATTGTGATAACTGTGTGTCTAAGCAATTACAACGTGACACTAATCCTTGTAGTGGAACATATAATCAAACAAGAGTTATAAATAGTGGAACTGCATGTAACTACACAGCTAACTGGGTTAATTCAGGCTCATATGATTGCTATGGATCATGTACTAAATATAATGTTGAGGTAGATAACAATCCTTG
>Ga0209500_10003020_pt1 | contig 11680 bp, 6 predicted proteins | sample S_140212_EF_Meta_FD_187323 | JGI IMG/M metagenome (GOLD analysis project Ga0209500, IMG submission 187323) | Freshwater microbial communities from Lake Simoncouche, Canada to study carbon cycling - S_140212_EF_MetaG (SPAdes) (version 2) | ecosystem: Environmental > Aquatic > Freshwater > Lake ...
AAAAAATGGCACACGGGGGTCATTCCGTCCATGAATCACCAGCAGTGCGGAACGGATTTTTTCGGCGTGATTTAGGGGACTGATCCGCTCGAAGACGGCCTTCATCTGTGGATCACGTTCATCGCCGTATTCGGCACGACGCAGATCGACACGATACCCCGCCGTTCTTTCCAGAAACGTCACAAAGTTGGCAATCCCCACTACATCAATTCCCGCCTTGATCCGATCACCGTAATGCGTGAGCGACGCTAGGGTCATGTACCCTCCGTACGAACCTCCCGCCACCGCAATCCGCGACGAATCCAGTTCCGGCTGTTTGCCAATCCAGTCGAGTAGCGCACCAATGTCCTTGACGCTATCTTCCCGTTTTTCGGCGTTGTCGAGTTTCAAATAGGTTTTGCCGTATCCACTCGACCCACGCACGTTGGGGCAGACGACGGCCAGCCCGAGTTCATTCACATAGAACTGGATGATCGGTGAAAAGAACGGCTGATACTGGGATTCCGGCCCGCCATGAATGCTGATGTAGACCGCCAGCTTCTTCGCTGCCGCATCGACATTCGGACCACGGACCGACGCACGCGGCTGAAAGTAGTACGCGGGAATCATCCGACCATCAAACGACGGAAACTGAATCCGGGTCGGGGTCACAAATGAATCGGGGTTGAGTCCCCCGACTTCGCTGAATGTCCAGCGTGTCATTTCCCCGCTTTCCAGCAGAATCGAGTACGCATCGGGGGGAGCGTCGGGCCGGGCCAGCGTAAATCCCAATCGCTTGCCATCGGGAGAAAACTCGATCCCCGATACAATCCCCAAGGGGAGCTTTAGTTCCCGTCGGTGTCCCTCGTGGTCCGTCAGCAAAAACAGCCGGGAGGCACCATCTTCATTCACCGTGAACGCCACCTGTCCCGAATCCACATCCACCGCCAGATCCGAAACATCCCAGGAAATGTCGTCGGTTAACCAGCTGTATTTCCGCGTTGCCAGATCGAATCGCGCCAGTCGGCGAAACTCGCCCCCCGCGTCGGTTGCCATCAGAATCGATTTTCCATCGGGTGCAAAGGCCATCGGCCCAATCGCCGCTTTTTCCTCGGTCGGTAACGGGAAGTCGGTCCGCTGACCACTCGCCACATCCAGCAGTGCGGGATAGGACTCGTTCGCCGACACAAACCGCGAGATGAGCAGCTGCTGACCATCACGAGACCAGTCCGACGTATTCCAGGTCTGCTTGTCCACGGTCATCAGCAGCGTCATCGAGTCGGGTTGGCGCGGATCGATCAGATACAAATCGGTATCCCGGCCATTCCGTTTGTTGCTGGAAACCACCGCTTGCGAACCATCCTGCCGCACCGCTCCCAACTTATTTCGCGATTTTCCATCGGTGAGCAGGGTGGTCTGGAAATGCTGTCGATCGAGCCGATGGACCTGATCGTTTTCGTTTCCCCCCGTATCCATCAATAACAGGATCGAGCCATCTGTTGCTCGGGGAACAAACGCCCCTGAGACCGGTTCATCAAAAAACGTGATCTGCTCACGCCGGCCCGCTGGTGCGTAAACCCGATGCAGCTGCGACGAATTGCCGAAACGGGTATTAATCAGGATGCCGGTTCCGTCTGGAGCCCAGCCCCGAAACGAGGCACCGCGAATACTCTGGTACTGAGCCAGTTTGGCAAAGATTTCCGCCGGAACCACGGGAACCTCCTGGGTTTCAATCGCAGCCGGTTTACGAGCATCGGCTTGCCCCCACAGGGAATTCTCGACCACGCTCAAGCGAAAAACCAACGCGAAGACCAAAACCAGTTGACGAAGGGAGGGGTATTTCACGGATGACCTCGTACTCAGAAAGTTCCAGGGAAAGTTTTCGAGTCAGTTCCACGCAAGTTCGATCAGAGATCATAGCGAACTATTGCAGGACCCCAAATCGATTTGGGGGGTTGCCTTCGTGGCTCCGGCATCCTGCCGGAGTTTGATCAGCAAGTGGCAGGACCCCAAATCGATTTCGGGGGGGTTGCCTTCGTAGCTCCGGCATCCTGCCGGAGTTTGATCAGCAAGTGGCAGGACCCCAAATCGATTTCGGGGGGTTGCCTTCGTGGCTCCGGCATCCTGCCGGAGTTTGATCAGCAAGTGGCAGGACCGCAAATCGATTCGGGGGGTTGCCTTCGTGGCTCCGGCATCCTGCCGGAGTTTGATCAGCAAGTGGCAGGACCCCAAATCGATTTGGGGGGTTGCCTTCGTGGCTCCGGCATCCTGCCGGAGTTTTACGAGCAAGTGGCAGGACGCCAAATCGATTTCGGGGGTTGCGTTGCTGCAATTTCGGGATTATGAATCGGGATTGGGAATCGGGACCCGTTTCACGGCTTGGCAGCAGTTCAGATCCGGCAGGATGCCGGAACCACGCGGCAAGATGCCGGAACCACGGGCCTCGTTTCTAGGCTTGGTTATTTCAAGGGTTGGTATAGGTCACAGTGCTGAGGCGATCCAGCTCGATATTTTCCACCGTCTGCTTTGTTCCGTTAGGCCAGAGGATTTCGAGCCGAATCGGTAAGGACTGGTCCCCGAGACCAAAGTGGAGCACCAGGTCATTCTGATTCCCTTCTCCGGTCCCCGCTTCGACCTGCCGAGTGATCGTCCGGCCTGATAACGGGATCCGAACCTGGGCTCCGATGGCCGAACGGTTCATTGTTTTCCCATCCCCCTCTAACCGGACTTCGACCCAGTGACGCTTGCGGGAATCGCTGCGGGGATCGTAGCGGGAATCGTTCATGGACTGGTTCTCAAACAACTTTCCTGCCGTCACCAGATCGAGATCCCCGTCATGGTCAAAATCGGCCCAGGCGGCCTGATAGGTCGCGGGGAGCGAACCGAGATTGGCGGTCATCGTGGCATCACGCAATTCAAAATTCCCCTCGTTTTGAAACAAAACCGGGTTATTTTTCCGGCCAAACGAGGCGGTTTCGTAAACCGTCGTGAAGAATAGGTCGAGATCCCCATCGTTATCAAAATCACCCGCACTGGGGCTGGCGTAAGACTCTTGGTAGAAGACGCCACAGGGGCCTCGATCGGCAAATACAAAACCGGCCTCGGCACCGGGATTCGAGAGAAAACGGGACTTGGGCTGATCCCCTCGTTGGTCCACATGGGCAAAATTTCCGACGAACAGGTCAAACGTCCCATTATTGTCGAAGTCGCCCCAGGCAGCACCGATCGAATGCCCACCGTCAAATCCGGGCGAGGTTCCGACCGCATTGTGCTTCGCGGTCAGATCCTGCAAATGCCCCTTGCCATCATTCAGCCACAAGACATTCGGCTGCAAACGATAATTCGACACATAGAGATCCAGATCACCATCCTGATCAAAATCGCACGCGGTCACCCCCCGACTGCGATATCGGCCGTCGCTCCAAGCCAATCGAAATGACTTCCCCTGCTCATTAAGCAGCAGGAAGTTCGGGTAAGTGATTCCCGCATCCCAGTCCTCGTATCCCCCGACGTAGAGATCCACAAAACCATCACCGTCAAAGTCCCCGCAACACGCACCGCGCGAGACACATTTCGGCAGGGTCGGCAGCGGAATCGTGGTGAATTCTTTCCCTCGCTGGTTCCGAAACGCCTGCAACGAGGACCACGAAAACAGGTCCACCAGCCCATCATTATCGAAATCGGCGGCCACCACTTCGCCGAGTCCCTCGGCCAGTTTGCTGAACCCTCGCCCCGCGTCATTCCGCCAGACGACACCTCCCGCACACAAGTCTGCCCAACCATCACGGTCCAGGTCGACCCAACAGGCTGGCGAGTTCGCCAGTTGCAACCCGAGTTCCGTGGTCCGGTCGCGAAAGCCCTTGGCAACCGGCGCATCCTGAGCGAAGCTCAGCGTTACCATGAGCAACGGTGCCAGCAGCACGGGTGCGAGCAATCCAAGTTGCTTCAATCGTCGCTTCAATCGACCTCGCCATTGAGACTGAGCCACAACAACCGCTTTGGATTCGACACGTTTTTTGCAGGATTTGATGGACATCGGCAGAATTTCCCCGCAAATCAGAGTTTTGAAACAGACCGGAATCCCGGTTCGAAATCGCCCGCAAGCGCTCAGAGCCTGAGGAGTTACTGAATCTCACCAAACACCAGGCGGAAACCGTTGAGGTCCTCAATGACCATCTCACGCAGCCCGTACGGAGTCGCCTGAGGGGGCTGCAACACGACCGCTCCCCGTTGGCGAAACTCAGTATACAAAGTGTCGAGATCGCTGACGTACAGGTAAAGATCCCGTTCCAGCGACTGCCGTATCCGCTCGGGGCTCGGATCTCGCCGAATTTGAAAATGAATCCAGAGAGATTGTCGTTTCACGATGGCGTAGACCCCACCCGGTTCGTCTGCGGAGGGTTGAAAGACACCGTCGACCGGATCCAGGAAAAAACCCAGCACATCCCGATAGTATTCTGCTGCGGCGCGGACGTTTTGCACCCCTAGGATAGGGGCGACTCGCCAGAGAGACGTTTGCATGCGGAAACCCTCGTTAGGGTGGAAATTTAGTTTTCAGTTTTCAGTTTTCAGTTTTCAGAATCTTGAATTGTTCTCGCCTCCGATTCGTTCGATTCGTTCGATTCGTGTGATTCGTGGTTCACAATCTCCGCATTTTTTAACAGGGTTTGATTCACGAATCGACTGCAGGATTCCAAAGATGTGGCGAACTCTCAATCCTCGCATGCACTCGCCCGTTTTTTCGAATCCCATCACAATACCGAATTCACTCGCCATACGGTCGCAGCACCCTCGAAAGCCAGTCCTGCCGCCCATCCGCCGCGACTGTTTCTTAGGGAATGTTCGTCGGGAATGAATCGCCGCGACGGTTTTCGCCGTTTTTGCCGACCTGATCGCCGGATTTCCGGACCGCGGTCGCGAGCCTTGGCATTCACAGGGAAGAGGCAGGACGTGCCTGCTTTCGCGGTTTCGCAGAGCCTCTATTCCGGCGAGACGGGTTTCCCGATAGAATCCCAGTAATGTAGAGATGAGTCGGGTTTTCGATGGCGTGCTCGACTTGCAAGGACTTTCCCAGCCAGACCGGTCCCTTATCTGTTTTGATAACCCATGTTTGACCAGCGGTTTATTCGCAATTTTTCGATTATTGCCCACATTGACCATGGCAAGAGTACCCTTGCTGATCAGCTGTTGCTCAAGAGCGGAGCGATCACACAGCGGGAATTCCGTGAGCAGATTCTGGATGACCTGAAGGTTGAGCGGGAACGAGGGATCACCGTTAAGGCCCGTGCGGTCGCCATCAACTACACCATCAACGGTCAAAAATACGAGCTGAACCTGATCGACACACCCGGTCACGTCGACTTCCACTACGAAGTTTCACGCAGTCTCGCCGCCTGTGAAGGGGCTTTGCTGCTGGTCGATGCGTTTCAAGGAGTCCAGGCTCAGACCGTCGCCAACGCCTATGCGGCGCTGAACGCAAACCTGGAAATCATCCCGGTCCTGAACAAGATCGATCTGCCGGTCACCCGCGTTGACGAAGTCCTGGACGAAATCGAAACCGTTGTCGGGCTCGACACCGAAGGGTGCCTGCGAGTCAGCGGAAAATCCGGAATCGGGATCGAATCGGTCTTTCAGGCCATCATCGACCGGATTCCTGCACCACAAGGAAAGCCGACCGATCCCCTTCGAGCTCTCGTCTTTGACAGCAAGTATGACCACTATCGCGGCGTGGTGACCTATGTTCGAATCAAAGAGGGTTCGATTCGTAAAGGCCAAAAGGTCTATTTCATGAAAGCGGGAACTTCGCACGAAGTTCTCGAAATTGGTCAGTTTCGGCCCGACATGGTCGCCTGTGACGAACTGGGCCCCGGTCAGGTCGGCTACATCGTCACCGGAATCAAGGTTCTGGGGAACGTCCACGTGGGGGATACGGTCACCGATTTCCACCACCGAACACCAACTCCGCTGCCGGGCTATGAAACGCCGCAGCAAATGGTCTTCTGCGGGATGTACCCGATCGATGCGACCGACTTTGAACGGCTGCGTGAAGAGCTGCAGAAGATGAGTCTCAACGATGCCAGCTTCTCGTTCGCTCCGGATACCTCGGAAGCACTCGGGTTCGGCTTCCGCTGCGGATTTCTCGGCATGCTGCACATGGAAATCATCCAGCAGCGGCTTGAGGAAGAAGCCAACGTTGACCTGATTCAGACCGCCCCGAACGTAACCTATCAGCTGAAATTGCGAGACGGGGAAACTCTGTTTGTGGATAACCCACAACAAGTTCCCGACGGGGGACAGATCGAAGAATTTGGCGAACCAATTGCCAAGGTGGTGTTCATTCTGCCGTCCGATCGAATCGGTCCGATCATGCAGCTCTGTGCCGATCGGCGGGGGGTTTACAAGACCACCGAATTCCTCGGTCCCAAACGAGCCCAAGTCGTTTATGAACTGCCACTCGCCGAAATCGTATTTGATATGTACGACAAGCTGAAAAGCATCACCGCCGGTTACGGGACGATGAACTATGAAGTGACCGGTTATCGTCCAGCCGATCTGGTGAAAATGGATATTCTCGTCAAAGGCGAGAAGGTTGACGCCTTGGCCTGTATCGTTCACCGAGCCCAGGCGGAACGACGTGGTCGTGCCCTGTGTAAAAAGCTGAAAGAAGAAATCTCGCGGCATCAGTTCGAGATTCCGATCCAAGCGGCACTGAGTGCCCGAATTATTGCCCGCGAAACAATTTCCGCCGTGCGAAAAGACGTGACCGCCAAGTGTTATGGTGGTGACATCAGCCGCAAACGCAAATTGCTAGAAAAGCAAAAAGAGGGAAAGAAACGGATGAAGCAGTTCGGTGCGGTCGAGATTCCACAGAAGGCATTTCTGTCAGTCCTGGACGCGAACAAGGACGACTGACCCGATGGGCCAGCAACGACTTGATTCACGGTTCCGGCGGCGAGTCTGCATTGGCAGACTCGTAGTTCCGTCTGCGAAAAATCCCTCAAACCTCACATTCATTTGTTGATGAAAGACCTGATTCAGCGGTAAGGGGAAAGCCGTGAAGATCGAAATCATCGGTTTATATGCAGTTCCGGAGTCCGAGGAACCATGTCACCTGGTTGAGTGGCGTCTGAGCAATTACGACGGGCCATTCGAAATCGGGGGCCTGATGCAGCCTGTACCTGGGGAACCTCGGGAAAATTGGCAAGCACCTTGGGATGAGTACCTGCTCGGGGTCGATGGCAAGTCCGGCGAACTGACCTCATCACCAATCACCGTTACTGGCGAAACACGTTTTTGCTTCTTCTATTTTTATCTCGACCCGCAGCAGCCGTTCCAGACACCGGCCGGGCCAGTGACGCTCCCCAAAGTCACGAAGCGACCAGCAAGGCTGAGCTTTGTCGAATTTGAACAACCTTGACGGGACGAGGATGCCGAACCAGGGTTCAACAATGGACTGAATGCGCAGTTTTCAGTTTTCCGTTTTCAGAATCTGGAAATCGAAATCGGGGGCAAGTCTGAACCGACGATGCGGTCAACCGAATTGATCGGGAATTTTATCGCGAAAGCGCAATGACGCTGGGACGCAATGAAGACGGAATGGCGAATTCGAATCCCCTTTTTGTATTCCTGGCGTCTCTGCGGCTTAGTGTCTCTGCGTTAAAATTCTTTGCTCCACACCTCAATCGTGAAGAACTCCCTTTTATAACCGTCTAGTAAATCTTGCCGAGCTGATCCAAGCTGTCAAAAATGATATTGTCCTCGTTTTTGAGATCGATTACAGATCGCTCATGAAGAGTCCTCGACGATCTGCCGATTCGGTCATTCCCCCAGCGCTTCGCGTTCGGAACGGGTTTACGATTTTGCTGATTGTCTGTGTTGTGTGCGGTTGCTCGGCACTGCCAATCTCGAAATCCCCCACAGCCGCGGGATTAAAGCCAGCGGACTTGGTCGATTTGAGTAGCCAGGGCTCGGCAGGAGTTCCCCCACCGATCCTGCGTGAATTGTATCTCCAGGGTGAGAAAGTCCGAGAATCACAACGGCCGGCGGTTGTTCCCCCCAAGCGAACGGTTTTGGTTTTATCCGGTGGTGGCTCGTACGGGGCTTATACCGCTGGAGTTTTGTGTGGATGGTCGGAAACCGGGACCCGCCCTCAGTTTGATGTCGTCACCGGAGTCAGTACGGGGGCGCTGATTGCGATTTTTGCGTTTCTTGGTCCGCAATATGACGGGGAACTGCATCGCTCGTACACCACAGTCAGTTCCAAGGACATTTATCGCAAAAAACTTCTTCCTTGTGCGCTCTTCTCTGATTCACTCACCGATAGCCAGCCATTACTGCAACAAATTCAGTCAACCGTTACACCTGCGGTGATCGACCAAATTGCCAGTGCCCATAGCTGCGGACGCAGACTTTATATTGGAACAACCGATCTCGATGGACATCGGGCAGTGGTTTGGGATTTGGGAGCGATCGCCTCGTCAGGAAAACCGGACCGATACGAACTGATCTGCAAGTTACTTTTGGCGTCGGCAGCCATCCCTGGATTTTTTCCCCCGGTCGAGATTCCTGTCGAGATCGACGGGAACTGGTATGTCGAACGCCATGTGGATGGCGGACTGACTCAGCCGCTGTTCTTTCGCCCACCCCATTTCCCCGTCGAACAGCGACAATCATCCACGATGCCAGAACTGCTGTTCGGCTCGGAAGAATATATTATTGTGGCGGGAAAGCTGTATGCCGACCCCCAACCGGTTAAACCGAAAATCATGCAGATCATCGGCGATAGTCTTTCGACATTTCTGTCCGCGCAGAATCGGGATGCCTTGGTCAAGCTTTACATGCAAAGCCTGTTAACGGGAATGCAGTACAACTTAGCTGCCATGCCTGGCAATTTCGAAGGAGCAAAATCTGCCGCCGATTTTGATCGGGTTGCCATGAATCGGATGTTCGAAGAGGGGAGGCGCCAATCCCTGACGGGTACGGCCTGGAGACATACGCCTCCGGGTGTCGAGGGGGGTGAAGAACAACGTCAACGAGGAGGAACTTCTTTGACGGTGGTTTCTCGGGGAGCGAAAACAGATGAGAACCCGAACCATCTGACTCCTGATCACTTCAATAACAGCTATCCGGCTCCGACCACACCGTTCTCTCCGGGCCATGACCAACCGCTATCGCCACCGGAATTCTGATCGAACCGTGTTCTCTGCGTTGATGATGCCAGATTTCCAGGCTCCCGATTCCGCGGTTGAGAGTTTGGTTGATCCAATCGATCATCCGAACCGCGCCGCAGGTTGTTCTGATTCGTTCATCTGGCCGTAATCAGACTTCTCTGATTCGTCTTATTTGTGTCGTTCGTGGTGCCGAAGGCCAATCCGCAGCGCTCTTACACGCTGAAACACACAGGTGAATTCGCTTCCCACAAAAACTTGCCGGACTACGCCTCGACAAGTTCTTTTTGGCGAGTTTGTTTTAATCAGTCATCCGGGATTTTCACCACCGCCCAGCGGGCTGATCGTTAAATCCGATTCGACTAATTGTGGAACTAAAACCGCTGTCATCAGTAATACTAAATGCTCGACGAATTAGGCTAATTTTAGTAACGAAAAAAGCCGCTACACAGTTGCCTGTGTAACAGCTTCGTATAAACAAGTTGGAGAGGAGAAAATCAGCATTGTCGAATCGATGCGGACTGTTGTTGTTATTGATTTGAGTGTCAGTTGTGGTGTTCAGCAAGCTGAACGCATCTGACACTCTGGCGCAATTTGCCAAAATCCTTTAGAAAGGAGGTGATCCAGCCGCAGGTTCCCCTACGGCTACCTTGTTACGACTTAGTCCCAATCACGGAGTTCATCTTCGGCACCTGTGTCCTTGCGGTTCACGCAGCGACTTCGGATGCCCCCCGCTTTCGTGGCTTGACGGGCGGTGTGTACAAGGCTCAGGAACACATTCACCGCAGCAATGCTGATCTGCGATTACTAGCGATTCCGGCTTCATGCAGGCGAGTTGCAGCCTGCAATCCGAACTGAGGGACGCTTTTTGCGATTAGCTTGCCTTCGCAGGCTTGCGACGCTTTGTACGCCCCATTGTAGCACGTGTGCAGCCCTGGGCATAAAGGCCATGAGGACTTGACGTCATCCCCGCCTTCCTCCGGTTTGACACCGGCAGTCTCCTTAGAGTCCCCACCATAACGTGCTGGCAACTAAGGATAAGGGTTTCGCTCGTTTAGCGACTTAACGCGACATCTCACGACACGAGCTGACGACAGCCATGCAGCACCTGTGCATGTTCCACTCTTGCGAGCGTGGCCCTACTTTCATAGGGTTAATCCATGCATGTCAAGCCCAGGATAAGGTTCTTCGCGTTGCCTCGAATTAAGCCACATGCTCCACCGCTTGTGTGAGCCCCCGTCAATTCCTTTGAGTTTCAGCCTTGCGACCATACTCCCCAGGCGGAACACTTAACGCTTTCGCTACGAGAACGAAGGCCGAAACCCCCGTCCTCCAGTGTTCAGTGTTTACGGCTAGGATTACCGGGGTATCTAATCCCGTTCACTACCCTAGCTTTCGTGCCTCAGCGTCAGACAAGGCCCAGTGTGCCGCTTTCGCTGCTGGCGTTCCTTCCGATCTCTACACATTTCACCGCTCCACCGGAAGTTCCACACACCCCTACCTCACTCAAGTTATCCAGTCTCAGGCGCAGTTTTCCGGTTGAGCCGGAAGATTTCACACCTGACTTAGAAAACCGCCTACGCACCCTTTAAGCCCAGTGATTCCGAATAACGTTCGCACAGTTCGTATTACCGCGGCTGCTGGCACGAACTTAGCCCGTGCTTCCTCTGAGGCTCTGTCAAATACAAGAGATAGCTCTCGTATATTTCATCCCCTCTGACAGCGGTTTACAATCCGAAGACCTTCATCCCGCACGCGGCGTCGCTCGGTCAGACTTTCGTCCATTGCCGAAGATTCTCGACTGCAGCCACCCGTAGGTGTCTGGCCAGTGTCTCAGTGCCAGTGGTGGGGGCCATGCTCTCACACCCCCTAAGCGTCATAGCCTTGGTGAGCCGTTACCTCACCAACTAGCTGATACTGCGTAAGCCGCTCCCCAGGTGGAATCTCACCCATTGCTTCCCAGCCGTCATAGCCGGGAAGATTATCGAGTATTACCCACAGTTTCCCGTGGCTATCCTCGCCCTGGGGGTACGTCACCTACGTGATCCTACCCCGTTCGCCGGTGTCCCCCTTGCGGGTTCTCCCTCGACTTGCATGCCTAATCCACGCCGCCAACGTTCATTCTGAGCCAGGATCAAACCCTTTGAGTATTGTTTCCAAAAACAGAACCAAACTACTTGCGTAATCCAATTCCGAGAATGTTAACTTTATGGGCTTGTCCGCTGGCCATACGCTGACTGATCATAAGCCTTTCAGCTTAAACGATCATTTTGTCGCAAGACCCCGAAAGATCTTGTAAGACAAGGTCTTTGCACGGCCAGCAACCGCATCAATACGAACAAAACTGATTTTCAAATCTCTCCAACCGTGTTTTCAAAGATCAGTTCCTGCCAACCACTTGCGTCGTTGTTCACCGTTTGGTGTTCACCGTTTGGTTGCTGGCGGGACGGGCATATTAACCGCGTTCTGTTTAATGTCAATCGACCTGCCCAAAGTTTTTCAATAATCTTTTTTACCTGGTTTCCATCAGTGAA
>Ga0209500_10003021_pt1 | contig 11678 bp, 10 predicted proteins | sample S_140212_EF_Meta_FD_187323 | JGI IMG/M metagenome (GOLD analysis project Ga0209500, IMG submission 187323) | Freshwater microbial communities from Lake Simoncouche, Canada to study carbon cycling - S_140212_EF_MetaG (SPAdes) (version 2) | ecosystem: Environmental > Aquatic > Freshwater > Lake ...
GTCCACTCCGCGATCAATAAGGTCGCGCGCTTGCTCCGTAGCCCAGTGGATGCCGACATTTGCAACTGATTCTGCATCGTCTTCGCAACGTTTGATGGCGCGCAAGAGTGGTGCCGGAAAGCGCGTACCCCCGGCAAGTTCTGCCATGCGCTTCAGACTTGCGAGCGTGGTGACTGGCATGACTCCCGCAATCACTGGCACGTTGATGCCAGCCAGCGAACACCGTGCTTTCCAGTCAAAGAATGCATTGTTGTCAAAGAATAATTGCGTAATGATGAAGTCGGCGCCAGCATCCACCTTGGCCTTGAGATGATCCATCTGCACCAGTGTGTTTGGCGTTTCGGAATGGCCTTCTGGAAATCCAGCGACGCCGATTCCGAAACCGCGTTGATCAGGATGGCGGCGCGATTCGTTGAACGATTTCACGGCCCGAACAAGGTCAATCGCATGACGGAAGTCAACGGACTCGGCAGTCTGTGCACGTGGCGCGTCGCCGCGCAGCGCCAGAATGTTGGAAACGCCACGCGCCGCATACGCTTGCAAGATCTGGTTGATTTCCGCGGTGCTGTGGCCGACGCAGGTGAGGTGCGGTACCGGCGCAAGCGTGGTGTCGGTGGCCAACCGGGTCACCAACGCATCGGTGCGATCACGAGTGCTGCCGCCGGCTCCGTAGGTCACCGAAACAAACGATGGCTGGAGCGCTTCGAATTCTGGAAGCGAGGCCACGAATTCATTCCACGCCGCATCGGTGCGTGGCGGGAAGAACTCGAAACTGGCGGTCATTCCGTCCCGGGCAAGGACGTCGCGAATATGCATGCGGGCAGTCTAGGGTGCGCCGACCCGGGGGTTACACTTCGTCTCATGCCCGTTCATGCACGAGTTCCGCGACCGACGGCACAGCGCCTCAGCCTGTATCTCCGCGAACTGGAGCGAATCGACGCCATGGAACAATTGACGGTCAGTAGCCGGCAGCTTGGCGAATCGGTGGGTGCGGCGGACGCTCAGGTTCGTAAGGATCTGGGAATCATTGGCCATTCCGGGATTCCGGGGATCGGCTACCGCGTGGGGGCGCTGGCGGAAGCAATTCGTGAGGTGATCGGCGTGCACAAACGGTGGCGCGCCGCATTGGTGGGCGCTGGCAACATTGGTCGGGCACTGGCGGCGTATCGCAGTTTCCATCAGCAAGGCTTTGAGATTGTGGCGGTGTTTGATGCTTCAGCGGCGGTGGTTGGCCGCACCGTGGCACAATTGCGCGTCCGGCCGATGAGTGACTTGGCTGCCACTGTGGCCCGTGAAGACATTGGGATTGGAATCATCGCTGTGCCGCCGGAATGTGCGCAAGATGTAGCCGATGATTTAGTAGAAGCGGGCGTGCGCGGCATCTTGAACTTTGCGCCGCGACTCTTGAGTGTTGGTGATCGTGTCTCCATGGTGAATGTGGACTTCCGCTCGGCGTTGGAGCATCTTGTCCATGATGTCTCGCAGCGCGATATGGCGGCGATTGCAGAGGCTGAAAGCAAGCCCGTGGCTCAGCGCCGGCGTCGACGGGGGGCCGCATGACTCCGCGCCGCGCCTCGTTCGCGCTGCTGGCCGCTGCGGTGACGTGGTGCGGTATCGCGTTGCCTGGATGCAGTGCGACGCTGGTGCCACCCGATGGGTTGACGGACGCGCGCGTGCAGGCAGTGGAATTGCAGCGCCGTGTCAAGGAATTAGAGGGAAGCACCGCCGAATTGCAGGCACAGTTGGCGGCAGCGCAGGAGCAACTGGCTCAAGCGAACGCGGTTGGCGCTACTGACCGTGAGGTTGCCGAGGCGACACCGCGCATGGTGGCGTTGGCATTTGCGGGAGGCTCCGCGGAATGGGCACCGGTGCCGGCCGCAGCTGTGACATCGGGCGGCTGTGAGCCTTCGCGCCATGCCTTGGTGCGGGTGGCGGTTGAACCTCGTGATGGACTCGGTCGCGTGCTACAAGTGGCGGGGCGATGCGAGGTGACGGTGGCGATTGTCGACCCGGCAGGGAAGGTCTTTGAGCTTGGCCATCGTGCCATTGCCCCCGGCGAGTTGCGTGCGGCATGGCGCGCGGCATTCATGGGAACGCACTATTCATTGGAAATTCCGGTGCTGGTTCCTGCCTCGGCGCCACCCAAGGTGGCTTGGACCGTGGCGGTTTCATGCACCGATGGTTGGACTCGGCAGACCTTCCGGACATCCGGCGCGGTGGCGGCGCCGCGGGAGTGATGGGTACGATGTTTCCCATGAGTTTGGCGAGCAATCAAGAGATTCGCGACATGCGGCACGTGAAGGTGGCCTTGATGGCCGTCAGCGCGGCCGGCGCCTTGTTGATTGCCACTGGTTGCACCAAGCCGCTGTTTCCGGAGAGTGCGCCCCGCACGCAGTTTGAGAAGTTTGACGCGATGCGGACCGGAGCGGCTCCAAAGGACGAGCCGGATGTGTTTGGCACCCCCCAGCCAGCATTGCGCGCCCGATTAACGCCAAAGACCACAGAATCTTGAACCAAGGCGACGGGCTCGGCCGATGAATTGGCGGGAGACGCGCGATGGAACGCGCGATTCATAGTGAACACGGACGTTGAGCACCTCGGAAATCTTCATGTCGCTGCAAACGCGGCTTCGCCAACCGCTTTGCGTGATGGCGTGCCCAGTGGTGGCGCCGGACCGAACACTGCCAGCGCTCGAGCGCCGCTGCCGAGATCGCTTGTTGTATGGGCTGCGTTTGCCATCGCGAGCGTCGCGAGCGTTGGGATCTTGTGGATCGCCGCGCCAGCGCGCGGGGTCAACAACCTGCACACTTCCCGGGATAGGCGCGAGCCCGCGGTGGCTTCCATCATGCCAGTGGCGATGAGCACCACCCCACGCATCGCCCCGCGCGATACGCCCATGGCGCGTGGTCAGTGGCAGGCGATTGTCATCTACGACAGTGGCTCACCGGCTGGTGACGTGGCCGCACTGGAACGCCGGCACTTGGATGCGGGGCTGTCCGGACTCGGCTATCACTTTGTGATTGGCAATGGTCAGGGAATGGAAGATGGGCAAGTGGCCGTGGGATTTCGGTGGGAGCGGCAGTTGCCGGGCGCTCATGCCAATGCGTCCATGTGCGCGCCCTGGCCGCTTCGGGCACACGAAACGCCACTTTCTGCGAACGATCTGAATCGGAAATCCGTGGCGATCTGTTTGGTGGGAAATGGTGAACGCCGTGCATTTACGGACCAACAGACCAGACAACTGTTGAATCTTGTGCGCGCGCTTCAAGCTGAGTTAGGAATTGGTGCGCATGCAGTGTTCTTTCGTCAGGAATTGGCGCCCAGTGCCAGCGGGTTGGGAGAGTCCGGCCAGTTACAGCCGGGAACCTTCCGCGCGCAACTGCTCCCGTAGTCCATTGGAGCCACTTCTCACCTGCGAGTGCCTTCTAGGTTGTCCCTAAATCCAATTTCCCGCCAATCTGTTGGACAATCGAGGAATATTGCAGGCTATTAGTCGTTTTGCTACCCTCTTCTCGCCGTCTTGCCCCCTCTGGGGGTCACGTCTTGACGGCATAGGTGCCCACCGCGCCCCCTCGGTTGGTGCGCCCTCCTTCCTGGAGAATTGGGACACGGGGTGTGTTTGATTGCGAGTATCGATGTTCATGTCTATGTCACCAGCCATTCCCGCAGAACTGTTCGGCTACAAAGTGGTCGACAAAGTCGGCGAAGGTGCGGCAAGCGTTGTCTATGCAGTGATGGATCCAAAGTCGCGCCAAGTCATGGCGCTGAAGCATGTGATTCGCCGCACAGAGAAGGATCAACGGTTCATTGATCAGATCGTTCAGGAGTACCAAGTTGGCTCCAAACTTGATCATCCGAACATTCGCGCCATCACCAACTACGTGAAGAATCAAAAGTACATGTTTGGCGCAGTGCTCGACGCTGCGTTAATCATGGAGTTGGTTGACGCCACCACGCTGGATTTGAGCGCGCGGCCTTCCGGCATGAACATCGCCAAGTATTTCGCGCAGGCAGCGCGCGCGTTGGGGCACATGCATGAGCGCGGCTTTGTCCACGCTGACATGAAGCCATCCAACATGATGATTTGCGAGGACGGGACCGTGAAGGTCATCGACCTTGGTCAAGCATGCGCAGTGGGCACGGTGAAGAAGCGCATTCAAGGAACGCCCGGGTACATCGCTCCAGAACAGGCGCATCGCCAAGAGATCAACGCGCTGACAGACATCTATAACCTCGGCGCAACCCTGTATTGGGTGTTGATGCGTGAGGAAATTCCATGCGCGCTTCCTTCGCGTAATGGCAAGGTGGGCAGTGCAGTTGCCCCGGCAAGCATTCGTCTGCCGCGTCCGTTGCACGAGCAGGATCCGCGAATTCCTAAGGAATTCAACGATGTTGTCATGCACTGCATTCAGGTCGCCCCGGAGGCACGTGCGCAGTCGATGGAGGTGCTGGCGGAGCGGCTCGATGCCGTTGCGGAGCATTGCCACAAGACCCGTGCCGGTGCAGCGCTTGAGGGATTCCTTTCTGATTCCGGCGCCCCTGATCGCGCGTACGACAGTCATCCATCACGAGGCGGTTAAACATGATGACACCACGCGTCGCTTGCGATTCGTGGTTCCGTCAAAGTGTGTGGATGGGCGGTCGCACGCGCTGCATGATGTTGAGTGTGCTGCTGGCTGGCGCGGTGCAGTGTCACGCGTCCGGCGTGGCGGGCCTTGATCCGCCGCCGGCGGCGCGAGCGTCGCCGGACGATTCGCCCAATATGGAAATTGATTCACCCGATGCGCTGCGTGCGCTTGAGGTGCGTCTTCGTGCACTCGCGGTGAAAGTTCGACCAGCGGTGGTTGGCATTGTGTTTACTGATGACAAGGGTGTTGAGCTTGGCTCTGGTAGCGGCACGATCATCACTGCTGATGGTTGGGTGTTGACGGCGGGGCACGTTGCGCAGCAGCCAGGCCGCAAAGCGTCGGTGTTGCTTGCCGACGGCACTGCATTGACGGGGGTCACTGTGGGCGCACACTTTGGACCCGACGGCGATGTTGGGTTAGTCAAGGTTGCCACCGGTGGGCGGGTGCTTCCGGTGGTTCCCATGGGGAAGTCGGCATCGTTGGCTACTGGCGATCCGATCGTGGCGTTTGGTCATCCGCTGGGGCCGGAACGATCGCCCTGGCGTCCGCCGCCGTTGCGGTTTGGTCGGGTGATTGGTCGCGACGGTTGGCGGCTGGCGATTGATGCGCCGCTCAGTCCCGGCGACTCCGGCGGACCGGTCTTCAACCTGGACGGCGAACTGGTTGGCGTCAACAGTGAGGCCTCTGAGCGTCCCGATCTCAATATGGCAGCGACCGCCGAAAGTGCGAACGCTCGTATGGACATCATGCGCGAGGGGCTTGCCACCGGCGCGTATTTAGCTGATCCAACCAAGGATCCTGTTGCGGTGGCCGCGGAGCTCCGTTCGGGTGCGGACGATGCTGAGGACGCGGATCCCAACGACGGCAGCGATGCGCGCGCGGGCGACACCACGTACGCACGCAAGGAGCAAGCGGATCGGCACGCCAACACGCTGGAGATGTTGGCCGCCCTGACAGATCCGTATGCAGATTCCATCGTCAGCATCATTGTTGATTCACGTGATGCGTGTTACGGCGTTGTCATTGACGACGAGGGTCATGTTCTCACCAAAGCGAGCGAATTGGGAACGGGCGCGCGCCGCATTGATGTGCTGCTTGGTGATGGCCTTTCGGTGCAGGGAAAGCGCGTAGCCGTGGACGGTGCGCTGGACTTAGCAATTCTGGAAACCGGCATCACGGACGTCACGCCGATTGTGTTTGACGTTGATACAGAACCCGAGCTTGGGGACGCGGTGATTTCTGTTGGGCGCGGCATGGCGCCGCTTGCTCTTGGATTCCGCGGACTTGGGGTGTACGTGTCGGGTGGATCAGATGGCGCAAGCCGCGCTTATCTGGGTGTTGCCATGCGCCAGCCAACCGATGAGGAGCGCGCGGCTATCCCTGGAGGAGTGGGACAAATCGTGTCGGCAGTGATGCCCGGGTCTGGTGCTGCCGAGGCGGGCATGGTGGATGGCGATGTGATTCTCCGCATTGACGGTGTGGTGGCGGCGACGCCGGAGTCAGCTGCTTCGCCTATTCGTTCGCATGCGCCCGGAGAGCAAGTGAGCGTGGAATTTATGCATAGCGGCGAGCGACGCACGGTGTCGATGCGTATCTTGCGCCCGCCGTTTGGTGAGCAGCGCGTTGCGCTGGCGGGCGGGGCGATCTTGAGTCGGCGCGCCACGGGATTTGGCGAAGTGATTCAACACGATTCGATTGTTGCGGCGCAGAACATGGGTGGACCGGTGGTGGATAGCCGCGGGCGGGTGGTTGGTTTGAATATCGCGCGCGCCGATCGCATGAAGACGTATGCGTTGGCAGCGAAGCGTGTGCGCGCTTCCATCGAAGCAATGCTGGCGCGCGTGCAGGCGGGTGACGTGATGCCGCCGGATGATCCATCGGTTGGGCTGCCAGTAGTGGAGTTTGCGCCCGATGGATTTGCGCGGCTTGGCGTGAGTAATGGGCGTGCCCTTGGCCCAACGAACGCAGTCGTTTCCAAGGAGAAGGACAGCGAGAAGCTCTTGGGCGGATGGGCGGATGCCGACGACGTCGCGGTATGGAAGTTGCGCCTTCCTGCTGCGGGGCGGTACGACATCGTGCTTGATGTCCAAGGCGTTGGCGGTGGCAAAGTGGATGTGTTCTTTGGCGATGACCTGATGACGGTGCACGTTCCGTCTTCGCGTGAATTTGGGCTGTTGCGCGTAGGCGAGTCGGTTTCCAGTGTTGCTGAGGACTTGCTGGTGCGCATACAGCCTCTCGGGCGTCCGCAGGCACCCCTGATGTTGCTGCGCGGCGTAGTGATTCAGCGCACCGATCAGTTACGCATGGCGGAAGCAGCGCTGCCACTCTTACGCTGGAAGGACTTTGAGCGATTCAAGCGCGAGTGGATGCGCGAAGAGCGTCGTAAAGAGCGCGAGGCGGCGCGTGAGAAAATGAAGTCAGAGATGAAGTCCGGTGCTGGCGCAGCCGCAGAGCCGGGCGCTGGAAATTCCAACGAGGAGCAAGGCAGACCATGAGCGGAATGAATGTTTCGGAGAAGTGGGATCGACGATTTTTGGAGCTCGCCGAGCAGATTGCTGGTTGGTCAAAGGATCCCAGCCGCGGCGTGGGTGCGGTGATCGTCAGCGCGGCAAGGCAGATTGTTGCCACGGGCTTCAATGGACTTCCACGTGGCGTGGACGACTTGCCCGAGCGCTTGGAGCGTCCAGTGAAATACGACTTTGTGTGTCATGCGGAGTTGAATGCCATCATTCAATGCGCCCGCAATGGTGTGAGCCCAGTCGGCAGCACCGTCTATACGAGTTTCAGTCCGTGTGTGCAGTGCACCTTAGCCATTGTGCAGGCTGGGATTGTTCGTGTGGTGACCTATGAGTACGGCGGAGACGGCGACGAGCATTGGCAGGTGAGCTTTGCCAAGGCAAAGGCCGTTATGCGCGAGGCAGGGGTGGAGTATGTGGCGTTGCGGAAGTAGGGCTCGGTGCGCGCAGGCGCCGAATCTGCTGAGCCGCTACATGCGCTCCGGCGCAGTGATACCTAAGAGCCCAAGTCCGTCCTTCATCACGTGCTTACTGATGGCGCACAGGCGCAGGCGACTTGCGCGGAGGGCTTGGTCTTCGCACTTCAGCACCGGGCATTGCTGATAGAAGCCGTTGTAACTGGTAGCAAGACCGTGCAGATAAGCGCATAGGCGGCTTGGGTCAAGGTGTTGCGCCACTTCACGAACGATCTGCGGATAGCGCAGGAGCGTCAGAGCAAGTTGTCGTTCTGCCGGCTCGGCCACGCTGATGGTTGGGCGTGGCGGCGCGTGCGCTGCGGCATCAAGCGCTTTGCCAAGGATGCTGGCCATGCGCGCGTGTGCGTACTGCAGATATGGCCCAGTATCGCCTTCGAAACTCACCATTCGGTCAAGGTCAAAGACGTAGTCACGAGTGACATCTGAACCAAGATCGGCATATTTCACCGCAGCAATTCCAACCGCGCTACCGATGGCGGCGAGGTCGGCATCAGACATACCGGCGGTTGGCGCGTTGGGGTCCGTTGAGCGAGCGCGCACTTCGCGGGTGCCGCGTTCGATGGCTTCATCAAGCAGGGCTTTCAGTGTGAAATTTTCACCACTGCGCGTCTTGAGCGGCTTCTTGTCAGCACCAAGGACACTTCCAAACGGAACATGCACCAGCTCTGCCTCAGTGCCATCTGCAAGTTTGTTCCAGCCAATCATTCGAACAGCATCAAACACATCCTTGAAGTGATCGCGCTGTCGTGCGTCAACCACATAGACCACGCGATCACTCTTGAGATCTTGCACGCGGAATTTGCATGCGGCAAGATCGGTGGTGGCGTACAAGAATCCGCCATCACGCTTACGAATCAGCATGGGACGATCGCGGTCTGGGTAGCGAACCACAATGGCGCCGTCGTCTTCGACGCCCAGTCCGCTCTTGGCAAATGCTTCTACGGTTGGTCCAAGTCGTTCGCGGAAGAAACTCTCGCCGCGACTGTGCTCATCAGTGAGTTGGACGCCAAGAACGGCAGCAGTTTCAAAGACCTCCTGCATGGTGCAGTGAATGATCTTCTGCCATTCGGCCACCAGTTGCGCGTCGCCCGATTGCAGGCGAACCAGCGTGGCGCGCGCATCTTCTTGGGCAAGTGCCGCGCCAGTGTTCTGTGCCTCAAGTTCCGCAATTCGATGCGGGCCAACCTGGGTTGCGTGCGCCGCAATCATGCCAGCGGCATCGTCACGACCCTCAAGTTGCGCGGCGCGGTAGGCACGATTGAGATCTTCCAGCGTGAGTGAATCAAGATTGGTTCCGGCGCGGCGCAGTGCCGCAAGCGTCATGGCAATCGGAAGGCCCCAGTCGCCAAGGTGATTCTCGCGCCACACCTTGCGTCCGAGGCGTTCATGGACACGCGCGATGGTGTCGCCAATGATGGTGGCGCGCAGATGACCAACATGCATCTGCTTTGCAACATTCACGCCGCACAGATCAACGGTCACCGCATAGGTAGCAGTGGCTGGAACAATACCGAGCGCCGGTGAATCAAAGGCATCAAGCGCGGAAGCAAGTGCGCTTCCGGCGAGGTGGATGTTGACGAAACCAGGGCCAGCAACCTCGGCCTTGTCAGCAATGCCAGTGAGCTGCGCACGCGCCAGGACATCAGTGGCAAGTTGGCGCGGATTTGCGCCGATCTTCTTGGCGAGCGCCATGGCGAAGTTCGCTTGGAAGTCACCGAATTGTGGATTGCCACTGGGGCGGATATGCGGGTCCGATTCCTCTGCAGACAATCCCGTGACGGCAGTGATCGCTGCACGGAGTGCGCGGTCAAGCGCCGCCGTTGGATCAACAGAGGCGGCAGATTCGGCGGCAGAGACGGCGGCGGGCATGTGGAGAAGGATAGGAGAAGCGTGAATCCCGGGGCTTATTGGGCGCGGCAAGCACGGGCTGAACATTTGGTTTGATCTTGGCAACTGCCGCGAGAGCCACTAGTAGTATTCGCACTATGGATGAGATCGAAGACCTTGCCTCTGAGGACAAGTCGGTTGCGGACCTGTTCGGCGAAATCATGGGCGAGCTGCGGCTCCTCAGCACGCTGTACATGAAGTCGCACCCGCCCGAGGTGACACTGCAGCCAACGATCATCGTCAGCGAGGCCTTCGTGCGTCTGGCGAATCATCGCCCGGAGCAGTTCAAGAGCGAAGATGACTTTCGCGCCACTGCTTCGGTCATTCTCCGGCAGGTGTTTGCGGAGCGTGCCAAGAAGCGCATTGAAGAGAAGCGCCGCGCCGCCGAGGCGATGCAGGCGCGACGACTGCAGAAGGGTGTCACTGAGCCCGTTGCCGAACCAGAACTACCTTCGTTTGAGGGCGCTTCACCCGAATTGACCATGGCGCTTGAGAACGCATTGGAAATGCTTTCCGAGGTGGATGATCGCTCCGCGCGCGTGGCGGAACTGAAGATCTTCGGCTCGCTTCCGATGCTCACCATTTCCACCATCGTGGGTGGCACACTGCAGTCGGCGGAGAAGGATTGGCGGTTTGCCAAGGCTTTCCTGCAGAAGCACCTCAAGGATCGCGGCGAGATTTCGTAAGAACGAAGGATCGCTCGGCATACAGCCGCTCCATCAGTTGTTCGGTTGACTCCGGCAGCGTCGTGTCGATGCCGCGCGCGGCGATGTGCAACATGGTGATCATGGAGTGGTAGTCATCAACACTGACGAACTCTTGCCCCACGCGCGCTGGCAGTGCGCCGGCAGCAACGCCATCAATGTCCACCATGTTGTGATAGTTGCCCAGGGGTAGGCAAATACACGTGGATTGGTATCCGTAACAGGCGAACGCGCTCGCTTCGCAGCCACCCCCCGCCATCAGCTTTCGCTGCCATTTGAATGCTGGATTCTGCTTGGATTCAGCGCTAAAGAGGTGTGCCAAGTGATTGGTGAGACTGGGGCTGAAGACGCTGATTCGGTCGCCGACACGGCAAATGGCGCCGGCACCGATCGGGGAGTCGTTGGGGAAACTTCGCGAGTTCTCTAGGCAGAGGAGGCGCGCATCCTTGGGGATCCAGGCATTGCGAGCGACATGAATGGCGCCCACGAATCCAACTTCTTCGGCGACGGTGAATAGCAAGCCAACATGTCCGCACTGATCGGTGTTGAGCAGTTCTTCGAATGCGCACAGCGCGGCAGCGACGGCAGCGAGGTCATCGCATGCATCAGTGTGAATCAAGCCGTCATGAATTTCTGCGCGCGGAAATTTCCAGCGGGCAATGCAGCCGGGAACAAGCCACGCGGGTGGGGTGGGAGCGGACGGACTGGTATGGGTTGCAAGTTCCGCGGTGATTTCTTTGAATGGCTTTGCATCCGCGGCGAGCGTCTTGATGACTGCCTGTGCCCGCGCATCGCCGGGTCCAATGACTTCAATGTCAGCGCCAACAAAGTACGGATCGTTCACGCCTCCGCGGAAGGCCGCGTGGATGGTTGTGCCGTTGACAGCCGTGACAACAAACGCGGGGTGATCAAGATGCGCGGTGATGATCAATAGCGGGGTATTGCCGTTATGCCGGCGCTGGGTAATGAGGTAATTGCCGACTTCATCGCGTTGGGTGGTGAGCGCCGTGGCATGCTTTGCAAGCCACCGATCGATGAATGCCATGACGGCGGTTTCATGGCCGGCCGCCGTGGGGATTTGCGTCACTTCCAACAGGAGGGCTTCTCGCGCTGCACGGATTTCAGGGGTTAGCGTGGTCATGGGGGCGCTGAATGGTATTGCCATCCCGGGCACCCGCTTCGCCTAACCTGTTCACCCTATGCCGCTTTGCCCGATCCCCGAAATTCTTGCAGACCTCCGCGCCGGGAAGGCGATCGTTCTTGTGGACGACGAAAACCGTGAGAACGAAGGCGACTTTGTTGTTGCTGCGGAGTTTGTGACGCCGGAGATGGTGAACTTTTTGACCCGCATCGGGGGCGGATATTTGTGCGTGAGCCTTGATGGTGAAACCTGTGATCGCCTGGACTTGCATGCACAGACGGCAAGCAATACCAGCCTGCGCGGTACGCCATTCACTGTGAGTATTG
>Ga0209500_10003023_pt1 | contig 11675 bp, 5 predicted proteins | sample S_140212_EF_Meta_FD_187323 | JGI IMG/M metagenome (GOLD analysis project Ga0209500, IMG submission 187323) | Freshwater microbial communities from Lake Simoncouche, Canada to study carbon cycling - S_140212_EF_MetaG (SPAdes) (version 2) | ecosystem: Environmental > Aquatic > Freshwater > Lake ...
GATGATGAAGAAAATATAATATATAATAGTTCTATTTTAACATCAAAAAATAAAAATAAATTAGTTTTAAAAGGTGGTAAATATTATAGAAAAAATAATAGTATTAATAATATTAATAAAATTAATAAAAGAACTAAAAATTTATTAAATTCAAGAACCCTTGATAAATTTAATACCCTTAATAGATATAGTATATCATTACCTAATCATTCTGGTGGTTTTATTATAAAATATTTAAAATTTAAATCTAAACTTAAAAAAATCAAAAAAATTATTGCTAAACTTAATAAAAATGAAAAAGATATTAATGAATTTGTTAATTCCTATAAAATACAGACAAATACATTTAAAAGGTTAGGTGATAAAAAAGCAATAACTATATATGAAGATATTAGAACTAAAAAAGATAAAACTATTTTAGAATATTTAAAGAATAGTATATCAGAAGATCCTGAAATGTCAAAAGAGCCTGATATAAATACAAGTAGTATTGAACATAATTTAGATATGATAAAAACTAAAGAAATTACTATTGCTAAAAATCTTAAACAATTTGACAAATTAATAAAAAAAGAGAAGCCTGAATTATTATCAAATCAATATAAATTTGCTGCTGATAGTAAAAAATTTCGTAAAATTAATAAAGAATTTCAAGAATTGCAAGATTTTTATACAGAACAAGCTGAGATTTTAGATAAATTTATTGATACTGAAGGTAAATCGCAATTAAGCAATAGTGATGAAAAAAACAAGAAAAAATATATGAAATATAAACCAGATATTGATTATATTCTTAATTTTAAACAAAATAATATAGATTCAATTAATAAACAAGTTTTAGATCTCTATACTGTTCTTGATAAATCTGATAATTATAAAGAACAATATGAAAAATTATTACAAACAAATTATGAAAAAGATTTAAAAGAATGGAGTACTAATTATCAATCTATCTATGTTAATATTCAAACTATTGATGGTGATATTGTTCGACTTGAAAAAACATTTAAATCTATTGAAAATATTGTTGATATTATAAAAAGTCAATTATCAAAAATCTATATTGCTATTAGAAAAACTGATAAATTAAATGCTGTATTAAAAGTTACAACAATATTAGAAAATAATATAAAAATTTTAGATATTATAAAAATAAGTATTAAAAAAATAAAATTTGCATTTATTCAAAATATACCTATTGATGATGTTGATATAAATTTAGCATATGTTGAGGGACCTTTAGGCTATATTGAAAATCAAATGAAACAATTAAAAAATAGTTTAGTTATAGATAAAAAATTTTTAACAAATGCTTCATCTGGATTGACTGTAAAAACTCTGGGTGGAGGTGCACGATTAGATTACGATGATTTTAAAAATGATACTATTATAAAGTTTTTAGATGAAAAATGTGACATCGTTATTGCTAATTTAACTAAAATTAATAGTGATTTAAATGATGAACATTCAAAACTTTATAAATTAGATAATAATTCATTTTTAAAAGTAATGAAATCCTATTTTAGTATCTATTTATTTTTTATGTATTATTATAAAACTCGTAGTTATAGTGCCAGTGATTTAAGTATTACAGATGATGATGAAAATGATATTACTATAGATGATAATGATAAAGATATAATATTATTTTTTATAAAAATAATAAAAATATATGAATCTGATACTTTAAAAAAAAATAAAGAATTTAATGACATACCTAAAAATTTACAAGATGAAATTTTAAAGCATACAAAAGAAAATAGAAAGTTAGAAGCTTTTGTTTTTAATATAGATATTCATATAAAAGAGTATTTTAATAAAATAGATAATGATACTATTATAGATAATCCTTTATCTACTAATAAAAAACAACAATGTATAAAAGATTTATTTTATGTATATAATCCTTATACTGATATGTTAAGTGATAGTTTAAGTTGTATTAAAACATTTATTGGATATTATGATGATAAAAATAATTTTGATATTAAAAATTATAAAAATAATTGTAAAATAGATGATACAGCAGTATTTGATACTAAAAATGTCATATATAATACTATAGTAGATAATACACTAATACTATATTTTGATAATGATAGTAAACAATATAATTTTTATTCAGTATATTATAATGATGATGATAAAGATTTAATAAAAATTAAAGCAAATAAAGTGACTAATTATAGTGATATAAATACTAAATATAAAGATTTAGAAACATTTTTAATATCACAATTACAAGGTACATCAACTAAAGCAAATACAAATCAATTAATATTAAGTACACATATAAAAGACCCAAAAGATATAAAACAATTAATAAATAATTCAATTAAATATATAAAAACTGAAGACTTAGATAATAAATTATTTTGTAATGATAATTGTAATTCTGATATAGAAGATGCAATAAATAAAAAAATACAAGATAATAAAGTTATTTATTTAGATACAGCAGGTGCAGCTAAAAATTATATTGCTAAAACTTATATTTTAAATAATGCCACAAATACAATAAAAGAAATAAAAAAATCAATCTATGCAGATTGGACGTTATTATACAATAATTTATTACAAGGATCTGGACTTCTTCCAAATGAACGTGCATCTTTTGCGTCCATTTATATTCAAGAGAAAGATTGGTTAAGTAAAAATATTATTCCCTATTTACTTATATCTGTATATAATGATATTACTTATAATGAAAATATAAATCCTACTGGAACCAACACTTGTTCTAATACTAATCCAGCTGAAGTACCTAAATATATTTTACAAGATAAATCTAATAATAAATATATTATATTATATAAAACGAATTCAACAGATATTACAACTGAAAAACACAAACTAGGAACACAAACATATTTATTTATATGGTTAAATAGTGATCTTAATAATAAAGATAATCAGTTAAAAAAAGACAAATTTACAAAATATATAGAAAAAATATATTCAAATAATGCTGCTAAACCATTAAATGATATTGATATTGATCCAAGTAAAATAAATAATTGTTCATTTATTAATAATATTACACAAAAACAAGATTTAAAAATTTTTATGAGTGACTATACTAAATTATATGAAAGTATTAAAGCTGATGATTATAAATATGAACACATTGATGATGATATAACATTATATGATGAAAATAAAGTAATTAAAGAGAGAACTGAAGATAGATATTTTTTTGATGATATAAAAGCATATGATAATGATACATCATATAATAATCCAAATAAAAGTCAATTTATATCATCTCCTATATCAAAACCGATAGAAAAAGAATATAAAAATATATATAACACAGTTACTACAGATAAAACATATCAGCCAAATAAATTAGATAAACCAGATGAATCAGAAGATATAATAGATAAAAAAGAAATTAAAAGAATAGTATCCTTTAATGTTCATCGTTGGCATAATATTGATGATTCAGCACCTAATAAAAGAACTGATCCTTCTCATGCTATTAATTTTATTAAAGATATTTTACCAAATACAGATATTGTTGGTTTTTTAGACTATACTTTATATCAAGATCCAGGATCAGGTATTCATATCTCAAAATGGAAGTCTGGTGGTTCATATGATAATCAAGCAAATCAAATAAAACAAATAAAACAAAATAAAATACAATATGGTGGTGTAAATAGTGGTCGCATTCTTGTTAATAATAAGTTTATAATAGATAAAATGAAAAAAGAGTTAAAATTAAATAAAAACTTAATTAGTAATGATAATTATAATAATAATATAAATTTAGAAAATATATTTTTAGGTAAATCAATATTTAGTAATGAAACATTAGAAAATCCGCAAATATTAACTATTAAAGATTCTAATGATACTATTTTATATTTTAAATATAAAATAAATAAAAAACACATTGGTTTATATTTAATTAATTTTACTAATGACATTAAAAAACATCCACTCAAATTTAAAGATAAAATAAAAAATTTAATTGATTCTATTAAAACACATATTGCAAATGTTACTTATATACCAGAAATTGTATTAATGGGTAACTTTAATGTTAGTATACAAGATGATCCAGACGCTTTCAACCTATTAACAGCATCATCTTATATTAATATAGGTAATCCTTTAAATTTTACGTATATAGATAGAACAACTATAGATTTATGTTATGTTTCAGAAGAATTTAATAACACATTTATAATACTTAATAAAGATGATATTGTTGTTAAAAGTGGTGGTGTTAGTGATCATTATCCTATTTATATAGATATTTATGAAAAAGATAATTCTATTATATATATATCAGATTTATTTATAACAACTATAAAAGATAATATTATTACAGTTAAAATTAAACTAAATGGCAATATATTATCACTTGATATAAATGATCCTAAATTAATAATAACTAATACTAAAAATGATGGTACAAATATACCAAATAATATACCAACAAGTATGTTCATTGCAAAAAAAGTAAAAGATGAAATACTAATAACTGATACAAATGATAAATCAATAATATTAATAAATATTAAAAGTGGATTAACAATTAAAAAACTCGAAGATGGAACTGTTATAACTACAAGTAGTGATAGTAGTGCTAGTGGTACTAGTGGTACTAGTACCACTAGTGGTACCAGTACTTCTACAGATGATGCTAAAGATTTAGAAGCTGCTGAAAAAGACAAAGCTGGTCAATTATTTTCTACATTTATAGTTGATGCAAAAGATATGTCAGATATTATTGCCCATAATAAAACTATTATATTAGAAAAAATAACACAGATTATCAATATTATTAATAATAATTTAAAACATGAAGATTATAATAAAATTACACATAAACTTAGTATTTTATCACAAAATGTAATACAATTAAAAGCAATAGAACCTAAATTAACACCATCTAAAGTTATTATTAAAGAATATAGTAAAAAATCAAAAGATTTTGAATGGATTGATGATTATGCTAAAAAAGAAACATCTAAATTAAATTTAATTGATGAAACAAAAGAATTATCTAAATTAACAAAATCAGATCCAGATTTTGCAAAGATATTACCATCAACTATAGAAACTATTTCAAATGAGGAAATATTATTGATTACTCGTGCAATCACACCGAAAGGTAGAACAATAAAGCAAGACACAATACAAAAATATTTAGATAAACTTAAAAATGATGATAATGCTAAAAAATTAGTCAAATTTATTGAAGAATACTATGGTTCTGATGAACAAAAATTTGATAAATGTAGTTATTTATCAATTTTAAGTGAAGTAACAGGATCAAAAGTGATTCGTGAAGTAAATACAAAACTTGATTGTCCTGCTATACTATCAAAACAAACTAAAGAATATATAGATAAAAAAAAAAATAGGCGTTAACCTTAAAATATTTATTATTTATAATAATTTTTCATTTTTATTATATTTATTTTTATTATATTTTTATTATATTTTTATTATATTTTTATTATATTTTTATTATATTTTTATTATATTTTCATTTTACTATAAGTTATCTTATAAAATAAATATCATTATAAAATATAATGTATATATAATAATTAAAAAAATATTAATTATATATAAATATTAGTAATTAAAAAATGATTATAGATAAAAAATATATTATTCTTTTTTGGATTATAGCATTAATATTATTTACATTTTATTGTATATTTCGTCTTAAATATATAGGTGAAGCAAATAAAATAAATAAATTAAATAAATTAAATAAATTAAATGAAAAATATGCTGATATTAATATACCTATAACTACACAACCAACTGATATTATTTCATATATCAATAATATACAACAAACACAAAATAAAATCACAGATATACCAGTGTGTAAAAATGTCTATGATGATAATTATAAAGTCCAAGAGCTTGGTTATAATACTTGTAATTCAGCATATATTGATTATTTAGCAAAAAATCTTGATATGACTAATAAATATGGTAGAGATAAATCATTAGCAGATATATGTCCTGTATCTACTAAAAGTCAAAAATATAGTGAATGTTTACAAGCATTATTAAATAAATTTACAGATAATGCTAATATTTTAGATAATATTAATTTAGATATGAACAGTACTATTAATAAAAGATTAGAAACTCGCAGTGGATCATTAGATAATATTCAACTTTCTATGAACTCTTTTATTTATAATAAAACTCAAAATGATTTTCGTAATAATATGTTAAGTAATAATGAAATACCTAAATATCCAGGTGATATTTTAGGTTTAGTTGATAATTATTATCAAGATAGATATAAAGGTGGGGTTGAAAATTTCACATCTTCTTCTGAGTCTGTGTCTTCTTTAGATAAATTTACTAATATTATTGATAGTAAAATAGAACAAACATATTTTGGTAAATATAAACCTATTAATGGTCAATTTCTTGCAATTAATGATTTAATTATCTCAATAGAATATGATAGTTTAACTGAAGCAAATAATTTATTAAATACATCACCACAAACTACATCATCTAATAAGTTAATAAAAACTATAACACCATCAAACACATTATCTGCATCACCTAATAAATTATCCAATGCATCATCCAATGCATCATCCAATGCATCATCACTTAATTATAACGAAATAGTATATAATAAAGCATCTTCTAATGCAAAAGAATCTTCTACTGCAGAATCTTTCATAGATATTTCCAAAAATACAAGACCGGTATTATTTACATTAAGTAATAATGATTTATATATTATTTATACAGTTTTTAGTATAGACTTTTATAAATCAAAAAAAAATGCAATTAAATTAATATTAACTGATAAAAGAATTATAAATCAAACCAATGAAAATAATTTAATTGAGCCATTATTATCTGTATTAGGTATAAATTCACCATCTACTTTAATTATGGTATTTGATGAATTTACTTCAACTGAAAATATAAAACATAATACATTTAAATTATTAAATGATAATTTAGATACTATTTTAGTTTTAGAAAAAAAAATAAATAAATAAATATATTACCAAACACTATTCTAGAATAAATATTACTAAGTTAGATAGCATTATTTATAAATATATTACTTTCTAAACAAGTCATTCTTAATGTTTTTGTTATTTTTTTAGTTTTATCTATTTTTAATCCTTTTAAAATACTATTAATAATTGTTTCTAATATACTATTCTTTCTGGAAGCATCAAATATTTCTATTAATTTATTAAATGAATGTTCTGTTTTTATAAATTTCATTTTACTATCTAAAATAGTTTTAAAATAGATATCAAGATTCAATAATATATATAATTTTAAAATATAATATGAAAATACACAACTATCTTGTTTAAATTGCTTGCTTTGTTTAGAATGAGTAGAATGTATATGCTTATTGTTAGTACTCATTGAAAATTCACTCCATTTTTTATATTTACAAATATGTAATATTTTACAAATTTGTAATGTACTAAACATTATTTCATCTTGTAAATTAGTATTAAATTCTTTTATGCTTCCAGAATAATATATATTATTTAATATATTTGCTAGTGTTTCAGTAATACATTCATATAATAAGTATTCATTATTTTCATTTATATTATGTGTTGTAATAAGATAATTTAATATTTTACTTAATATATCTTCAGATATATGTCTAAAATCAAGATTATGAAAATGTATTAATTCATGAAATATACTTTTAAATAATTCTTGCTCTCTATAGATAATGATATCTCTACTATTTGTAACTGCAGTATTTACATTAATAGTTTTAAAATGTGCTTCTTCTATTAATTCTTTATCTATTTCTTTCTTATTATCTGTAAGAAATATCATAAACTTATCTGGATATGTTTCACTATTTAGAAAAACATTGAAAAATAAAATACGTTTTATTATTTCTATACCTATTTTATTAAGTTGTTCTGGAGTAGAATTATGTGTAGATTTATTTTTATCATACATAAATAAGTATAAAATATTAGTAAATGTTTTACCTTTCCACTCTATTGAATATTTAACTAATTTTTTAATATTAAGTTCTAAATCTTCTAATATTTTATAACTTGTAAAACTATTAATTAATAGATTATGAAATTCTAATGATGGAAATTTAGTTTTAAAGAGAGTATCATTTTTAAAATGATTGTTATTACTAATAGAAGTATATACAGTTATTATTTTATTACCTAATGGTGATTTATTAAGAAATTCGTAACATTGTTTCTTTGATTTTTCTATTGATAACTTATCATTTAAAATATTTTGTTCTTCTAGAGTAAATTGAGTAATAAAATCATTTATAGTAATAAGATATTTAAATAAATCTATAAATTGTGGTATACTATTATTATTATTATTACTATTATTATTACTATCACTATTACTATCACTATCACTATCACTATCACTTAATAATTCTTCAGTATATGTAATAGTAAATGATGTATTATCTTTAATATGAAATAGTTTTGATAATAATTTATCTTGTGATTTTATAAATGTAGTTGAAGTTTTTTTAATATATGCTTTATATTTACTATAAGGTGTATTATTAGTAGTATTATGATTACGTTTAGTATGTTTAGTATGTTGTGTTAATAATGTTATATAATTATTAGATTTATTACAAATGGTTCTGGATACATCTTTATTTATAGGTATAGTATTATTTAATTTTTTAGTCATTATAAATAGTTTTATGATATATTAATTTTATTTTATTATTTCTATTAGATAAGTATATATTAAACATAAAAAAATAAAAATAAAAATTTAATCATCATCTTCGTCTAGTAATTTATTTAATTCAACTATTTCTTCTATACGATGTTTTAAATATTTTTTTAAATATATAGTAGTTTCAAATTTATAATTAATTCGGTTAATCATATCTTGTAAAACTTCTTTAGTAATTAATAAATTTGTATCTTCTTCATTTGATGGATCAAATGCTCTAGTATCAATAGTTTGAAACTCTTCTTTACTTTTTTTTAATTTATTTGATTTATTATTTTTATTTGAAATATTTTTAAATTTTGATTTATTATTTTTTTTTTCATTTTCATATATTATTTGTTTATTTTCAACTAAGCCTTTATTATATTCATTTTCTGCACCAGTTTTTATTTTATTAACAGTACCCAAGATAACATCTTTTATACTATTAATACTATTTTCTCTTGATTTAATTTTCTCTTCTTTTGTTTTTTTTTCATATTGTTTTTCCTGTTTAATAATTTTTTGGTCTTTTATTTCTTCTGTTTCTTCTATTTCATCTGTTTCATCTGTTTCATATGTATCATCTCTATCATCTGTTTCATCTCTATCATCTGTATCATCTCTATCATCTGTATCATCTGTAAAACCTTCAATATTATTTTTATTATTTTTATTATTATTTATATGGTTATTATATTTATTATTAAATAGTGTTGAACCAAAAAGAACAACAAATAATAATAATAGAGCTAAAATAGCAATATTAATATTATGATATCCAATTATTATAATTAATATTAAACTAAATAAAATAATAACTGGATTTGATATAAATGAACTAATTTCTGTCTTAAGAGGTGTATTTATAAATGTATAACAACTAATAAGTAAAATAAGATTCATTATTATGAAAAAATTAATATTTGGATTTTGAAATAGTTTATTTATTTTTGTATTAATATTATTCATAGTATTTATAACATTATCTATTTTTGAATTATTCATTTTTTCTAATTATTACTACTTTAATATAATACTTTTATTATAATTATTATATTTATTAAAAATCATAAAAAAATAAAAATTATTAATAAAAAATAAAAGTATTCTAGAATAACATATTACATATTTCATATAAAACATTAAACATTATATATTATCATCTATAGTATCTATAGTATCTAAAATGTAGGAACACCTATTTTAAATTGTTCTAAATGTGATTTAAGATCATTACCTTGAGGCATTGAAAGTTGTGGATCAAATGAGCCGCCTGATTGACTTGTACTACCTGTAGATGAGAAACAATTTAGTTTAGAAATATATAAAGAACTATATGTAGATATATATATTAATATGCCAATACGTAAATACATTGGTGTTGTATATTGCTTCTTTTCAAATTTATCATAAAGATAAACAATAAATAAACCGATAATAGTTGATATTAAAGGTAAAATATAAATATTTGTAATATATTCTAAAAACATTTGTTGAATATTAATGTAATGTATTAATATAATATATTTAAAAATATCAAAAAATAAACTTTTTATTAATTTTATAATGTATATTAAACTTATAAATATAACGAAATTATTTATAAGTTTAATATAAATTTAATATAAAGAACTAAATCTATGGACCATATATACCATATGATTTAAATTCACTATTTAATTCAGCAGAAGGACAAAAAGCATTATGTGTTCCATAAGTATTATCAATCGTTTGTGCTAATGTAGTATTTGGTATAGAAGACATAACTGGAAATGTAGTTGATGGTATTTGATTAGAAGAACTACCAAATATATTATTTAAAAATGTTGTATCATTTGAGGTAGTTTGAGGTGATGTAGTTTGAGGTGATGTAGTTTGAGGTGATGTAGTTTGAGGTGATGTAGTTGTTGTATTTATTTGAGTAGTTGTTGTTGCTAATGTTGTAGAAGGATACGCTGTAGGATTTGTATTACCAGAGTCTATTTTTTGTGAGATAATATTACCATTTTTATCAACAGTAACTGTTTTTGTAATAATTGCAGGCACTTTAATATATCTTATTTCATCACACTTGACACATTTAGGAACTGTTGGACAAGGTGCTGGTGCAGGACAATCTTTTTGTGCAGGACATGGTGCAGGTAAAGGACAACTTACAACAGGACATCTTTCAGGTGCAGGACAAGAAGGTGCAGGTGGGCACTCACGACATAAACCAGCACTAACTTTTACTTTGGGAGCAATACAAGGAGGGCATTTTTCATTAGGAGGTAAAGTAGATTTTTTTACATATGCTGAATAATCTATTTCTGGAGTAGGTGGACATACTTTTTCAGGAGGTATACTTGATTTTTTAACATATTGACTTAAATCAATACGTGGTCCTGCTGGAGGTATATCTGATTTAGATACATATTTATCTCTATCTTCTGCATTTGACATTAAACATTTACCATCATTTGGACCAAGATCAGTTTTTTTAACATATGTTTTAAGATCTGGTGCATATCCGTAATCAATTAAACGTTGTTGTAGTGCTTGAACTGTACTTTTTAATTGTTCTGGAGATTCGTTTTGTAATTGAGTTTGTATTGCATCTATAACAGGATCAAATCCTTCTGTATTTCTATCAGTATTATTCATAAGCATTAATACAAAACATAATACTAAACAAGAACCTAAAAGCATAAGTAAAAAATTTGTTGTATTCATTTTTAATCTTTAATTATTTTTATTCTTTAATATATATTATTATAATAATTTAATAAAAAGTATTCTAATTATATTATTATAATAATAGATATATTTTATAATAATAAAATATTTTTATAAAAAATAAATTAAATAATAATTTAAATATTAAAAAATTAAAAATAAAATATCAAAAATAAAATATCAAAAATAAAATATCAAAAATAAAATATAAAAAATAAAATATCAAAAATAAAATAACAAAAATAAAA
>Ga0209500_10003024_pt1 | contig 11675 bp, 8 predicted proteins | sample S_140212_EF_Meta_FD_187323 | JGI IMG/M metagenome (GOLD analysis project Ga0209500, IMG submission 187323) | Freshwater microbial communities from Lake Simoncouche, Canada to study carbon cycling - S_140212_EF_MetaG (SPAdes) (version 2) | ecosystem: Environmental > Aquatic > Freshwater > Lake ...
CGAGCCGTTCGTAGTGACGGCGGCAGCGGTGGTGGACGCAATCCGCGGCGCCGATGCGCTTGGTCGTGCGCGGTTGGCCATGCGCGCGTGAGCCATCCGCGAGCCATCCGCGAGCCATCCGCGAGCCATCCGCGAGCCATCCGCGAGCCATCCGTGAGCTCTGCGTGAGATGAGCGCGACGGGCGCGTCAGTTGACCTTGCGCTCGTGGCCGGCCCAGTACGGCTCGCGCAGGCGGAACTTCTGCAATTTGCCCGTTGCGGTGCGCGCGAGTTCGCTGCGCAACTCGACCGAAGTCGGACACTTGTAGTGGGCGAGCAGCGTGCGGCAGTGTTCGATCAGCTCGTGCTCGGTCGCGGACGCGCCATGCGCGAGCACAACGAGGGCCTTGACCGTCTCGCCCCATTTCTCGTCGGGCACGCCGATCACCGCGACCTCGGCCACCGCCGCGTGCGAGCAAAGCGCATCCTCAACCTCGATCGACGAGACATTCTCGCCGCCGGTAATGATCACATCCTTCTTGCGATCGGTGATGGAGATGTAGCCGTCGCTGTCCATCGCGCCGCCGTCGCCAGTGTGGAACCAACCGTCCTTGATCGCGGCTTCGGTTGCCTCGGGCGATTGCCAGTAGCCATCGAGCACGACATTGCCGCGCGCGACGATTTCGCCGCTGGCCTCAACGCGAACCTGCACGCCGATGCCTGGAGGACCCGCGCGACCGAGTTTCTGCGCGCGCTCGTGGGTGGAAAGCGTGTCCCACTCAGCGCGCGAGCGGTTGAAGGTGAGGAGCGGCGATGTCTCGGTGAGCCCGTAAAGCTGGATGAACTCCCAGCCGAGTTCGGTTTCGATGCGCTCGATGGTGCGCGTTGGCGGCGGCGCGCCGGCGACCACCATGCGCACGCGGTCGCGGCCGGGGATGGGACCGTCCCAGTCAAGCGCGGCGTCGAGCACCGCACTCACCACCGCGGGCGCGCCGCACATCATGTTCACGCCGTGCTCGGCCACACGGCGCAGGATCTCCGCGCCGCTGACCTTGCGCAGCACGATCTGCCGCGCGCCCATGCCCGCAAGAATGAACGGCATTCCCCAGCCGTTGCAGTGGAATGTCGGCAGCGTGTGCAGGTAAACATCGCGGTCACTCGCGCCGAGATGGAGGCCGAAGGTGACGGTGTTGATCCACAGATTGCGGTGCGTAAGCTGCACGCCCTTGGGCCGCGCGGTGGTGCCGCTGGTGTAGTTGATGGTGGCGGTGGCGTTCTCGTCGCGGGGCCATGCGTGAATCCCCGCATGAATCTCCGCATGAAGATCGGTCGCTGCGCGCGCCGTGAACAGCAGCGCGTCGGATTCCTGGCCGAGGATCGCCCGTCGCTCGCAGGGGATGTCGGCAAGCGCGTCGGCCAGCTCAGGGTCAATCAACAGCAGCCGCGCGCCCGAATGCTCGACGATGTAGCGGATCTCCGCGGCGCTCAGCCGGAAATTCACCGGCACCAGCACGCGTCCCGCCGCGGTCACTCCGTAGAGCGCGATGAGCAGGCGCGCAGAGTTTTGCGAAACAATCGCGATGCGCTCGCCGAAGCCGATGCCGAGCGCGTCGAGGTTGGCCGCGCAGTTGCCCGCGAGCCGAGCGACAGTGCGGTAGTCAAGCGCGCCCATGCTTGGCGCGGGTTGTGTCGGCTCGTCGATGATGCCGATGCGGTCGCCGTAGATCAGGGCCGCGCGCTCAAGAAAGTCGTTGGTGGTGAGCGGAACGATCATGGCCGCCACTTTACGGGAACGGTCGGACCGTATCGCGCGTCACGCCAGCCAGCGCTCAAACTCGATCTCGTCGCGCACCTGGATGTCATCGAAGCCGAGCAGCGGGATCTCGGGGATCAACGCGCGCGCGCGGTCGACATTGCCCTTGTGGAGCGCCGCGAATCGCCAGCCGCGCCGCTGGTAGAAGCGGATCGCGTGGGTGTTGTCGTTGGTGGTTGTGAGGTAGATGCGGCCGCAATTGTGGGCGCGCGCGAACTCCTCAGCGGCCGCGAGCAGCGCGCTGCCTGCGCCATGTTTCACACCACGTTGCGCGCCATCTTGCGGGCCATCTTGCGGGCCATCTTGCGGGCCACGACGCGCGGCACGACTGCTGAGCGTGATGACTTCGCACTGCCACGCGCCTGGGTCAAGGTTGATGGTCACAAGTCCCGCGAACGCGCCGTTGATCTCAGCCACGAATCCCGGCAGCGCATCGGCCTGATGTCCACGACCGAGCGACCAGATTTGGCTTGAGTGCCAGTGGGTGTTCAGTTCGGCGCGGACTTCAGCCAAGTCGCGCACTTCGATCGGGCGAATGATGGGCGACTGACGCGCAGCTGGCGATGAAGGAGGCATTGCGACAGAATAGTTGATCTCCCGCGATCAGGAACGCCTTCGCGTGCGTCTTGACTTGTTACGGACTTTCCCCGCGGTCGAGAACCGTCGCTACTCGCGCAACCGATCCGTGCTTTCGCCGTCGCGCGACTTGACTCTTGCCGTATCAAGAACGCGGCGTATATTCGCCATGAGCCCCATCGGGCACGCCGAGACCATGAATTCCATGCGCCCCATTCGAATCATGCGCCCCATTCACATCGTGCGGATTGGCTTCCTCGCCGTCGCCGCGCCGGCCGTCGCGGACATGTTTCTGCAAGGCGTGAATGGCGATCACGCGATGAGCGCGACCCACGATCGTTTCTACACCGCGCCCGCTGGCGGCGCCGAGCGCGCTTTCATCGGCGAGGGCTACGACTGGTCGGGTGTCGGTCGATCAAGCAATGGTGCGTGGATCACCATGATTTCGCCTTCGTACTTCGTCAGCGCCAACCACTATCACCCCGGCGCCGGCGACACCATTACTTTCCATGAGAACAACAACCCAGCAGGTGCGACCCACGCCTACACCGTGGCGTCGTTCGGTTACGACACCAACTATGCGGGCCAGTCGTCGGATCTCTGGCTCGGCAAACTCACCGTGCCGCTGAGCCGCAAGCACCACATCGCGATCTATCCCGTGCTCGCTCTGGCGGCGGGTGACGCGGCGTATGTGGGAATGTTTATGTTTGCCTACGGCGCGCCTGACCGCGTGGGAACCAACACCATCGGCGCCATCGTCGACGACTTTGAAATCGGCCGAACCCGCACCATGCGGTATTGGTTTGATGCGGCCGAAGGCACGGGCACCGGCGCGGGCGATTGCCACCTCATCGGCGGCGACAGTGGCGGCCCGAGCTTCGCCATCGTCGGCGGAAAGTTGGCGCTCGTCGGTGTGCATTTCACCACCAATGACACCAACGGCGTCTTCGATCCCGAGGATTCCTGGCCCTTCGGCTTTGGATGGTCGGGCGATTCCTTTGTCCCGTTCTACCTCGATCAGCTGAGCGCCAACATGGCCGGCGAGCACGCGATCACCGTGCATTCGCGCGCTGATTTCAATCTCGACGGCCGAGTCGACAGTCAGGATCTTTCGACGCTGCTCAACGCTTGGGGCGGCAAGGGCTCGCCGCTGGATCTCAATGGCGATGGCGTGGTGAACAGCGCGGATCTAGCGATTCTGCTGGATGCCTGGGGCTGATAGATGGGGCTGATGGGCGCATTTGCGGCGCGCCATTGCGGGCCAACACGCGGATCACTCAAGTTCGTAAGCATGTCGAGCACCGCTCGGACGTGATTGGGAAAGACGCGTCCGTTGCATTGGTCGGCGTACACCACCGTGCGCGTCATCGACACGATGGTGTCGCCGAACATTCCGAGATGCTCAGTGAACTTGCGCACCGTCTGCATCGAGCCTGCGAGCCACGCCGGCGCAAGATGCATCACGATGAACCATTCCCACCAGCCGTTGATCTGCACGATCGCGAGTATCACGCACCATGACTTCATCGTGCGATACGGGTACAGCGCCGGCGTGGTCCATCCACGCGATGGCGCACCAAAGCACCAGCATCGCAACCCGCCATCCGTGCGCATAGGTCCACGCCGCCGAGAGTATGAGCAGGAGATGCACGACACCCGCGGCGCCATGACCGAGCGCGCCTCGGATCGGGAGCGCGCGAAAGGCCTGTGACTGTTGGACCGTCATCCCGCCGACATGCTTTGGACACAGTGGTTCGTCGCGCCTGTGCATCCCGCGATCGTAGCGTTCGCTGTTCGGAGGTAAGGGAAGTCATTGTTCCGCTTGAAGTTGTGGTCCATGGGATTGCAGAAGCGGTGTTGACCGCGCCTGCCTCGAGTATGTGTCTCGAGTATGTGCCTCAAGTGTGTGTTTCGGGCGCCCCCCGGATGATGCTCACTCGAGGCCGCAGCACCAGAGCCATCGGATCCTTCGCCTGAGGCGCCCAGAATTTTGCATGCGCGTGAAACGGTTGTAGACTTCGGAATTGGCTGTGCGTCGTTGACTGTTCGTGTGGTGGCTTTCGGCGGAATCTCGACATGACCAAGTACCTTTCCTATCGCGTCGCCCTTGCGTTCTGTGCCCTGTTCCTCGCGACCGGCTCGGCGCGCGCGGCGTTCCTGCAGGGGGTTCTGCGATCGGGCGGCACGACCATCCAGGTTCCGCTCGCCAAGACGCAGGTGACGCTGTACGAGGCAACCACCGGAGTTCCAATTGCCATCGCGCAGGGCACGACCAATGGCGCGGGCGTGTTCCTGTTGTATGTACCCAACGCGGCATCGCAGAGCATCTACTACGTCAAGGCCGACCTCGGTGACGGCGTCGAGCTGATGGCGATCGTCGGAAAGTCGCTGCCGACCACCAGCATCGTGGTCAACGAGCTGACCACGGTCGCTGCGTCGTACTCGATGGCGCAGTTCCTCCGCACCGGCCTGATCGCGGGCGACGCCAAGGCGCTGCGGATCGCCGCCATGATGAACGACAACATCGTCGATGTCACCACCGGCGCATCTTCGGCCGTGATTGCCACTGCGCCCAACGCCGGTCAGACGAACTCGCAGAGCATGACGCTTTCTCTCGCGAACATGCTCGCAGCGTGCACCGTGAACCATTCCGTCGCGGCCTCGCTCAAGCAGCTCACTCGCATTCCAGGTGGTGCGCTGCCTACGACGACGCCGCAGGCGCTCGCAAACCTTGCACGCGATCCCGGGCGCAACGCCTCAGCGGTCTTCAACCTGTCCACGCTCTGGGTGCTCTATTCCACAGCTCTCAGCGCCGCGCCCGATGCGTGGGCGGTCACCATCAAGATCAACTACTCCGGCGACGACAATTTCATGCCCAGCGGCCCCGGCAACATCGTGTTCGACGACGCGGGCTACGCATGGGTGACCAACAACGGAAGGCAGGGGACCCTCCACTCCGCAATCTTTGCGCTCGTGTTCAAGCCCAACGGGAAGCCTGCGGACGGCGCCAACGGCACGCCGCTCTCCCCGTTGTTCGGCGGAGGTCTTCTCGGCGCAGGCTTCGGCATCGCCCGAGCGCAGGACGGCAACGTTTGGATCGGCAACTTCGGATGGGGGCCGATCTACGAGTGCGGCGACTATCCCGGGCCGCAGTGCACCGGAAGCCTTTCGGCGTTCAGCGCGGCCGGCCAGGCGCTTTCGCCCGCCGTCGGGATTCAGGGAGGGCCGAATCGCGCGCAGGGAATTGAATTCGATACGCACGGCAACCTCTGGATCACCAGCTACGGCAATTACCCGAACAACGATGCCGGCGTCGCCCACAGCGGCGATGACACGGTGTTTGTATTCCTCAACGGAGATCCGGCCAACTCCGTCAGCTACCACCTCTATCCGGGCGCGCAGCCATTTGACTTAGCGGCCGCCCCCGATGGCAGCGTGTGGGTGGCGAGCGGCGGCGGCATCAGCGGCGACTACCCGAGCAGCCTCGCGCACCTTGGCCTCGTGAATGGACAAGTGCAGATGATTTCGTTCGTGAGCTTTGGCTATGCGGTGAAGGGCATCTCCATCGACTCGCTCGGCAATGTCTGGGTTGCATCGCAGAGCGACAACAAGGTCTACGCGGTCAGCCCGAGCGGCGTCGTGATCGGCAGCTACAGCGGCGGCGGCATCAGCGGACCGTGGTCGGTGACCGTCGACGGCGAAGACAATGTCTGGGTCGCCAACTTCGGTCCTCTGCAAGTTGTGCCGTACAACGCCAGGCTCTCGAAGCTCGCAGGCGCGAATGTCAAGACGCGTCCGGCGGGCTTGGCCATGGGCGAGCCGATCTCACCTTCGACCGGCTACACGGTCCCAGCGGCGGGACAGCCGACGACGCTGCACAACGGGGATCCGCTGTACGGTCCGGGTGCGGCCCCGGCCTATCAGCCCTTCCAGCGCATGACCAACACCATGCCGGATGCCGCGGGAAACCTTTGGTGCCTCAACAACTTTAAGCCCGACTTCTTGATCGACAATTTGGAGAATCCAGGCGGCGACGGCATCGTGATCTTCGTCGGGGTGGCGGCGCCTCCGCGCCGCGGCAACATCAATCCGCCGGCTTGTCCTGGCGATCTCAACGGCGACGGCGTGATCAACGCCCTCGATCTTGCCACGCTGCTGTCGAACTGGGGTCTTGCGAATCCAGCATCGCCCGCCTCCGACATCAACGGCGACGGCGTCGTCAACGCGCAGGACCTCGCGTCCTTGCTCTCGGCTTGGGGACCGTGCAACCGCTGAGATCCGCGCTGCGCAGACGAACTGCAATACGCGCGCGACCTTTTGGCCGCCGATGAGTCCATCGACCGACAGCCGCATCGACCGCCGCATCGACCGACGCCTCGACCGACGCCTCGTGCAGTGCGATCGCGAGTTGGCGTACGCTGCGCGCCGCTTTCCGCGCCGCTCCCGCACGCGAACGGAGGAACCCCAATGCTCAAGACCAAGCAAGACAACAAACTCTGGATGGTCAGCCAGCCTGATCACAGCCAGCTCGCGGGGTTCTTCGCTGCGCACTGGGGCAACGGCGTATTCGCACAACCAGGGTCGTTCGCCACGCCCGTGCCCGTCGTCGATCCCGCGCGCCTGCGCGACGAGACCGTGCTCGCCATCGCCGAACACGACAACGGCTGGTGGGAGTGGGAGGCGATTCCCGACCTCTCCGCTGACGATGGATTTCCCGCGAACCTCAGCGAGGTGCTCAAGAACCAGCAGGCGGGCATGGAGCGCTGGCGCATCGGACTCAGGCGATTCCCGCGCAATCCGATGGTGAACCTGCTCATCTCGAGCCACGCCCACGCGCTCTACGCCGCGCGCGCGCTCGTGCATCCCGATCACGCGTTCACGCATCCGCTCTTCTGGAAAGGCGCACCGGAGAAGCTTTATCCCGGCACCGTCGAGGGACCGCTCGCGTTCATGGCCGACCTCGAGCAGTTGCAGCAGGGGTGGATCGACCAGCTGCGCGTCGATCCCGCGACGGCCGCGTGGGTCGAGCCCGCGACGCTCGCGCCGCTCCAGCGACTCATCCAACTGTGCGACGGCATTTCGCTGTGGCTGTGCGGCTCGCTGATTCCGCCGGTCACCGGCACCGCGCGCGGCATCGGCGAGGACGCGATCGAGCTCCATGATGTCCCGCGCCGCGCGTGGACCGACCGCGTCACAATCACCATCACGCCGCTCGGCGGCCGCCGCGTGAAGTTCGATCCGTATCCGTTCGACATCGATCCGCTGCCGGTTGTGCTGCCCGCGCGCATCGTCGAGCTGCCCGCAGAAAAGCCCGCGAACTTCCAGACTTGGTGGCACGCGCGCGCTCCGCAGCGGGTGGAGTTCACCATCGTGTCGGGCAAGTAGCGGGTCGGAAGTGGCACCCGCGCCATGGCGTCAACGCAAGTCGAGGTACTTCGCGAGCGCTTGCGTGTCGAGCGGCTTGCCCGTCGCCTCGCGCACCTTCTCTTGCCACGCGATCGACGCGCCTGGCGCAAAGAGGTGCTTGACCATCCACGGCCCGACGCGCTTGTCGTTGGAGAGATCGCTCACGCCGAACTCCTTGCGCATCGCCTCGCGCAGCTGCGTCGCAACCATGTTCGCGTAGAGGTACGAGTCGAAGTAGGTTGCCGAGGTACCGAGCATGTCGCGCGAGCCGAAGAATCGGCCGTTCGGCAGATCCATGCGCATGAAGCGCTTGTAGCTCTGCGCGTAGAGCGCGTCGAGATCCGCGTTCGAGCGGCTTGCGAGGCCGTCGTACGCAAGCGCCTCGAAGTGCGCGTTCAGGCAAATCGATCGGCGCAGCCAGAGCAGGAGCTGCATCTTGCCCACGCGTTCAAGCTGCGTGGCGCGCTCAGGCGTAACGCCGGCTGCGCGCGCGAGCCAGTGCGCGTCGTAGGCGAAATGCCCGAGCGTTTCGGCGATACCTTCCGACATCGGCCCTTCGTCGAGCGTGAGCAGCGCGGGCGGAAGTTTGGCGTCGATCAGCACGCCGTTGAGCGTGTGGCCGTACTCGTGGAACAGCGTTTCGTAGAAGTCCGAACCCGAGAACGGATTCGTGAGCAGCCACGCTTCGAATGGCGGCCGCACCGGAAACGCGATGCCGCCAACGGGCACATCGCGCACGCCAACATCGATCGGCATCTTCTCGGGTTCAAAGCCGATCGCGGTCATGAGATCCTTCATGCGCGTAACACCGGCGTCGCGCGGCCAGGCGTCGCTGCCGCCCGCGGTTTCCTGCAGGTAGAGCCAGTAGTCGATGTCCCACGGCTGGAGCTCGTCGACCTTGAGATCGCGCTTGGCCTGCGCGATCATCGACTCGAGAACCGGACGCGTTGATTCCTCGAACGCTTCGAGGTCGTGGATCGCCTGCGCGCGCGTGAGGCCTTGCATCACGAGGCCGGCTTCGGCGCCGTTGGGAAAGCCCTCGGCGCGCGCGATCTGGTCGTTGAGCTTCATGCACGCGACGATGGCGTCGGCGTGCGCGGCGCCCGATTGCGTCGACGCCATGAACGCAGCGCGACGCACGGCGCGGTCGGCGTTCAGGCGCAGCTTCTCGGTGACGGCGGTCATGGTGATTTTCTCGCCGCCCACATCGAAGCGGAAGGCGTCGACCGTGTCCTGCAGCTCGACCTGCGCGTCGCTGAGCGCGTGCACCATGGAGGGATCGGCGCGCGCCTGCAGAAAATCGCGGTGATGCAGCTCGAGCCGGCGCGCGAGCATCGGATCGTTCACCTTGCCGTGCCACTGGTCGATGACCACCGCGTAGTCGCGCCGGCTGTGGATGTCGTTCGAGAAGCGCGTGAACTCCGCGACGAAATGCGGCGAGTTGCCGCGCCACTGGTTGTACTCCTCGAGGCCGAGGCCGATCGAAACGAGGAACTCCTGCGCCTCGAGGTCGTCGAGGAACGCGCGGAGCTGCCCCTCGTCGCGGACCTCGGGCGCGTGGCCGCCGAGCGCGAGATGCCCGTTGGCGGCGGGCTTGTGTGCGCTGACGCAGCCAGCGAGTACGAGGGCAAGAAGCAGAGGGGCGGAAGTCTTCGTGGCGAAAAGCCTCGTGGCAAAAGGCTTCGTGAATTGGAGCGTGTTCTGCATGGTGGACCCGCAGTGTGTCAGGTCGCGCGCGGGGCGACAAGCATGTGGATGCGCGCGTCACCGATAAGCAAAGTTCGGGCTCGGGTTTCTTCGACTGCCGCCGAATCAATGGTGAATCCTGCGCTTTCCCAAGTAGGATGCGCGCTCGTATGCGCCACCATATTGCTCACCATCTTCCTCACCATCTTTCTCAGCAGCTTGCTCAGCAACTTCGCGCGCTCGCCGCCGTCTCCGCCGTCGCAATGGCAACCGCGTGCACGCAGGCAGCGGAGCTCTTCCTGCTCGGTGCGGTTCAGCAGTCGTGGGGTGAGGACTGCAGCGCCGACGGCACCATCGTCGTCGGTCGCGATCTGAATGGTCCGTGGTACTGGACGCGCGAGTCGTGGGTCGTGCCGCTGAACGGCGTGGCGATTCCCGCCGGAGGACAGGCGCGCGTGACCGCCGATGGGCACACGCTTCTCTGCCAGGCGTTCGACCCCGCCACCGCGCGCACCGAGGTCATGTTCCTCGACATCCCGACGCTCGCGGTAAGCCCGATCGGACCTTGCGGCCTCAACTGCGAAATCCGCCCCAGCACTGCGTGGGATATGACGCGCGACGGGAACACGGTCGTCGGTCTGGGCAGCGGCAATGGCGGCTCGTATGCGTTTGGTTGGTCCGCCCCCGCCGCCAGCGCTCGGAACCTCGGCTCGCTCTACTTCTACAAGCCGTCGCGCGCGAACGCGGTCAGCGATGACGCAAGCGTGATCGCGGGCTGGAACGACGACTACAGCGGCTTCCGCCAAGCGGCGGTTTGGCGCCGCAACGCGAAGGGCGTGTACGCGCAGCAGAACCTCACGACGCTGGTGAACGGCTTCACGGTCAAGCTCCGCGAGGCGGTGTCGTTGAGCGGCGATGGGTCGTGGGTGTACGGCCTCGGCAGCAGCGGCATCGACTCGGGCGCGCCGTGGCGTTGGAGCGTGGCCACCGGATACCAGCCGATCCTGCCCAATCCGATGGGCGAAGCGATCGGCTCGGTCGTTTCGGCCAATCACGACGGATCGATGTTGCTCGCGTTCTTCGGCGCGGGCGCGGCGCTCGGCGAAGGCTATGTGTGGCTCGCCGACCGAGGCTGGCTCACGCTCGAAAGCTACGCCACCGAGCGCGGCGTTGCGATCCCCGACGGCGTGCACCTCGCGCTTCCGCTCAACATGAGCGAGGACGGCCTCACCATCGTCGGCACCGCGCGCGGGAACTTTGGCATGTCGCCCTTCGTGCTCGAACTACGCGTTGCGGTGGACTGCGTGGCCGACCTCAATCATGATGGTTTCGTGAGCGCACCCGATATGGCCGAACTCCTCAGCGACTGGGGCCTCGACACGCCGGCTGATCTCACGGGCGACCACACGGTCAACGCCCTCGACATGGCGGTAATGCTGAGCGCGTGGGGCGCGTGCCCGTGAAGTAGGCGGTGGCGCGGAAGTTGCGTTAGACTCGAAGGATGCTCTCGTTTCGATCGTCGCTTGCCGTTCTGCTTTTCGCCTCATCCACGCTGATCGCATCCTGCGGCCGAACTCGTGAGGTCGCCACCGATTCGCAGATGACGCGCGAACGGCAGGATCGGACCAACGAGTATCGATCCGAAGGCCGTAAATCGCTGATGGGCCTGATGGATCGCACCGCCAGCGCCGACCAGGCCGGCCGCACGCTCGACATTCTCGTTCTCTCCGGCGGCGGCGACTTCGGCGCGTTTGGTGCCGGCATCCTCGGTGGTTGGTCGCAAGTGAAGGGCGAAGGCGCGATGCCGACTTTCGATGTCGTCACCGGCGTAAGCGCGGGCGCGCTGATCGCGCCGTTCGCGTTTCTCGGCCAGAAGGAAGATCTGGAGATGGTCGAGTCGCTGTTTCGCGATCCCAAGCCTGACTGGATCAAGGCGCGCGGGCTTCTCGGGTTTCTCCCCGACAACGAAAGCCTCGCCGAACTTCCCGGCCTCGAGCGCGAGCTCAAGGCGGCCGTCGACGACGCGCGTATCAGCCGCATCGTCGATGAAGGAAAGAAGGGTCGTCGACTCTTCGTCAATACCACCGACCTCGATCTCGGCGGCGCCCGTCCCTTCGAACTCACCACCGCCGCAAGCAACGCGATGGAAACCGGTAGCTCCGAGCGCTTTCACAACATTCTGCTCGCTTCCGCCGGTATTCCCGGCGCGTTCCCC
>Ga0209500_10003026_pt1 | contig 11671 bp, 23 predicted proteins | sample S_140212_EF_Meta_FD_187323 | JGI IMG/M metagenome (GOLD analysis project Ga0209500, IMG submission 187323) | Freshwater microbial communities from Lake Simoncouche, Canada to study carbon cycling - S_140212_EF_MetaG (SPAdes) (version 2) | ecosystem: Environmental > Aquatic > Freshwater > Lake ...
CACAGATAAGTTGATGGTTGAAGCCGAACAACGTGGGTGTAGTGTGTTTGATGGTATCGAGGGAGATACACTACAATAAAGGTTTGTGCCCGGGTGACTCTGGGCTAGTGTGATCCGCACTAATAGTAGATTTGTCGTCTACGGATGGTCCCAGTCGAACCCCAACTGGCGCTGGCAATGCGTAACGGACCCTGCCGTGAGTGGGTGAGGACTTGCTTTATTTCTCTGCTGAATCCTATCGGATAACCAGAGGCGACACCAAGAGGGGTGTTGTAAAAGACAAGGGTATAATTGACCACCGGGGGTTGCAGAGCACTTTTATATAGGGGTTGACAAACCTTAAGATTTGTGTTATACTGTAGTTTGTAGTAAAAATTTAATCACTTTCCGATGGACATGCTAATGGCTACGCTAGAGGAAATTACAATTTGAAAGGTATTAAAAATGGCAATAGCACCAAACTTTATTTCACCTGCAATTCCGCAAAGTTATGCGGCACAGCAGAACGCACAGTACAATCATACTGGTTCTAAATACGTTGATCTAAAACAACGTTTCAATGATACGATAGCCGCACTTCAACCTATGAAGGCCTCCGGAGTTCGTAGTCAACTCAAGAATGCTATTGCAGTATTCCAAAAAAACAATCCACTCGTTAAATGTTTTGAAGATCTACAGTTATGTGTAGCAGGCCTTACACCAATGTCGGATATTTTAATTGACATTACAATTCAACGCATTTTAAATCTTACTTGGGTAATTGAAATTATTAAAAATTTCCGTGAACCCCAGGCTGACCCAATCAAACTGTATGAAATTGTAGCCGGTGGCGATTTAGCCAAGCTCTACCCGGTAGGCACTAAATTATTTGCCAGTTGGGACGCCCAACATACAGCAATTGTCTATTGGATTATTGCAGTAATGATCTTTGGACAAGACCCACGCAAGGTCCAGGTTCCTAGCATTTTATACAAGGTTAAGAATCGTTCTGAGATTCGCGAAAACTTTGTCAACGGTAACAGTGACATTGGTAAGTTGCGTCTTGACTCAATCGATTTGTTTCGTCAAATGGTATTGGGTGTACGCCTTGATGGTAACACCAAATCTGAGTGGGTTGAAGCCGAGCAAAAACAACAGTATCTAGAGCAAGCAGGATTGTTTGTCACAGCAGAAAAATTTGGTGACACTCACATGGCAGGTGCTATTAGTCGTATGGCAGAGATCGACAAATATACTAGCGACATTATTCGCAAGTTCTGTCTCTACACCACAACTATTCCTACTCCGCGCCCTATTATTTCTCAGGAAATTGAGATCATGTGTGCATGGTTTAATATGGCCAAAGAGGATGGTATTGACTACACTGATGATGAAGTAGTAAGTCTTGGAGACCACTTGCAAGAGTTGTTTGATGCAGACTTTCATGAATCAAGTCCTTTTTGGATTAAAGTTCGTACAGCCTATGAAAATTGGCACAAGAAGTATTATGCAGGTATGCCGGCACAGCATCAGCCCAAGCATGTTAAAATGTCTAAAAATTGGAACACAGGCGGAACATTCTTGTGGCATCAGTTAACCAAGACTTGGATAGGTGGCCGCGTACCTACTCTTAACTCTAGCACTCCGTTTATTCCTGCTCAAAAGGACTTGTATTAATATGCCTACACTACAAGAAAACATGCAGAACATGCGTGGAAAAAAATATGTTAATGTTAAACGCAACGACAAAGCCTATGAGCAGGCACTGTCAACTGCAACCGAGGAACTTGAAAGATTACTTGATCTGTATAGAAATACTGTAATTGAAGATGACATGCGAGCAAGGTTACTAAGAGACAGTATCGATCATTGGATTCGTAGATATCACAAATATGCTATTCAAGGTAAAATTAAAAGCCATTATCATCAGCGTGGTGTAAGTTTATCAGCAAAGGATTGCATATTTGAACACGTAATTCCAGCATCAACCATACGAGATAAATTAATTGCTGGCGAACTTTCAATTAACCAAGCATTAAATGTACCTACATGTCGTGTAAGTCGCCAAGTTGATTCTTTGTTACGACAAAAAGGATTGCATGATAGTACGCCAGATGGTTGGTTCTTTTTTAAACGCTATAAAATTGCCCTAGATGATATTGCTATTGATACCTATAATGGACAACCGGTTACGGATTTAGATACCTGGACGTTGCAAGATCATTTTAACTTATTTGGAATAGTATGAGTTACCTAGAAGAAATCAAACGGAAATACGACATTACAGACTACAAGGAAACGCCGGTAGCTATTCCAGAGCTTCCTCAAGATGGTATTGTGTTGATTGTGGGCACAAGTGGCAGTGGTAAAAGCACAATCCTACGCACATTGGGTCAGCACCGAGCAGTCACAGTCAGCCCGTGTTCCACAGTTATTGAACACTTTAGTACCGCCGAGCGTGGAGAAGAATTGTTATTGGCCTGTGGACTACGAAGTATCCCAACCTGGTTCCGCACACCCAACACACTGAGCAATGGCGAGCATCACAGATTTGAAATGGCTGTGGCCTTGGATCAAGACATCACTACCATAGATGAATTTACCAGCGTGGTAGATCGCGACACTGCTAAAAGTCTTGCTCTAAGCATTAGAAAATATTATGATCAACGTGGCACCGACGAACCCTTGTATATCGCCAGTTGCCATAGAGATATCATTGACTGGTTAGATCCAGAATGGGTGTACGATACCGACCTACAGGTATTAGATAATCGGAGGTCACCCTTTCGTATGGGATCAAGACCACGACTCACACTCACCATCCGAAGCACAGGTCCGCAGTATTGGGATATGTTTAAAAGACATCATTATCTAGACACACGCATGAGTCGCAGTGTTCACTGTTACGTGGGCCTGATTGGAGACAAGCCCATAGCATTCCATGCTGCCATACATTCAACCAATCGCGACATCCACAGTTACTGGCGCGGCCACAGAACTGTAATACTACCAGAGTTTCAAGGCATGGGCATAGGCACAGCGTTCAGCGATGCCATTGCTGAAATCTATGTGAGCCGTGGACTGAGATACTTCTCTAAAACAGCACACCCTAGTTTTGGCGAGCACAGAGAAAAATCAGATCTTTGGCGGCCTACATCAACTAATAAAAAATCTCGTTTGGGCAGTTACTTGCTCAAGGACGGTAGTATTAGACCCATGAAGGGTTACGGAGGCAATGCCCAAATTGCTCTAAGAGATGCAGGCCGTGTTTGTTACAGTCACGAATATATTGGCAAAAAAGAGTAAATCCTTGTCAACTTAATCGAACTCTTAGGCGTTATTATAGTATGCTAGGAGGCATTATGACAATCACCAATAACAAACCGCAGTTGAAAGATACTAAAGTAGGATACTCTACTCAAGAGGCACACTTACGAATGGTATGTCCAAATTGCGATAATCGACGTAGTGGTCGTTGTAATCACTTCAGCATACTTAACCTTAAAGGAAATTCAAAATGAAATCATTATTCTTAATCGTAGCCAGTATATTTGCATTGTCAGCATTTGCACAGACAGCACCTGCCAAGAAAGAAGAAGCTAAACCAGCTGTTGCTGCACCTGCCAAGGATGCCAAAGCGCCTGCAAAAAGCGAAGCCAAGACAGCACCTGCCAAGGACGCAAAAGCCGCTAAGTAATCTTCGACTTGAAGACGACGAACCCGACTACTACAATGAAGTTCCAGAATTTCAAGTTGGGTATCGTCGTCCAGAATTGGTCAATCAGTCAGCTGAAGTACACGATGACTTATCGGATGAAATAAAACTTAGACTTGTTTTGGCCCGCAAACGGGCTTTGGAACGGTATCATGAGAAATGGGGCTAATGCCCTTTTTCTTTGGCCATTAAAAAATATGTGTGGATGAATAGATAAATCCTATTAAAAATGCTTGAATAATAGTGTAAATAATAGTACAATATTATTCAGCGGTACAATTAATCAAAAGGAAAATTCTATGAACTATGTATGTCAAGTGTGTGGCCATGTGCATGACGAAGCCACAGAAGGTGCTTGGGAAACACTAAGCGACAATTTCATCTGCCCAGAATGCGGTTGCTATAAAGATGAATATGTGTTACAATAATTTTTAATAAAGGAGATTTAAATGGCAAAAAGTATCAAAGGTACTCGTACCGAACAAAGTTTGAAAGAAGCATTTGCTGGTGAAAGCCAAGCCAACCGTCGTTATTTGTATTTTGCAAACATGTGCGACATCGCTGGTGCAGGTGATGTGGCCGCGGTATTCCGTTCAACAGCTGAAGGTGAAACTGGTCATGCACACGGTCATATGGAGTATTTGATCGAAGGTGGCGCAGGCGAGCCAGGCACAGGTATGCCAGCCAAGACAGTAACAGAAGCCCTAGAAGCTGCTATCTCAGGTGAAACACATGAGTACACAGACATGTACCCAGGCATGGCCAAGATAGCACGTGACGAAGGCTTTGACGAAGTAGCTGATTGGTTTGAAACACTAGCCAAAGCAGAACGCAGTCACGCCAACAAGTTTACCAAGACATTGGAAGCCCACAAAGCCAACTCTTAATAAGATTTGTTACATTAATAAAACTGTAATATTTTAAATCTTAAATAACTTAACCGGACACAATGATAGAGTGTCACTGGAGCTCGTAACCAGTTGTAACAAATATGTAATACTTTTTTCTCTGGCAATGCAGTAAATAACTGTATGCCAGAGAAAACCTACCGTAGTATCTTTATTAGCGATGTTCACTTAGGCACCCGTGACTGCAAGGCTGAAGCACTCAACAACTTTCTCAAACATAACACCTGCGAGACTCTATATCTTGTAGGTGACATAATAGATGCCTGGAAAATTCAGCAGAACCGATGGCGTTGGAAACAAAGCCATACCAACGTGATACGCAGAATAATGGGTCATGCCAAACGTGGCACCAGAGTAATCTATGTGGCTGGCAATCATGATGAATTTCTGAGACCACTTATACCCCTGGGCATTGGCTTTGGCCTAATCGAAGTGGTAAATCAAGCCGAACACATTGGAATAGATGGTAAGCATTATTTGGTCACACATGGTGACCTGTTTGATGGCATCACTAGATTGGCACCGTGGTTGGCATTTCTAGGTGACAAACTTTATGATTTTGTACTAAATTTAAATTCACAGTTTAATGCTGTGCGTCGTAGACTGCGCTTGGGCTATTGGAGTCTGAGCAAGTATCTCAAATACAAAGTTAAGAAAGCCGCTGATTTTTTGTTTCAGTTTGAACAGAATCTTGCTACCTACTGCAAGAAGCGTGGCTACGATGGTGTGATCTGTGGACACATACATCATGCAGAGATCAAAGAAATAGATGGTGTCACTTACATGAATGATGGCGACTGGGTTGAATCTATGACTGCCTTGGTAGAACATCACTCAGGAGCATGGGAAATAGTAACATGGACAAAATCAAATGACAAAGACGATACTGATAGTAACTGATAACTTATCGGAACAGATCAATGGTGTGGTTACGACCTATAAAAATATTGAGATTTGCGCGGTTCGCGACAACTATCGTGTTATATATCTTGATCCCGGGCGGTTCCGCTATGTTGATTGCCCTGGCTACAACGAAGTCAAGATTACCCTTGCCAGGCAAAGCACGGTGGGCAAGATACTTGAGGAGATCCGTCCGGATCATATCCATATCGCCACAGAAGGTCCTTTGGGTCTGTGTGTTAGACAATATCTTGACCAACACAATTATAGGTACAACACTGCTTATCATACTAAGTTTCCAGAAGGAATTAGAAAACTTTTTGGTATTCCTGAGGTCCTTACTTGGCCTTTAGTACGCTGGTTCCACAAACATTCGGGCAAAGTGCTAACCACCACAGACAGCATGGTTACTGAATTAAAAGCACACGGATTTGACGGTGAGATAATTAGTTGGACTCGAGGTGTCGATCGCGACATATTCCATCCTGGTCACAGAGTAGAAACAGCAAGCCAATATATCTTATGCGTAAGTCGTGTCAGTAGAGAAAAGAATTTAGAAAAGTTTTTTGAGCTAGACTATCCTGGCTATCTAAAAATCATGGTAGGCGATGGCCCAATGCTAGAAACCTACCAAAAACAATATACTGATGTGCATTTTACAGGTTATAAAACTGGTGAGGATCTAGCACGTTACTATGCCAATGCCGAGGTATTTGTATTTCCTAGCGAATGGGAAACATTTGGCATTGTCATGATAGAAGCAATGGCCTGCGGAACTCCTGTGGCTGCTTATCCGGTTCAAGGTCCGCTGGATGTTGTAGACGAAGGCATAACAGGGTGTTTGAACGTGGACTTAAAACAAGCAGTCACAGATTGTTTGTTTTTAAATAGAACTCAAGTTTGGGAAGGCAGTCGTCGTTGGTCGTGGGAGCGAGCTTGGGCTATATTCCGAGATAATTTAGTAGACTGTTCCGCGATTCAACCGACAAACAACTGGTCTACAAATTCTAACAATAGCTGATGATGCCTGCGCTCATGCCAGTGTGGTTGCATCCAGCTGTAATCGTCATACCAAAACTGTTCGCTTTCGGGGTGACACCCTATTAGGCCAACGCGATTTTGTCGAATGGCCATTGGGTCGCCATTGGCGTAGGTAGCTACAGTTTCAAACTTGGTCGGATCTCCTACCAGAGCACACCCATCATACCAAAACATTGACATGGGTTGTCCTTGCCAAGTTACAGAGATATTTTTGGCATGAGGCCTGCGGGTATCTGTTCCTGGGCGACGAATGTATTGAACAGCATCTACGCCGTCTAAAATATCAAAGTAATTACTTCCAGCCCAATAAGCACCCATACAGATTCCTAGATAACGTCCGCCCGTTTGAACAAATTGTTTGATGCGTTTTTGATTGGGTTTCAATATGGTTTCAAAACTGTCGCTGTCGCCCATACCGCCCGGAAAAGCAACCATGTCCACATCGTCAAAGAATACGTCTTCTACCCGATCCCGGCTGAATATTTTAAACCGATAATAATCGCCTAGGGCTTGCATTATTCCGTTGCCTGATTGTACAGAGCATTTTGGGTCGCGGATGAATAACGCTATTGTGGGTTTCATGTCTACCTATTTATAGCCCAGTCTGTTGTCTAAAAACAACACGGTAAACCCTGATAAAACGGGCTTTTTTACGGGCTTACCAAAAGGTTGACCCAAAATGCCCGATTTGCTATAATATATGTATAGTAAAAATAAAGGAGCAAAAGATGAGCAAACTTACAGCATACACAGTAGAAATTTACAAAACCGATCGTCGTGTCAAAGAAGGTCAGCGATTGATTGAAAAACGTGACTTTGATCCGGTTACCCGCGACTACATTGACACAGTGGTTGAAAAGCTTCAGACCAAAGGCATCACCATCCAGTTACGCGAAACCTTTGTTACCAAGACAAATCTAATGGGTGGTCGAGAGTTCACTGAGCGGTATGATACACCGCATTTTTGCTCGCCTGCTAGCGAATCATATTGGAGCATGTAAGTTAACGGGCACTAACCTGCCCGGTTGACTAGAAATGCCCGATTTGTTATAATAGTTGTATAGTAAATAAAAAGGAGTTGAAATGACAAGAAAACATTTTATCGCAATGGCAAAAGAAATCGCCCAAATGGCAGACCGTAAATCGGCTCGTATTGCAGCCGAGGCATTTGCCCAGGTAGCTCGTACAACAAATTCTCGTTTTGATACTCAACGCTTCTTAACCGCTTGTGGAGTTTAATATGGACTATACCCAAACTGAAGTTGAAAATATTTTGGCCGAAGCTAAACAGGCCGCTCGCGAAGCCGCTGAAAAGTTCTTCCAAGAGAAGCTGGGTGGCAAGGATCAATACAGTTGTGGTTTTGCTTGGACTGACATCTACGGTGTTAAAGGTAACACTCGGTTGGGCAAGGCTTTCAAGGCAGCAGGCATCCGCAAGAGCTATACCGGTAGTTACCAAATTTGGAATCCTGCAGATATTGGTGTGCAAAACATCGATACCCTTGAAGCTGGTGCAGAAGCGGCTGCCAAAGTGTTTGAGCGGTATGGCTTTAAGGCCTACGCTGGTAGCCGTTTAGACTAATATGAAAGTGAATCCAATGAGCCTTTGGTACAGCACTCCAGGATTGCATTTGATTGCACCCGTGGAGCAAGCGACCAAAAACACCATAAGTCACACCACTCATATGGCCTATGTACATCCGGTAGCAGGACCAGCTGTGATAGTACACATTAGCCGTGAAGCCCGTGACGCACTAGCAAGGAGTCAAGCATGAACATAGATCAAGCTCTAGCAGAAATCATCACTTACAGTGTAGCCCATGACACAGATAGTCTTGGTGCCATTGAGTTAATGGTCAAGAATTACCGGACCTTGCCAGTTGAGCAACGATTGGCAGTAAACGTGTTCATGGCGGCCACAAAGGAACCAGCTTAATGATTTTTGGTCAGCTGGTGACTAAATTTTTAAATTTAGATTATTATGATCTAACTCGTGGTAATATTGCTGATTTTACATCGATATCACCAGGTGATACGTTGTTGATCACTATCGGTGAAAGTTGGACCTGGGGCGATAGTTTACCTGATAATCGTTTAAAAAATGTCTGGGGTTATCGTTTAGCAACCAAATTACAAATGGATTGGTTAAACATTGCCAGATGTGGTGCAAGTAATTTTTGGATTTTTTATCAGTTATCAGAACTAATACGGTTTAGTAATAACAATAATCAATTTCCTTACAAAAAAATAGTTTTTGTTTTTTGTCTTACCGAAACTGGCCGAGAATTAAACGAAAATTGGGAATGGTATGGGCATGATCCAATTAAATTTTTTAATGCACAGGCTCAAGATATTACAGTAAATGATCTTGTCAGAAAACAAAATCAGTATTGTGTCCAGTTTGCACTAGAGTTAAGTGACAAATTAAAACCCATAATTGACCACGAAATATGGATCGGCCATAATTTTTGTAGTCCAGTATATTGGGAACACCCATTTAATAAAATTGAAAAGAATTGGAATCAGCTTACTGCTGAAAAATTAGAATATTCCTATGATCTAACTCCGTCGGTTGTTCAAGTTAGGATTTTGGAAAAATACAAAAAACACCTAACTCAGAACCCAGGATTATTAGAACAGTTAATTGCAACTCAATCTGAAGCAACAGCAATGATAGATTTTCTTGACTACAGTCCATTAAACTACAAAAAAGCATCAAAACATCCTAATGCCGAGAATCATGAATTATGGGCCACGTATGTTTATAACAGTATGGTTGACCAAAAATTACCGATTTGTTATAATAGTTGTATAGTTAATAAAAAGAGTGTTATAAATTTATGAGAAAAAAAACCCGCGATACAATTGATGCTGTAGATGCTGACCTAATCTGGTCAGCGGCTTGTACCGCGTATCGTTTGAATAACGGTTATCTTAAAGAGCCAGAGGTCATTGGCGATCAAGTCGTTCGCCCGACTAACCGTGAGCTGGTTCGTAGATGTTTAGAAAATCTTTCACTGATCACCGATGCTGATCGTGAGCAGGCCCTACAGTGTCGTCGACAATTGGCCAGTGCTGTGACCTTGCAGGCCCTTAAGGCCGAACTCAGCGAGTGGGCACGGATCACTGCCCGAGTGTGTGAGTTAGATACAATTACCAGCAATTATGATCTTTCGGTCATTACTGCGATGCCACAGAGCTATGCCAAGACGTTGAAAAAAGAAAGTGTTGATGCTAGACTGGCTCGTTGTGACCAAGCTCATGTGGGACAATTAAAAGACAAGGTTGAATTGGTTGTGGAAATATTGCGTAACAACTACAGTGCCAAATATAATACTTGGTTTGTCAGTGGCATTACCAACAACAATCTGGCAGTATTTTTTGCGTATCGTGAACAACTTAAATCCGATCAAACTTTAAAAATCCGTGGCACAGTCAAACGACTCGTTGATCGTGCCACTCAACTTAATCGAGTCAAAGTCATGGAGGAAGTATCATGAAAGGTTTTATTGTAGGTACAGTGTTTGGTATTTTAATCTGCACCGTTGGACTGTCTGGAATTGCTAGGATTTTGGACAATAGTGTGACCAAAGTACAAGAAGTAACCAAGGAGGCCGCCAAATGAAAATGTTAGCCATCCTAATCGTGGTCACAGCATTGACCGCTTGCAATACTGTAGCCGGGTTTGGTACAGACCTTACTAAATCTGCTGAATGGACCAAAGACCAAATGAAACCCAAAACAGATTTGAACCAAACCAAATAGTTTTGGCTAACCAGATATAGCTATTATGGTTGACATTGATATCGATTTCAAGTATAATAGTTATAGTAGCAAGTAGTATTTTAAATCAACTTAGTAAGGCAACTTAGAAAGGCAACACCATGTCAGTAGAAAAATTATTTACAGTAGCAGGTACAGCAACTAACGCAGACGGCACAGTTAAAGCTCGTTTTGCAAACGATTTAGTAGCTCGTATCAAGATCCTAAACAAAGCCGGTTGTACCAGCATCAACTTGATGGAATTGCCAAGTGCAATGACCAAACTCCAAGCTCTCCAGTATTTGACAGAGCAGGGTGTCGCAGGTGATGCAGGTTATGCTGTAGCCAACAAATTAGCTGAGAAGACCAAGATCGCCAAGAAAGGTGAAGTCAAGATTGCTGGTGCGTCTATCAAGACCACTGCAAAAACTTCCGCTAAAGTAACAGCTTAATAGGAACAAGGGCAGGTGCAAACCATAAGTCCCTTAATTTGTATTATGAACAAGATACTCCTATTATCTTTTCTCTTTTTATTGTCCGGTTGTGTGGCCGCTCCTGTAGTCCTACAGATATTTGGTGTAGGTAGCTTGGCGGTAAGCGAAACCACCGGCAAGAGCATCACCGATCATACCGTCGGTGCAGTCAACGGCGGTAAGGATTGTAGAGTTGGCAGGATGTTCAAAGCCCAAGCAGTTTGTCAAGACGAATACGCGACCAAACTCACAATAATCACCACCGGCGTCAAGCCATCTACAATACAAGAAATCGAACCCAAATACAAGTGATATAAGTATTTGTATGTTTGATGATGCCGACTTAGATCAATCCATACGCTTGTCCATACTAAACCTTATGGTGGTCCTGTACGACTGTGGCATTACCGAAGTACACATAGGTGGAGTCATGCGTGTTCTTGGAGTGTCTGACAGCATGGCAGAAAAACACGACAATGAACGGTTGGTATTAGATGAAGAATTTGTTAAATATGTAGAACAAATCAACGAGCCCAGGCCAGTTGATCAACGTCTACATTAAATGTCATTATCAAACTATCGTTCTTCTGAGCCAATTTTTACAGTCGTACATCGAGACACTGCAGCCAACGACCGTCTCAACAAATGGTCAAAGACCAGCCGATCAATTCAGTGTCGTGTAGAAGATAACCGAATGCACATATACGATCACAATACTTTTAGCCTGTTCATAATGACCTGGACACACGGTTGGGAACATGTGGTCATATGGGACCCTTGGGCAAAACGGCATATCACAATTTGACATCTGTAATTTTTGCTGTATAATTACAGTATGGAACCTAAATTAAATCTATCCGGTATTAGTACAATAGGTGACGAAGATGATCACA
>Ga0209500_10003027_pt1 | contig 11670 bp, 10 predicted proteins | sample S_140212_EF_Meta_FD_187323 | JGI IMG/M metagenome (GOLD analysis project Ga0209500, IMG submission 187323) | Freshwater microbial communities from Lake Simoncouche, Canada to study carbon cycling - S_140212_EF_MetaG (SPAdes) (version 2) | ecosystem: Environmental > Aquatic > Freshwater > Lake ...
TGTCAATGTTCCTGTAATAGAAGTTAAGTTTGCCTTTGTATTGTCGTAAGCAATAATGACTACGCCAGAACCGCCGTTACCGCTAGTAGAAACATATCCAGGTTGAGTATTTGCTCCACCTCCACCACCGCCAGTATTGGCAGTTCCACTTGTTGGAGCGGTAACTTCATTACCAGCAGTACCACCTCCGCCTTGTCCTCCATTGGCTCGTATTACTGCCCCAGCGTTAATAACACCACCACCACCGCCAGCGTAATAAGTAGATGTTCCAGTTATTGATGATGCTAAACCAGCACCACCATTAGAACGAAGTGAAGAGTTTGCATTGTAAGCAGCATAACCAACAGCACCTGCACCGCCACCACCGCCAGCACCATAGGCATTAAAACTGTAGAAATAAGTTTTGCCTTCACCACCACTATTACCACCAGTTGTACCAGCACCAGCACCAGTTGTTCCAGAAGAACCACCAGAAAGTTTGTAGACAGCACCGCCACCGCCACCAGAACCGCCACTTAGACCAACCATAAGTGTTGCATTTGGTGGTTCTGCTGTGTGTCCGCCGCCGCCACCTCCGCCACCAACGGAAGTAATTGTAGAAAATACAGAGTTATTTCCATTATTTCCTTGTGTAATAGTAGTGTTGACTCCAGCACCACCAGCACCCACAGTCAGGGTGTAAGGAGTTCCTGAGCTTACAGCAAAACCACTTGCAGTTTTTAAAGCACCTGCTCCTCCGCCACCGCCACCAACGGATCCTCCTCCTCCAGAACCACCGCCTGCAACTACAAGATATTCAACTGTTGTTGGTGGTAAAATATTTGATGGCGTAACTGAATTACTTGCAGAACTTGCTGCAGATGTTCCATTAGCATTTGTTGCTGTCACTGTAAAAGTATAAGTAGTTCCGTTAGTTAATCCTGAAACTGTAATTGGTGATGCGCCTGTGCCCGTAAGGCCCCCTGGGCTAGATGTTGCAGTAAATGTAGTAACTGCTGAGCCGCCTGTTGCGCCTGCTGTATATGATACAGATGCGGTTGCATTACCTACTGCAGCTACGCCAATAGTTGGTGCCTGTGGAACAGTAGTTGCAGTAACAGCAGATGATGCCGATGAAGCATTAGATGTACCAAAAGCGTTTGCGGCAGTTACTGTGTAAGTATATTGTGTTGAAGATTGTAATCCAGTTACAACCAATGGGCTAGATGAACCTGTTGCAGTATATGATCCAGGTGATGATGTTACTGTAAATGTAGATGGGGTTCCAGCGGTATTAGCAACATTAAATGCCACCGATGACTGTCCATTATTATATGCACGAGATGAAGGCTGATTTGTTGCAACTACTGATGTTGGAGAAGCTGGAGTTTGTGGTGCTACTGTTGGGAACCATCCATAAGATGTATAAATTTCAAGGATACCTAGTTCGCCGTTAAAATATGTTTGACCCACTTGTGGACTTGCTGGGCGATTTGCTGTATTACCAGATGATGTTCCTGATATACCTGATTTTCTAATTGCCATTAATCGAACCTCCACCCAACTGTTGCGCCTGTATATATAAATATTGAACTTGATTGATCTACGTCAATTATAGCATCTTCTGATAATCCATTAATCTTCCCGCCGTTTCTTGCTATTGTAATATTGTTTGTTGCCGCCGTCCCTGATGCATCATATATTGCAATAGTGTCTCCTAGGGTAGGGCTGGCAGGAAGAGTAAGGGTTCTTGCCGCTGAAGTATTTACAAAGTAATTATTATTAGCCGCCATTGTTATATTAGATGATACTGAAGAAGATGCTGGTCCTGTAACAATTGTTACGCTTCCACCCAAAGAAACAGCGGACCCATTAACGGTAATTGCTGAATTTGTTAGGGAGGCATTTCCAATATTAGTTAAAGTATTAGATGCACCAGATATAGTTTTATTAGTTAATGTTTGGGTTCCATCTGTTGTAAGGCCATTAGGAATAGCGGTGCCGACTTCTTGCCAAGCACTTCCATCCCATACTCTTATTAATTTAGCCATTAGACTGGGTACCTAATTATAACGATACCGCTTCCGCCAGCGCCAGCAGTAGCCTCAGAACCACCACCGCCACCGCCAGTATTAGTGGTTCCAGTAGTTCCATTACCACCAGATTGTCCACCAGCACCTCCACCACCTGAACCACCTGCGCCACCCGTTCCAGTTCCAGCAGCACCACCACCACCACCTGCATAAGTTGAACCTGCAAATGTACTACCAGCGCCACCATTACCGCCATTACCAGCAGCAGTTGCACCTACTGCATTAGCACCTCCGCCTCCACCACCTTGTAAACTTGAACCGCCTGAATAAACACCATTTCCGCCATTATTTCCTTGTGATGGAGAAGTAGAAGGAGTATTACCGCTTCCAGCAGCAAGACCGCTAAATGATGCACCACCACCGCCTGAACCGCCGTTTCGACCAGGTTGTCCTGAAGCAAAAGCCTCACCACCGCCACCGCCACCTGTAGATGTAGATGAGTTAAAAACGGAATCAGAACCATTACCACGACCAGACGAACCACCTGAACCTACTGTAACGGCATAACCAGTTGCAGTTAATGATTGAGCAGTAAATGTTCTAAATCCACCAGCACCACCTCCTCCACCAAAACCAGAACCACCACCACCACCACCTGCTACTATTAAGTAGTCAGCAGTAAGTGATTGAGTTGGAGTAAATGTTCCTGACCCTGTAAATGTATGAATCCAATATGTACCATCAGTAGTTACTGTTCCACCTCTTGCTTTAGCAACATAAGATTGCGTTGTGTTAAAAACTCCTGAAGAAGTGAATGTATGATAATAATAAGTTCCATCTGTTGTTATTGTGTTACCGCCTGAAGCTTTTTGAGTTGCTGATGCATAACGTACTATAACAATTCCTGAACCTCCACCACCTGGCGGATAAAATGTAGAGGTACCTGTTGAATTTCCACCACCACCACCACCTGTATTAGCAGCTCCATTAGGTGCAGTTGCTGATTCTCTAACGCCATTTCCACCGCCACCAAGACCACCAGAACCTACTGCACCTCCAGAACCTGCGGAATATCCAGCACCGCCACCGCCACCTGCATAATAAGTTCCTAAAGATTTCCAATCAATTCCAACTCCGCCGTTACCGCTTCCAGGTGAACCTGAAGTTCCGCCATTACCACCTGCTGCACCCGCACCACCACCGCCACCAGAGCCTCTATAACCTTGACCGTTTGCACTTCCACCAGCATTACCTTGACCAGATGTTGGAGTACCTCCTGCTGCAGCGTTATCTCCTTCTCCTGCGCCGCCTCCAGAGCCACCACTTCTACCAGCAGACTGATAAGATCCTGCGCCGCCTCCGCCTATAGCAGTTTGTGAAAATGCTACGCTATTGTTTCCATCAGTACCAGGTACATTAGTGCCTCCTGCAACAATTAGTCCAGCGGCACCCGCTCCAACTGTAATTGTATATGGGGTTGAATTAGCAGCAGTAAATTCACCTTGAAGTAAACCGCCAGCGCCGCCACCACCTGGGTGTCTTGTTGCTCCGCCGCCTCCGCCTGCAACTACAAGGTAATCAACAACTAAACTTGCAGTAGGTGTAACTGCACTACTTGCAGCACTTGCTGCCGATGTTCCATTAGCATTTGTAGCTGTGACTGTAAAAGTATATGATGTTCCATTTGTTAAACCTGAAACTGTGATTGGGGATGAGCCAGTGCCTGTAAGACCGCCTGGGCTTGATGTTGCAGTAAATGTTGCTGCTGCGCCGCCTGTTGCACCTGCTGTGTAAGCAACTGTTGCAGATGCATTACCTGCAGTAGCTGCGCCTATTGTAGGTGCCTGTGGCACTGTTGTTGCAGTAATTGCGCTACTCGCAGATGAAGCAGCAGATGTGTTATAAACATTTGATGCGGTGGCAGTAAAAGTATAAGATGTATTTGATTGCAATCCTGATACAAGGATTGGAGATGATGCACCAGTATTATAATAAGAACCTGGGGAAGATGTTACTGTATAACTAGATCCTGGTACTGTTCCTGCTGTAAATGCAACAGATGCTTGACCATTATTGAATGCCCGCCCAGTTCCTGAGTTTGTAGCAACAACAGATGATGGAGCAGTTGGATCTGCTCCAATTGGAATCCATGCCGTTCCTTCATAAAATTCTGGGTATCCTAATTGCGTATTCATATACATGTCACCAGTTGTAGGTGAAGCGGGACGAGAAGCAGTATTGCCTCTTTTAACATGTCCATTAGCAGTTGTATTATGTGTTGATATTGCAGATGTTACAGATGTAGATGTAGCAAGGGCGGCAGTATCAGAAATACCATGTACTGTTGTTGTTGAAGAGTTATGTGCAGAGATAGCAGCAGTTACTTCTGAATCCGTCGCTGCCGACGTATTTGCGCTGAATAAGTTTGCTATATCTCTAATTCTAGACATTAGAAGGTTATACTTCCTGTTGCAGTAAATGTATATACTTTATAAGATCCTGAAGTTGTTGGAGAAACAGTTGCAGAAGATGCTGTAGATAATGATCTAATTATTACAATACCTGAGCCAGCATTACCGCTTCCACCTCCTCCAACGTTACCAATTCCTCCACCACCGTTGCCAGTATTTGCACTTGCGTTTGTACCAGGATCTGCACCTGCGTTATAACCACCAGACCCACCACCAGCAGCATAAGTAACTGAAGTTCCTGAAATACTAGTTGCAACACCCGCACCACCACCGCCATTGCCTGTAACATTTATTCCTGCTGCACCAGCTCCACCTCCGCCGCCAGAACCGTAAGGAGCACCATTAGTAGAGTTTCCACCAGCATAACCTTGGTTAGGAGTTCCAGCAGCGCCTATTCTGCCATTAACGCTACCACCATTACTTGCACTTGCGCCACCACCTGAACCACCAGATAAAGGAACATTGTTCTGAGAACCACCACCACCACCACCAGTAGATGTAATAGTTGTAATACCAGAACCACTTATATAGGAATCAATACCATTTGTACCTGGAGTATAAGTAGTTCCATTACCTCCAGCGCCGCCTGCACCAACTTGAACAGTATAGCTAACTGACGGAGATAAGGTTAAAATATTTTCAGTAGTTCCTGGAGAGCCACCACTTGCAGTTACTGTTGAACGTAAACCTCCAGCACCACCGCCACCGCCAAATCCTCCACCTCCACCACCGCCTGCAACTACAAGATAGTCTACAGTTATAACATTTATTGGCGTAACTGAACCACTTGCGCTACTTGCTGCTGATGTACCATTTGCATTTGTTGCCGTAGCAGTAAATGTGTATGCAGTGTTATTTGTTAAACCTGTAAATGTGTAAGTTGTATTTGAGGTTGTCTGTGTAGTAGTTACGGGGCTTGAAACAATTGTGTAACCTGTAATGGCTGAACCACCTGTTGCTCCAGGGGTAATTGTAAGTGTTGCTTGTGCATTTCCAGGTGCAGCGCTTACGCTAGGTGCTTGTGGCACAGTAGTTGCAGTTACTGCGCTACTCGCAGATGATGCAGATGATGTTCCAAAATTATTTGTTGCTGTAGCTGTATATGTGTATTGTGTTGATGATTGAAGTCCTGTAACTAATATTGGAGAAGTTGATCCAGATGCTGTATATGATCCTGGAGAAGAAGTAACTGTAAATGATGTTGGAAGCCCGCCATTAGTTCCAACGTTAAATGCTACAGATGCTCTACCATTATTAAATGCTCTAGATGTTCCTGAGTTTGTAGCAACTACTGAAGTAGGCTGTCCTGGAAGAACTGGTGAAGATGCAAACCAACCTTGTGCGGTATACATTTCTAAGTAACCTAAATCGCCATTATAAAATACGTCGCCAACTGATGGAGATGATGGTCTACCTGCGGTTGTTCCTTTTGGAACCCCACCTAATCCTGATGCTCTTAAATCGGCCATTATGCTACCTTCCATCCATATGTATTACCTGTAAAGACAAGAGTAAACCATCCGCCGTTTACGTCAATAATTAGATTTCCCGCATTACCATTAATTAACTTGGCGTTACGGGCCACAGTTATATTATACGTCGAAGCGTTTCCAGAAGCATCAAATATATCTATTTGATCATTTACTGAAGGGGATGACGGTAATGTTAGAGTAAGAGCAGAAGCAGATGTTACAAAATATCTTACTCCCACCGTTAAATTTGTATTTGTTGATATTGATGAGGCTGTCTCATTCTTCTTACCAGCTAAAGAGTTTGTAACTGTTGTAGCAAAACTTGCATCATCGCCTAATGCCTCCGCTAATTCATTAAGTGTATTTAGGGCAGATGGGGCGCTATCAATTAAATTATTTACCTGAGTTGTAACAATAGTATTAATCTCAGACTGAGTATATGTATTAGTTGAGTTTAAATTTGTTATTGTAACTATCTCTATAATATCGCCTGCTGCTGCGGCGGAACCAAGAATAACAGTAGTACTAGAAGATGTTGTATAATCTGTTGTCTTTAATAGTAGAAGACCATTGAAGTATACCTGCTCATATCCATCTATAAATGCTACTGATGCTACGAAATTTGTTTGTCCCGCCGTTGCTGTAAATGTGTGACGGCGAATAATGTTGGGGTCAAATGAGTCCGAAGTAGAATCTGATTCAATCCAGATATCGCCAATGTCGGGGGAAGAAGGAGCATCTGCTTGATAACTAGATCCTTGAATTAATGATGCTAAAGTAGTTGGGGCATATGTAGAGCCAGCTGAAGAATATAATACTTGGCCAGAAGTAGGAGAGGTTGTTGTTCCAGTTCCACCATATTGTGTAGCTAAATTTGTGTGGGAATCGACGGCATGATTTTCGGCTAGCAAAACGCCATTAGCGTTAGTTAAACCTGATATAACAAGTTTATTCTTGACCTTAAAGTCTTTATTTGCCATCTAAGTTCACATTTCCCCTAGTTGTTTATTACTTAATTATAGCATTGTTTATTTAAAATGTATTTTATATTAACTACTTGGTAAAACAAGGGAGCCGCTGCCATAGAACTTATAATATTTATAACCTCCGCTTACATAAGGGCTTGAACCAGTATGTCCTGTTGGTGTTCCGTTTCCTTTACTATCGGCATAACGAATAATCACATGCCCACCAGCACCGCTTCCCGAAGCAGCACTTTGAAAACCACCTCCGCCACCTCCGCCAGAACCTGTGTATTGAGATGCAGAACCACCTTGATTTGAACTACGTGTAGCACCAGTACCGCCACCACCTGCGCCTCCTGAACCACCTGAGTAAGCTCCATCTGCACCGCCGCCGCCGCCAGCTGCTAGATTAGAAGTGTTTACATGACTTACTGCAGATAGCCAAGAATTAAATGCTGTAGTTCCAGCGCCTCCGTTTCCTGCTGCTGATGTAGATGTGTTTGAAGAGTTTCCTGCTGCTCCAGTTCCTCCACCGCCGCCGCCTGCGGATTGAATGTTATCAGATAATCCGCCTGTATTTCCATATGCAGTACCACCCTGACTTGTTTGAGTACTTGAACCATTTAAATATCCTGCACTAGTATTACTTGCGCCAGCTCCTGATCCACCATCTTGTAAATTTTGATTTGATGTTCTAAAAGCTGCAGTTCCTCCGCCAAAAGCAAAGTACTCGGTTCCTGCAACAATTACACTTGAATTATTTCCTTTATTGGCACTACTTTCTGTAGTGGAATAACCATATCCTCCTCCACCACCACCTACAGTTACTGTTATATTTGAACTAAAGGCAATTGCTGGGAATGATCTATATAATGCGCCTCCAGATCCTCCTCCGCCGCCGCCTCCGCCGCCAGCGGCGCCGCCTGCACCGCCACCAGCAACAACAAGAACCTCTATTGGTATTACCGCAGCAGGTGTTGTAATTGAATTACTGGAAGAACTAGCAGAAGAAGTTCCAGCACCGTTTGTCGCTGTTACTGTAAATGTATAAGAAGTAGTAGCAGTTAATCCAGTAATATTAAATGTTCCAGATCCCGCCTGGTTTAATGTAGAGGTAATGCTTCCTGGAGATGAGGTTGCGGTGTAACTTGTAATAGTTGATCCACCGTTATTTGCTGGAGCTGTAAAAGTTAATGTTGCAGTTGTTGCTCCTGTTTGAGTTGCCGTTCCAATTGTTGGGGCATTTGGAACTGTTGCTGCAGTTATTGATGAAGATGATGAACTTGCAGCAGATGATCCATTTGCATTTGTAGCAACTGTAGTAAAGGTATAAGATGTTCCGTTAGTTAAACCTGTTACAACTAACGGTGACGACGCACCTGATGCTGTAAGGCTTCCTGGACTAGATGTTACTGTAAATCCTGTAATAGAAGATCCGCCTGTAGCGTTTGCAGAAAATGCAATTGATGCTTGTAAATTTCCATTTGTTACTGAATTTATTGTTGGTGCCTGTGGCACAGTAGTTGCGGTAACTGCTGCTGAAGCTGCAGATGTAGCAGATGAGTATGAATTTGAAGCAGCAACGGTGTAAGTATATGATGTATTAGATTGAAGTCCTGCTACTACTATCGGAGAAGATGTTCCTGTTTGAGTATAAGATCCAGGAGTAGATGTAACTACATAACTAGATGCTGGACCTCCTAATTCTGAAGTTGTAAATGCAACAGATGCTTGACCATTATTAAATGCCCGCCCAGATCCTTGATTTGTAGCAGTAGCACCAGATGGAGCAATAATATCAGTTGGTTTTTGATGTGTTGACCACTGCCCATTTACATAAACTTGAAGTCCGCCAATTGTTGTATTGAAATATTGTGTTCCTTCTGCTGGATTAGCAGGTCTATTGCCTGTAGTTCCAGTTGTGTAAGGAAGTGAAAATCCTGATAGTCTAATGTCTGACATTATCCTGCCTTCCAACCGTAGCTACCGCCAGTATATGTAAAACTAGCAGCACCACCATTAACATCTATAATTAAATTTGACGAAGACCCATTTATATAATTTGAGTTTCTGTTCACAGTTATATTATACGCTCCCGCAGTTCCTGATGCATCAAATACATATATCTCATCTCCCACAGATGGTGATGAAGGCAAGGTGATAGTTCTGGAAGTTGATGTATCAACAAAATACTTGTTATTAGAAGCAAGAGTTACATTTGAGCTTACAGAAGATGAAGGAAATCCAACTGCTTGTGCTATCCAAGTTGTATTAGTTCCGTCCGTTGATAATACTTTATTGCTATTTCCAGATTGGGACGGGAGCAAAGAGTTTAATGTATTAGTTGTAGAGGTTTGTCCAGTTCCGCCCATAGAAACAGGGAGGGGAGCCTGAATATCTAACCCATTTTTTACTTTAAAATCTTTATTGGCCATAATACTCTTATTATACCAATTAGACTATCGTAATGCTGCTATTTCTTCAGGTGTTAAACCAAGAGCAGCAAGTTTAGCTTCGGCAGATGCTTTAGCTGTTGCCTTAGCCTCTTCCTCTGTTTGTTTAATTTCTTGTTGTTCCTGATACTTAGCCTCATCAATTGCTTGCTGTGCTAATTCTTCAGCATTAAGATCTCTTTCAATAAACTCACCTGTTTCAACGTTTAAAATTGTTTTCATTATGATACCCCATATAATCTCATTGATGTATTAGATACATTACTAATTGTTGATGTTCCAGTATATCTTATCATATCAAGTGAAGTGATTGCTGATAAACTAGCAAAAGTTCCCATAGCACTTGTAAAGTTTGTTCTAGAGTTATTGTTGCTATAATAGCAGTATTGTAATTGATAGAACTTGTGTCTTGATGTGCTTGCATAATCATAAATTGTAATTATGCCTTTTGCCATTTGATATGGACTTGTAGATGTTGTTTGATTACCAAACATAGCACCATCAACTTCACTACCTAAACTTGTACCAGAACCAGGCGCTGACACTGGGGATTCTTGGTATTGATAGTAATTTTCATAAACAGAACCTGAGTTGTTGTTAAATCGCAAACCAAAGTTTGTAGAAGTAGCAGATATATTTAATCCAGTATATGTTAAAACTAGATTTTTATATGTACCTGGAATTGAAGAAAAAGAATATCCACTTGAACCACTTAGTTGAACATCTGTAATTAAGGTTGTACCGCCACCGCTAGAAGGTGTGGTCCACGTTGGCACTCCACCAGAAACTGTAAGAACCTGTGAGGTAGATCCAATTCCTAATCTAGCAGGTGTATTTGCACTTGATGCATAAATTAAATCGCCTGTTGTTGTTGTTAAAGTATTATTAATAACTCCAGAGGCGCTTGTAATTGTTGGAGATGTTAAAGTTTTATTTGTTAATGTTTGTGTACCAGTTAGAGTAGCAACAGTAGAATCAATTGCAAGAGTTACTGCTCCTGAATTTCCACCTCCGCTTAAACCTGTGCCTGCTGTAACTCCAGAAATATCTCCATCTGTTACTGTATAGGTTAATGAAGTCCATGCTGTTGACCCGTCTCCAACTTTCATCTTTTTTGTATCTGTTTCGAATCCTACTTCGCCTGCTGCTAAAACAGTATTTGCTGAAGTCCAAGAAGAGGCTGTGCCTCTCTTAATTTGAATTACTGAAGTCATTAGACTGTTCCTCCATTATATGTATATGTATTGTTATCTTCAATTATATTATAGATTCCGCCTTCTAATATACCAGATGAAGATGATACTGTTCCGCCGTCAGCATTTGAATCAGAAGACAATCTAGCCAGAGACTGATCAATTGATCCATCCAAGTCATACGAAGCGGAAGGGATAGCCCCTGCGCTAAGTATGCTTGCAACGTCTCTAGCTCTTGTCAATTCTTATTACTCTCCTACTATAACTTCTTGCCAGTTTAAATCTTCTTCAACCCATCTGAACATTTTACCCTCTTCAACAGGCATTGCTGTTGGAGCGTCCCAAAGACATGTTGCGTCATTTAGTAACCATGAAGCAAAAGGCTTTGGTGGGATAAATGCATCACGAACTGAGTCGTATGAATATCCGATTCCTGCGTAATTCTTTCTTAGCGGGGTCCCGCCATTTGAATGTACGCCACCTGAAGTGTTGTATGAAGTCTGTATCCATGTTCCGCCTAGATCCAAAGTGTTGGCCAGAAAGTTCTGTCCATCAGCTGCATCAGCGTCATTTACTACTAGAACACGAGTAACAATGTTGTTCTCGTCGATTTCTGCGAAGTGTGCCATTTTTTTCTCCTTTGTTAGTTGTCTTACTTATTTATATTTTACCATTTATTAAATGATAAGTCTATTGTTTTATGCTAGGTATCTAATGATAACTATTCCTGATCCGCCAGCGCCTCCTGGTGAATTGTCACCACCTGCTCCTCCACCACCACCGCCTGTGTTTGGAGTTCCAGAAACTCCTGGAGCTTCTCTGCTTGTGCCTCCTGTGTTGTCTGCTGATCCCGCTCCACCACCACCATTACCTCCAGGGCCAGGGTATACAGTTGAAACGGTAAATTGTGTACCGCCGCCGCCTCCGCCAGCAAAGTAATAAGTTCCACTTACTAGTTGACCAGCGCCAGTAGTTGAACCGCCAGATATTGAAGTAGATGCACCAGCTCCACCTGCACCACCAGTATTGCTAGCAGCATTTCCACCTACAGCACTTGCACCACCACCGCCGCCTCCGCCGTAAAAACCTGATCCTGCAGGTAAC
>Ga0209500_10003038_pt1 | contig 11653 bp, 5 predicted proteins | sample S_140212_EF_Meta_FD_187323 | JGI IMG/M metagenome (GOLD analysis project Ga0209500, IMG submission 187323) | Freshwater microbial communities from Lake Simoncouche, Canada to study carbon cycling - S_140212_EF_MetaG (SPAdes) (version 2) | ecosystem: Environmental > Aquatic > Freshwater > Lake ...
TGACAAGATTTCGGCAAGCTATACAAATGCACCAAACGCTGCAGTATCAGCTTTTGTATCAGCCAGAGTAGGACCAACGTATATTATTGGTGCATATACACCTAACGTAACAACAGGTAGCCCATTATCAGTTTCATTTGCTTCTTCAGCATCTGAAGGTTCGACAGTATATTACACAATAGAATAAAAAATGCCAATATTCGCATCCAATTTTGCTTCAAATAGTTTATCCGGCACGGTTCGTGTCGTAAACGGTTTTGCCAATATTAATTTAACTACAATTCCATACGCATTGGAAGGTGATAAATCTTTTGTAATTAAAATTCGTAAAGATAGTCCAACAGGTGAAGTTCTTTCAACTTCACCTACATTAACATTTAGAGATACCAGTTCACTTATTAGTGTGACTGCTAATGTATCTTCGGTTGCTGAAGGTAATTTGGTAGCATTTTCTGTAGTTACAGCAAATACAATAAATGGTGCAAATCTTTTCTATTCAGTATTCCCAGTTACTGCTAACGTAACATCTGACGATTTTTACGCAAATATTGGTGTGGTCACAATAACAAATAATGCAGGATTGATTGTATTAAGAGCAAACACAAATATTGCTCCGGTAGATGAGACAGGTGAAACTTTTAAAATTCAAATACGTACTGCCGACAATAATGGTAATATTGTTTATACAACATCCAATGTTGCAATATTAGATACTGATAAGACATACAATACTTTAGGATTCACACCTAGCTCAACCTCTGTTTCTGAAACTGCCAATGTAACATTTACATATACTGCAACAAATATACCAACAGGCACAATATTATTTTACAATACTACTGGTAATTTGACATCGTTTGTGTCAAACACAGGTTCATTTGTAATGAACAGCATAAGTAATACGTTTGTGATTGCAACAGGTACTGTATCCTTTAACGCCATACGATCTTTCAATGTTGTTCTAAGAACAGGCTCTGCTCAAGGTGCTGTTTTAGTAACAAGCAATAACATATATGTAAGTAGTACTTCGTTAGTTCCAATGTCTGCTACTGGTGGTGTTCAAAGTAATGTTGGCGGCTATAGAATACACACATTTACCTCACCTGGTACTATTACTTTTAATAAATCTGGCGATATTGAATATTTATTAGCTGGCGGTGGTGGTGGTGGTGCAGGTATTGGGGGTGGCGGCGGAGCCGGTGGTCTATTGCTCTCCGGCTACAATGGTGCAACAAAATTCAGTGCAACTACTGGCACACCATATACTATTACATTAGGAACAGGTGCTGGAACTAATACGCGCGGGTCTAACACAACTGCATTTGGTTTAACTGCATATGGTGGGGGCGCTGGTGGCGCAGGTGGCGGTGGTTCTGGTGGTGGCAACTACGGTAAAGGCGTATATTCTGGGTCTCCTTTCGTAAGTTCACCTGTTCGTCAAGGCTATGACGGAGGAAACTTAGGTGGCGGGGGAGCTGGAGGCTCGGCGCCTAGTACTGCTGGGTTTGGTACACCTGGCGGTGCGGGATATGATAGTTCTTTTACTGGTTCGCCATATACATATTGCGCTGGTGGCGCCGGAACGGACGGTGGATCATCTTTTTCAGGTGTCCCAGGACCATCGCAGACAAACTCTGGCGGATACGGAGCAGGTGGGGATGGTCGCTATCAAAACGGTGCAGGCAATTCTGGTCCAGGGTTTGCGGCTGTTAGATATTATTTAAACGCTCCAGTATTTGTAAGTATAGACGCGCCTGCCCCGTTTGTTTTTGAAGGCGCAAACATATATTTAACTTTGAATACAATAAGCATTCAAAATAACACATTATTCTATTACTCAACGGTTGGTAACGTAATATCATCAGATTTTATATCTGGCAATACTGGTTCATTTAGGACTACATTTGATGCCACATCAATTACATTACAATCTAATATAAACATACCAACAAATGAAGAGCGTTCTTTCCAATTAAAAATTGCAAGTGAAGCTGGTCTTTCTGCAGATGCGTTATTCACAGGCAATGTGTTTACAATTAAAGATCTTGGATTGCAAGCTAGAGCTTCTGCAATCCAATATTTAGTTGTTGCTGGCGGTGGTGGTGGCGGCACTGATGGTCCAGCAGGAGATGCTTATTATGGTGCTGGAGGCGGAGCCGGTGGTTTGCTATCAAATATAATTGCAGTTACTCCAGGGACGCAATATACTATTACGATCGGCGCCGGTGGCGGAGCAGGTACAAATAAAGGTAGCAATTCTTCAATTGGTACAAGTGTTATAACAATAGGTGGGGGCTACGGGGCTACTTGGCCGGCCACACCTGGTGGCCCTGGCGGTTCGGGTGGTGGTGGCGCCAGGGGAGGTGCACCAGGTGTACCTACAACCCTAACGCTTGGTGCTGGCACACCTGGTCAAGGTTATCCTGGGATGGCATTACTCGATGGAAACTCTGGCGGTGGCGCGGGCGGGTCTTCGGGGGTACCTGGTACGTTTGGCCGATCCGGTGGACCTGGAATATCATCTAGCATTTCAGGTACTGCAATGTATTATGCAGGTGGCGGTGGTGGCGGTTTTGCGGCAACAGCAAGTCCACCTGACGGAAGCGTAGGCTCTGGCGTTGCAGGCGCAACGAATACAGGTGGTGGTGGCGGTAAAAACTATGCGGGCGGTTCGGGTATTGTTATTGTACGTTTCCCTGATACATTTGCAGTTGCAAATACAACAACTGGTTCACCTAATGTAATTTACGCAAATGCTAACATCATTTATAGATTCTGGCAATCAGGTAGCATCACATTCTGATAACCATAAATAATACAGTATAGATAAAGTAAAGTAAGAAATGCCAATAATCAACAAAGGTATATTTGACACAGACACGGTATTTACCCGTCAAACGGGTAACGACTGGCCTACGGCTCAAGTAATTTCAACTTCTGATGTAGTTGAAAGCACATCGCTTTACTTTACTAATACAAGAGTAGTATCTGCTTTAATACCAGGTACAGCTATTAGCATTGAAGCTAACGGTAGAATTAGTGCAAATGTATCAGGTATTACAGTACAAACTGCAACAACTTCTGCACAAGTAACTTCATTATCTAATTTTACAACTTCTAATTTAACAGAAGGTGTAAATCTTTATTTTACCAACACCAGAGTAAGATCTTCTATTAGTGCCGGTAAAGGTATTACTATTGACAACAACGGTGTTATTAAAAACACTGGTAGTACACCTCTTTTCAATACTGATATCAACGGTTCGGGTATTAGCAATGTATCAAATTTTATGGATGTGGAAGTTGCATTCCCAACTGTGCCCGCTACTGATAGATTCCTATTAAGATCATTGCTCGTTGTAAATTTAACAGATACAACTGCACAAGTTTCGGGTAACATATTATATGCTACAGGTAACACGGCATCGTTTGCAAATAAAATTCCAATTCCCGCAGGTGGTTTACTTGAATTTTATGAAAAAGGACAGTTGTTCCAACCTGGTGACAAAGTTAATCTGCAAGGATTTAACGCTGCAGGTGTAGCTACTGCAAATATTTTAAATGCAGTTTATACATATGAAACATTTTCAAATGATGTTGCATACATTGGTACAGGCACAACCTTAACGGCAAATGCAATCAATATTCAAGTATATGATTCTGCGTCAGCTTTTAGTATTGTTGAGAGTATAAAAGTTGTTAACCTTGGTTCAGAAATACCCAAGGTTAGATTATACATGGCAGATGCAAACGGAACTCCAAAAGGATTTTTAGCATTCGGTACTCCAATTCCAGTAAATGCATCAGTTGAATTTTTACAAACACCAAAGCGTTTGGAAACAACCGATAAATTATTTGCATATTATACTGGGGCAAACGCCAATTCCGTATCCGTTTTTATATCAGCAAAAACAGGCCCAACATTTACACCTGGATTCTACACAGCAAATGTTGAATTATCGGGTACAGTGTCAGCATTGTTTGGTACAACTGAAAATGATGGCACATTACTGTATTACACAATAGAATAAAACCATGCCAATATTCGCATCTAATTTCACATCTAATAGTTTATCCGGAGCAGTATTTGTATCCGGCGGAAATGTTGCTGTAACTTTAACTCCCGCTGCACAGGCACTAGAGGGAGATAAATCTTTTGTAATTAAAATTAGGAGGGGTAGTACACAGGGTACAGTATTATCCACATCTGCTCCTATTACTATTAGAGACAGAACATCTTTTGTCAGTTTAACTGCCAATGTATCAACAGTTGCTGAGGGCAATTTAGTATCATTTACAGTTACAACTGCCAATGTTCGGGATGGCGCAACACTTTATTATTCTGTATTGCCAGTTACATCTAACATAACATCTAGTGATTTTGTTGCAAATACAGGTTCATTTGCTGTAATAAGCAACTCTGGAACATTCGCATTGAAGGCAAATGCAGATTTATCTTTGATGGATGAATCTGGAGAAACATTTAAAGTTCAATTAAGAACAAATGAAGTTACTGGTAACATTGTTTATGTTGCATCTAATATTCTAATTCTAGATACATCCAAACAGTTTACATATTCTTCTCTAATTGCAAATAACGCCAATGTGGTATCAGGTGGTCCAACTGATGGTGTACCTATAAGATTCACACTGACAACAATAAATGCAGCCGGTGCTAATTTATATTATTCAATGACCGGCAATGCAGATCAATCACTTTTTATTACAGCAAATACAGGTTATTTCATAGTACCTGCAAATAATTTATCCACTTTCAGTTTTACCGGTAATACAATTGCTAGCGGCATTGAACGAGATTTCCAAGTAGTAATTAAAGAAGAAATCACGGGGCCCACAAAAATAACAAGTAGTACTTATAAAGCACTTGGATATGTAACGCCTAAACCGTCTTCTGTTTGGACGGTTGTTGTGGCTGGCGGTGCAAATGGCGCGCCAGGCAATGGTGCAGGGGGTGGTGCTGGTGGTGTAGCTGCAGGCAATGTTTCTATAACTCCGGGTAGTCCATATACAATAACTATTGGTGGCACCGCAACGCCCTCATCTGCGTTCGGTGTAATAGCTCTTGCAGGCGGCGGACAAGGTACTCCTGGTGGTTCTGGCGGTGGTGGCGGCGTAAATGGAACAACAACTGCAGGCAATGGAACTCAACCGGGACAATCAAACCCAGCGGGGATAACAAATTATGGTAATCCCGGTGGAGCGCAAACCGTACCTGGCGGTAATGGTGGTGGTGGCGGTGCAGGAGGTGCAGGAAGTGCAGGCAATAATGGCTCATTTGGTAGACCGGGTGGCGGTGGAATAGCTTTCCCTTCTCTAGATATGGGACCAGCATACCAGGCCGTTTCTTACGGAGGAGCAGGTTATTTATATAATTTCCCAACCCCACCAACATCTGTTCCTTCGGCATCTTATGGTTCGGGCGGCAACGCTGGTGCAGCTGGCGCGGGTCAAGGTATTACTATAGTTTCATACCCAACCGCTTTCCAAGCAGCGGCAGCCAATGTTGGCGGAACATATTCCAGTTCAAATGGTAAACATTATTATGTTTATACGACCTCAGGTTCAATTACATTCTGATAACCATAAATAATACAGTAAAGTTAAAGTAAAGAAGATCCATGTCAATAATTAACAAAGGCGTATTTGATGCTGGTAAAATGTTTATCCTTCAAACGGGTAACGATTGGCCTACGTCTCAAACAACAACTGCTGATGTTGCAGAAGTAAGTTCAAATCTTTACTTTACAAATACTAGAGTTTTATCTGCTTTAGTTGGTGCAAATGTAGTAGTTGGTAATTTGATAGTTTCAGGTGGCTCTATTGGTGTAGGTACAAGTACTCCTGACACTGAACTTAATATTTTAGCAACCACACAAACTGTCAGTTATCCCATTACAGGCACCAATCTTGCTTCTGGAACAGACTTACACATAAGTGGAGCGGATGGCGCACAAACTCGTATTGTTCAAGACGCATTTGGTGCCAATAACTATGTAGCATTTACCGGGCGTACCGCTAGAGGCACTGCTGCTAGTCCAACAGCAATTCAGTCTGGAGATGTATTAACTCAATTTACAGCTCGCGGTTTTGGTGCTAGCAGTTTTGGAACTAATTCGACCGGTCGAATAGATATAGTTGCGGCGGAAAACTTTAGCGAGACTGCCCGTGGTACAAATATTCAGATATTTACTACAGCTGCGGGTGCTAATACTCCTACTGCAATAGCTACATTTAGTAGTGCCGTTGGATTGAGTGTAGCTGGTAATGTTACTGCAAATGCTTTTGTATCAAATGGCGATATAACTACCACATCAAATATTATTGCTAGAGATGTTAGAGCATCTGGTAACTTAATTGCCAACGGTTTAATAATTAGAAATATTAGTGTTAGTGATTCGGTATTAACCGGTAATTTGATCGTCACAACTATTAGTAATGCCAGTTCAATTACAGCAAACACAATTACATCGCAAGTTTGGAATGGTTTATACACAGCAAATGTAATTGAATCTCCGACTAATTTATATTATACCAATGCAAGAGTAATTGCTGCAATAATACCAAGACAAACTACTGCAAATGTAATTGAAACTAATACAAATCTTTACTATACAAATTCGAGAGTAAGATCTGCGTTTACTGCAGGTAGAGGCATAATTATTACTGATGATGGTATTGTTAAAAGTACCATTGGTTCAGAATTATTTAATCCATCAATTAATTATGCAAAAGATTATAATGTAACAGCAACGATGGCGACTGCGTTGACGATACCGTCTACACCCGTTAATGATCGTTATGTACTTAGATCAATGCACGTAACGAATATTTCAGATTCAGTTGCTTTTGTTTCGTCAAATGTAATATATGCTGGCGGCAATACCGCATATCTTGGTAGTTTAATTCCTGTACCAGTTGGTTCGGTTGTTGAGTTTATGGACCGAGCGCAACTAATGCAACCCGGTGATAAAATTAATCTGCAAGGATTCAATGCCAGTCAAGCAGCAACATCTGGATTGCTTTCATCGTATTTTACATATGAAAGTATACCAACTGATGTTACTTATGTGGGCACGGGTTCAACTCTAGCAGCATCCAATACCAATATTCAGATTATAGACGCAGACCAATCGGATACTGTAATTGAGAGTTTGAAGGTTGTGAATTTAAAATCGTATTCTGTACCAGTTAAAGTTTTCTTTGCCTATGCCAACGCCACACCTAAAGCGTATATGGCATATAATATGCAGGTGCCACCAAACACATCAATTGAATTATTGCAGGCTCCAAAATTAATATACTTTACTGATAAGGTATTTGCAAGTTATGCAAACGCAAGTGACGGTGACGCAATTTCAATATTTCCGTCATACAGAAGAAATGCTGTAACAAATCAGGGCAATATATCAACAACTGCTACGGTCCCGGGCGGCAATATTGATATTTCATACTATACTACATTAGTAGACGGTACAACTCTATACTACACATTGGAATAATATAAATGCCATTATACGCAAGTAATTTCGCCGCAAACTCTTTGTCTGGTACTGTTAAAGTGTCGGCAGGCACTGCCAACATTCGTATATCAGTTAACCCATTGGCGTTTGAAGGAAATAAACAATTTGTATTGAAGTTAAGAAAAGATAGTGTAACGGGTACTGTTATTGCCACTACACCAAATATTTCAATTGCTGATACCACTACATTTGTCAGTTTAACCGCTAATACAGCCACAGTTGCTGAAGGTAATTTAGTAGCATTCTCATTAGTTACAACAAATGTTATAAATGGTGCGATTGTTTATTATTCAGTATTTCCAGCAACAGCCAACGTAACATCTGATGACTTTGTTGCTAATACAGGTTCAGCTATAATTACAAATAATGCAGCATTATTTACATTGCAAGCAAACACAAATTTTGCTCCGGTAGATGAGACTGGCGAAACTTTTAGAGTACAATTAAGAACAAATGATGCTGTTACTGGTAATATAGTTTATACCACATCCAACATTACAATTTTGGATACAGATAAAACTTATAACATAATAACATTTGCACCACCTTCTTTCAATGTTACAGAATCTTCGAGCATAGTATTTACATTTGCTGGTACTAACATACCACTTGGCACAACATTCTATTATGAGACAACGGGAAATGCAACAGTTACGTCAAACATAGGTTCATTTGTATTAAATAGTTTATCAAATACATTTACGGTTTCGGCGGGTGCTGTGCCAGCAAATGAATCTAGAGCATTTACTGTCAACCTTAGAACAGGTTCTGCAGCAGGGCCAATAGTTCGTACTAGCGATACTGTATATGTTGTAGATTCGGCTTTAGCTTATACTACTGCTACAGGCGGAAATCAAGTATTCATTGACAATGGATACAAAGTACACATATTCTTATCATCAAATAACTTTTCCATATCTAGAGCAGGGGTTGGTAATTTTGCCAACATAAATTATTTAGCTATCGGCGGCGGCGGTGGCGCAGCTGGTATGTATCAATCGGGCGGCGCAGGTGCCGGTGGCGCACTATTATCCAATGTACTTTTTAATAGTACAGGCACATACACAATTACAGTTGGATCAGGTGCTGCAGGTGGCGCAGTAAATACATTTGGATCTAATGGTGGTAATACTACTATTTCTGGACCTGGTTTGTCTACAATCATTGCATACGGTGGCGGTGGCACTACAGATGATACACCTGTAGCAAGTTATCCTGGAGGATCAGGGGGCGGTGCACCTTTAGCTGCACCTGCTGGTTATGGCACGGGTACGCCTGGACAAGGTTATCCTGGAGGATCAGCCGTAGCTGGCGGTGCACCCGCATATAATGGTAGAGCAGGTGGAGGCGGTGGCGCTGGCGGAGCCGGTCAACCAGGCGCAACACAGTCAAACCAAGGCGGCATAGGCATCACTAGTAGCATAACAGGCACTTCTACAGGATATGCAGGTGGAGGTGGCGGTGGTGCATATGGAATTTATGGATATCCTGGTGGAGATGCATATACAGGTTACGGTGGTGGTGGAGGTGGAGGATATGCACCATCTACTCGAGTAAATGCCGAATCCGGTAGCGTAAACACTGGCGGCGGCGGTGGTGGTACAGAAAGATCTGGTACTGGTGTAGGTGGTTCTGGTGGTTCAGGAATCGTTATTTTACGATACCCATTCGTTGAAGCTGCACAATATACATCGTTGACATCAAATGCATATGTAATTGAAGGTGCAAATGCAATATTTACGTTAAATACGTTGAATCTTACAAGCAACACGTTGTTATATTACACAACTGTGGGCAATGTAATATCATCAGATTTTGTGTCGGGTAATACTGGTTCGTTTAGATCAACTGCAAATTCAACTACTATCACATTAAGAACCAATTCTAATATACCTGCAAGTGAAGAGCGATTCTTCCAATTACAGATTAGAGCAGATAGTTTAACAGACCCAGTTGCAATAACAAGTAACGTATTTACAATTAAAGATACAATATATTCTTTTGGTCCTGTCGTTGAACTATTAATAGTTGCTGGCGGTGGGCCTGGAAGTGCGGGCGGAGGTGGTGGTGGAGCGGGTGGATTGATATATTATGGGGCTGAAGTACCAAAAACTCCAAATGGTTCTGCATATCAAACCCTAAATTCAACTGCATATACTATTACTGTAGGTGCGGGTGGGTCGGGCACCCCCGGAAGCGGATTAGGTCCAAATGGCAGTCCTTCTCTAATTGCAGCCGCGCCCGGAACAATATATGAAGCAACTGGCGGCGGCGCCGGTGCATATGCGAATTCGAGCCCACAAAAGGCCGCCTCAGCGGGTGGTTCTGGAGGCGGCCAAGGATATCCTGCTCCTGGTGGGCAGGTGTTCGGCGCTGGAGGTGCAGGCACGCCCGGTCAAGGTAATCCAGGTGGGGGAAATTACACTTACTATTGGTTCCAAGCTGGTGGTGGAGGCGGGGGTGCAGGTGGCGCAGGCCAAACAGCACAGCCATCGCCCGCTACACCATCTTCTCCAGGTACATATACTATGTATGGTGGATATGGCGGATCGGGGTTACAATATAGTATCAGTGGAACAGCAACTTACTACGCAGGTGGTGGTGGTGGTTTTGTTGACGCAAGCGCTTCCCCTACTAGGATAGCAGGCGCGGCCGGCTTGGGTGGTGGCGGGGCAGGTACTGCTTCACCATATGGTGGTTCAGGAAACCCTGGTACAGTAAACACTGGCGGCGGCGGCGGCGGAAATGGTAATCCTCCAGTTGCAGGGCCGCAAGGTGGATCGGGTGTAGTTATACTTCGTTACCCATCGGCATCATATGCTAATGCTGTAAGTGCACCGGGTGCTACTCTTACAATAGCGGGTGGTTATAGAGTATATAGATTTACTACTTCTGGTGATATCACATTCTGATAACCATAAATAATAAAGTATAGTTAAAGTAAAGTAATTAAATGGCAATAATCAACAAAGGCATATTAAATTCGAAGACCGCATTCCTGCGTCAAGTAGGAAATGATTGGCCTACGGCTCAGGTTGTCTCAACAGCTGATGTAATTGAAGCACCGAGTAATCTTTACTTTACTAATACTAGAGTAATATCTGCTCTTACTATTGGAACAATACCTGGTAGTATTGCAGTAAGTGCAAATTTAGTTGCCAACGGTTTAATAATTAGAAATATCAATGTTAGTGATTCAATATTAACTGGTAATATTGTTTCTACTTCTACTACATCAAACGTAGTTGTTGCAGAATCTGTTACATCTAATACTTGGAATGGAATTTATACTGCAAATGTAATTGAAACTGCTGGCAATCTATATTTTACTGCAGCAAGAGTAAATGCCACAGTAAGACCAATGTTGACTACTGCAAATGTGGTAGAAACAAGTGCAAACCTATATTTTACCAACACCAGAGTAGTTTCTGCCTTAATTGCTGGCGATTATATTTCGATTGCGGCCAATGGTAGAATTAGTGCCAATGTGGGTACGGTTGTAGTTCAAGCTGCGACTCAAGTTAATAATTTGGATAATTTAACTACTGCGAATTTGGCAGAAGGTACAAACCTATACTTTACCAACACCAGAGCCAGAGCGGTATATACTGCAGGTAAAGGTATCAATATTGATACGCAGGGTGTTATTAAGAACACAGGCAGAACACCGCTATTTAATACTGACATAAACGGCACAGGTGGTGGCAATGTATTAAGCACAATGTCAACTATCTTGACAATTCCTTCAGTGCCATCTACAGATAGATATCTATTGAGATCATTGCTTGTTGTTAATTTGTCAGATACAACATCATATGTATCGGGCAATGTATTATATGCAACAGGCAACACCGCATCGTTTGCAAATCAAATTCCAGTTGCAGCTGGTGGTTTAACAGAATTCGTCAAAAACGGACAACTACTACAACCCGGCGATAAAATTAATCTGCAAGGATTCAATTCTACGGGTACAGCAACTGCAAACATTTTAAATGCAATGTATACGTATGAGAATTTTGACAATGATGCAACCTATATAGGGATAGGTCAAACCATTACAACAAGTAATACAAATACTGTAATTTATGATTCAGCTACATCATATAGTATTG
>Ga0209500_10003039_pt1 | contig 11652 bp, 10 predicted proteins | sample S_140212_EF_Meta_FD_187323 | JGI IMG/M metagenome (GOLD analysis project Ga0209500, IMG submission 187323) | Freshwater microbial communities from Lake Simoncouche, Canada to study carbon cycling - S_140212_EF_MetaG (SPAdes) (version 2) | ecosystem: Environmental > Aquatic > Freshwater > Lake ...
CCGAGCCTGATGCCAGCCAGGTCCCCCCTCCTGACAACGACCCGCCGCAGCCCGATACGCCCGCCGACCAGGACAGCCAAGACCCCGTCGCCGGTAGCGAAACCCTGGACGAGCGCATCCTGGACGCCGCCCTGGCCGCGCTACCCGCAGGCCTGCTGGCGTCCTTGAAGATCTCGCAGCTCTCGCGTGCCAAAACCCCCAGCGCGGGCAGCGCAGGCGCGGCGCAGCACAGCGCGCTGCGCGGTCGCCCCATCGGTGCGCGCAAGGGTGAGCCGCGCGCCGGCCAGCGCCTCAATGTGCTCGAAACCCTGCGTGCCGCTGCGCCCTGGCAAAAGCTGCGCCAGCTTGCAGGGCAAGAGCGCGGCGTGGCCCCCACGCCCCGGCGCATCCAGGTGCGCAAAGAAGACTTTCATGTGGCGCGCTTTCGCCAACTCGGCCAGACCACCACGGTGTTTGTCGTAGACGCTTCAGGCTCGTCTGCGATGAACCGTTTGGCCGAGGCCAAGGGCGCGGTAGAGCTGCTGCTGGCCGACTGCTATGTGCGCCGCGACAGCGTGGCAGTGCTGGCCTTTCGTGGCAAGGCCGCCGAGCTGCTGCTGCCACCCACCCGCTCACTGGCACGCGCCAAGCGCAGCCTGGCTGGCCTGCCTGGGGGGGGCGGCACGCCACTGGCCAGTGCCATGGACGCGGCGCTGGCGCTGGCCGAGCAGATACGGCGTAAGGGAGAGACCCCCATCCTGGTGCTGCTGACCGACGGGCGCGGCAACATTGCCCGCGACGGCACGCCCGGGCGCGCGCAGGCCGCGCTTGACAGCCAGGCGGCGGCGGGGGCGCTGCGCCTGGCCGGCATCACCGCGCTGCTGGTGGACACCTCGGCGCAGCCACACCCGTCGGCCCAGCAACTCGCCCGCGCCATGGGTGCGCAGTACCTGGCGCTGCCCTACGCCGGGGCGCAGGCCGTGTCGCAGGCGGTGCGCGCCATCAGCGGCCGCTAAGCCGTCGCCAACCAGCTGCCTATGCCCATTTGCCGTCCGTCAACCGTCCGTTCACCGCGCACCGCCCGCTTAACGAACGCCCGCCAAGCGCCCAGACCCGCCAGTAACGCCCATGCGCCAACGCCTTGACTTTGCTACCGACGGCGCGCACTGGCCGAACCGCGATCTGTCGCGCTTTGTGACGGCCGCGGGCCTGCGCTGGCATGTGCAGCACGCGTCGCATCCTGACCCGGACGTACCCACCGTGCTGTTGCTGCACGGCACGGGCGCCTCCACCCATTCCTGGCGCGGCCTGATCCCCTTGCTGCAGCCCCACGTGTCGGTGCTGGCGCTGGATCTGCCCGGCCACGGCTTTAGCGCCATGCCGCTGGGAGATGCAGTGGCCCAACGGTGTTCACTGCCGGGCATGTCGCGCGGTGTGGCGGCGCTGCTGCAGACGCTGGGCATTACACCGGCCACGGTGGTGGGGCATTCGGCCGGTGCGGCGCTGGCATGTCGCATGGCGCTTGACGGCCTGCTGGCGCCGTCGCGTCTGGTGTCCGTCAACGGCGCCTTGCTGCCGCTGGACGGCTGGGCGGGACAGTTTTTTTCGCCCCTGGCCAAGCTGCTGGCCAAGGCGCCGCTGGTGCCAGAACTGTTTTCCTGGCGCGCAGCACAGGCTGATGTCTTGCAAAAGCTTCTTGACGGCACCGGTTCGCGCCTGGACGAAGGGGGTCAGGCGCTGTACCGCCAGCTCATCGCCAACCCTGGCCACTCGGGCGCCGCGCTGGCCATGATGGCGCATTGGGATTTGCACGGTTTGGCGCATGATCTGCCGGCGCTGCGCATGCCGATGACCTTGGTGGTGGGCGCGCAAGACGTCATCGTGCCGCCGGCTGTGGCCTACCGGGTGGCCGTCCTGCTGCGCCAACAAAGCCCGCTGTCGGTGCACGTGTTGGCCGGGCTGGGCCACCTGGCCCACGAAGAGCAGCCCGGCGCGATTGCGCCGCTAGTGCTGGCCGCGCCAGCCTGAAACCACGCTGCGCGGTCGGACGTAAGTCCTTTTCACCCCCCTGCAACCGCAATTTGGCACGCAATGGTGCGCGCCTGCGCATTATTCCTGCGGCGAAACCGTGGATTTTCATCCGGGTATTCCCTAGGCGCGGGACGCTATTTATCGCTCTCTCAGAGCTACAGCGCTCAACAAAACCCCGCATTCAAAAAAGTTAACAAAAAAAACACGTAAACCCCCGTTGACATGGGTCAATGAAGTGTCTACATTTATTTACACGAAGAAATGACAAGCGAAACTGTCACTTCAAGGCCACGAAGACCGATACCTGGAGACCTTCCATGAAACCCATCACCCGCATTGAGCAATCCTTGGCCATGGCTTTGGCTGCAGTGGAAGAGCCTGGTTGCCCGCCCAAACTGGTGGCGGCGGTGCGCCATGCGGTGTTTCCCGGCGGCGCGCGCATTCGCCCGCAGCTGTGTTTGGCGGTGGCCCAGGCCTGCGGCCAAGACGATCCAGCTTTGACCGATGCCGCCGCCGTGGCCATTGAGTTGCTGCATTGTGCTTCGCTGGTGCACGACGACCTTCCTTGTTTTGACGATGCCGCCACCCGCCGGGGCCGCGCTTCGGTGCACTGGGCTTTTGGTCAGCCCCTGGCCGTGCTGGCCGGAGACGCGTTGATCGTGATGGCTTTCCAGACTTTGGCCGCCGCCGCAGGCCAGTCGCCCCTGCGCTTGCCCGGTCTCATGAAAATCATCGCCGACAGCGTAGGTATGCCCAGCGGAATCGTGGCCGGACAGGCATGGGAATCCGAGTCGCGCGTATCGCTTATGCAATACCAGCGGGCCAAGACCGGCTCGCTGTTTGTAGCCGCCACTTGCGCCGGCGCCCTGAGTGCCGGTGGCGACCCCAAAGCCTGGCAGGCCCTGGGCGATTGCCTGGGTGAGGCCTACCAGGTAGCAGACGACATCCGTGACGTGATGGGCCAGGCCGAACTGCTGGGTAAGCCCGTGGGCCAAGACGCGCAGCATGCCCGCCCTAACGCCATCGCCGACCTGGGTCTGGGCGACGCGATTGTGCATTTTGAGTCGCTCATCCAGGCCGCCGCCGACTCCATTCCCGAAGGCCCCAGCGCCGCTGCCATGCGCGCACTGGTATGGCAAGAGTCCGAGCGCCTGGTGCCGCGCGCTGTCTGCCGGCAGTACCAAGAGCAGGCCCAAGCCCAAAGCGCTGTTGCGCCTGCGCGCCAGACCGCCGCCGCCTGAGCTCCGCCGCCCCAGCACCGCACCAACACTGCCCAAAGAAGCACCCATGAAAACCCTGGACCTGGCGCACCTGCCCAGCGCATCCGAGCGCGAGACGCCTTGGCGTGATCGCGTGGAAGCGCTGGTGGACCGCTGGATGACCAGCGACGCGCTGTACCGCTGGAGCGTGAGCAACCCGCTCACGCGCTGGGTCACGCGCAGCCGCACCCGCAAGGTGTTTGACCTGATGGCCGGTTTTGTCTATTCGCAGGTATTGCTTTCCTGTGTGCGCCTGCGCATTTTGGAAACCGTGGCCGAGCGGCCCCGCACCCTTGAAGAGCTGGCACAGGCCACGCAAATCCCTGCGGCTGGTTTGCAGCGCCTTCTTCAATCGGCCGCGGCGCTGCAATTGCTCGAGCTGCGCAGCCGGGGACGTTATGGCCTTGGTCCCCTGGGTGCGCCGGTAGCAGGTCACGCCGGCATCCGCGCCATGATCGAACACCACGCCGTGCTCTACCAGGATATGCAAGACCCTGTGGCCATGCTCCAAGCCCAAGGACAGGCGGGCGAGATGGCGCAGTACTGGCCCTATGCAATGGACGATGCTGACAAGTCCAAAGCTGCAGCGGATGCGCTCCAAGTCGAAAAATACGCGCGCTATTCCAACCTTATGTCGGCGTCACAACCCTTTGTGGTGGACGAGATTTTGGCCAGTTACCGCTTTGACGGGCACCAGCAAGTGCTCGACGTGGGCGGCGGCCAGGGCACCTTTTTATCGCGCTTGGCACGCCACGCGCCCCAACTTTCGCTCACTTTGTTTGACCTGCCGGAAGTGGCTACGCTGGCGCGCGCCAACTTTGCGCGTCAAGGTTTGTTAGGTCGCTCCAACGCAGTAGCCGGCAGCTTTTTGCAAGACCCACTGCCCGAAGGCGCAGACCTGGTCACGCTGATTCGCGTAGCGCATGACCACCCGGACGCTGATGTTCGCACTGTGTTGGCTGCAATTTATGCGGCGCTGCCTGTGGGTGGGACCTTGCTGCTGGCCGAGCCCATGGCGCAAGAGGCGGGTGAGACCCCATTGGGCGACGCCTATTTTCATTTTTACCTGCTGGCGATGGGTGCTGGACGCCTGCGTACCGCCAGCGAGTTGATGTCCATGATGTCACAAGCGGGGTTCACCCATATCGAACCCGTGCCCAACGCCATGCCTTTGCAAACCCAGATTTTGGTGGGACGCAAGTCTCGGGCGATTCCTGCTGCAGCGTTCAACGCCTCTCATTAAGAACCCCCAGCACACCACCACCATGCACGCCCAAGCCATCGTTTTCCAAAACCCGCAGTCGCTGCACGTGCGCGCGCTGGCTTTGCCTGAATTGGGTGCTGCCGATGTGGAAGTGCAAGTGGAGTACACCGGCATCAGCACCGGCACCGAGCGCCTGTTGTGGAATGGCACCATGCCCACATTCCCCGGCCTGGGTTACCCGCTGGTGCCAGGATATGAGACCGTGGGCCGCGTGGTGCGCGCAGGCCACGACGCCAGGCTCAAAGTGGGCACGCGCGTGTTTGTGCCCGGCTCGCAATGCTTTACCGACGCGCGCAACCTGTTTGGCGGATCGGCCTCACGCTTGGTGGTGCCTGCTGCCCGCGCCATGAAAATCAAGGAGTCGCTGGCCGAGCAAGGCGTGCTGTTTGCGCTGGGGGCCACCGCCTACCACGCACACAGCGCCGCTGGTACGCAGCAGCCCGATCTGATTGTTGGACACGGCGTGCTCGGACGGATGATTGCGCGCATAGCGGTCGTCGCTGGCGCCAAACCCGTGGTTTGGGAGACCAACCCGGCACGGCGCACTGGGGCGCAGGGCTATGAAGTGATTGACCCCAGCACCGATACGCGTCGCAATTACAAGTGCATTTGTGATGTCAGCGGTGCAGGGCACTTGCTCAATGAGTTGATCGGCCGCCTAGCCCCTGGCGGCGAAGTAGTGCTTGCTGGGTTTTATGACGAACCACTGTCCTTTGTTTTTCCACCCGCTTTTATGCGCGAAGCCCGCATTCGTGTGGCAGCGCAGTGGGCGCCCCAAGACCTGGTGGACGTGATTGCCTTGGCCGCAGACGGACGCCTCTCGCTCGATGGCTTGATTACCCACCAAAGCGCCGCTACCCAGGCCGACGCCGCTTACCGCACCGCCTTTGGTGATACCGATTGTTTGAAGATGGTTTTGGATTGGAGACAAACCCAATGAGCACCAGCACGATTCCCGCAGCCGCCCCCCTGAACTTCATGCGCGACATTCTGCGCACCGAAGCCGCGCAGGAGCCAGCGCCTGTGGCTACGGGTGCTGTGACCAAAGAGACCCAGATCATTGCCATTTACGGCAAAGGCGGTATTGGCAAAAGCTTCACGCTGGCCAACCTGAGCTACATGATGGCGCAGCAGGGCAAAAAAGTGCTGCTCATCGGCTGCGACCCCAAGAGCGACACCACCAGCTTGTTGTTTGGCGGACGCGCTTGCCCCACCATCATCGAGACCTCGTCCAAGAAAAAACTCGCCGGTGAAGCGGTGGCCATTGGCGACGTGTGCTTCAAGCGCGACGGCGTCTACGCCATGGAACTCGGCGGCCCCGAGGTGGGACGCGGCTGCGGCGGGCGCGGCATCATTCACGGCTTTGAGTTGCTGGAAAAACTCGGTTTTCACGAGTGGGGTTTTGACTACGTGCTGCTCGACTTTTTGGGTGACGTGGTGTGCGGCGGCTTTGGCCTGCCGATTGCCCGCGACATGTGCCAAAAAGTGATTGTGGTGGCGAGTAACGATTTGCAGTCTTTGTACGTGGCCAACAACGTGTGCTCGGCGGTGGAGTATTTCCGCAAGCTCGGCGGCAACGTCGGCGTGGCCGGCATGGTCATCAACCGCGACGACGGCACGGGCGAGGCAGCAGCGTTTGCCCAGCACGTGGGTATTCCGGTCTTGTCCACCATTCCCGCCAACGAAGACATTCGCCGCAAGAGCGCCAGCTACGAAATCATTGGGCGGCCCAACTCGGTGTGGGGCCCGATGTTTGCCGAGCTGGCTGAAAACGTGGGCACCTCGACACCGGTGCGCCCCAAGCCCATGACGCAAGACGCGCTCTTGGGCCTGTTCTCGGCCTCGGCCGTTGGCCGCAACGTGGTGCTTGAGCCCGCCACCCAATTTGATATGTGCGGCAAGACCGAAAACACCAAGCCCACGCTTGAAGTCGTCTACGACGAAGTCTGAGCAGAGCACCGGCCCCATGAACAAGACCATTCCCATTGTTGCCACTCCTGTCGCTGCGCCTAGCACCGCGATTGAGGGTGACGGCATGGGCTGCCACGCCGGTGGCGAAAAAATGCTGGCCGCAGCCAAGGCTTCGGGCAAGTCCGAGGTACTGGCGCAGTACGCTAAAGACTATCCTGCCAAGCCTGGCGCCGGTCCACACGACCAGCCGCAAAGCATGTGCCCGGCCTTTGGCGCGCTGCGTGTGGGCCTGCGCATGCGCCGCACCGCCACCATTTTGTCGGGCTCGGCCTGCTGCGTGTACGGCCTGACCTTCACCTCGCATTTCTACGGTGCGCGCCGCAGCGTGGGCTATGTGCCTTTCAATTCCGAGTCGCTGGTCACCGGCAAGCTGTTCGAGGACATCCGCGAATCGGTCTACAACGAGGCGGACCCGGCAAAATACGACGCCATTGTCATTATCAATTTGTGCGTACCCACTGCCAGCGGCGTGCCGCTGCAACTGCTGCCCAAAGACATCAACGGCGTGCGCATCATCGGCATTGACGTGCCTGGTTTTGGCGTGCCCACGCACGCCGAGGCCAAGGACGTGCTCGCCGGTGCGATGCTGAAGTACGCCCGAGAAGAGATCATGGCCGGCCCCGTGCAAGCGCCACGTACCGGCCGCTCTGACAAGCCCACCATCGCCTTGCTGGGCGAAATGTTCCCGGCCGACCCGGTGATCATTGGCCGCATGCTTGAGCCCATGGGCTTGGCCGCCGGCCCCGTGGTGCCCACCCGCGAATGGCGCGAACTTTACGCCGCGCTCGACTGCACGGCGGTGGCTGCCATTCATCCGTTTTACACCGCCAGCGTGCGCGAGTTTGAAGCCGCAGGTCGTCCCGTGGTGGGCTCGGCCCCCGTGGGCCACGACGGCACCGAAGCTTGGTTGCAAGCCATTGGAAACGCCGCCAACGTGCCCCAGGCCAAGATTGATCTGGTTAAAAACATCATGCTGCCGGCCATCAAAGGCGGCTTGGCCAAGATGCCGATCAAGGGCCGTATCACGCTTAGCGGCTACGAAGGCTCGGAGCTGCTGGTAGGCCGCCTGTTGGTGGAAAGCGGCGCCGACCTGCGCTATGTGGGCACCGCCTGTCCGCGCACGGTCTGGAGCGACCCCGACCGCGAATGGCTGGAGGCGCGCGGCGTGCACGTGCAGTTCCGCGCATCCCTGGAGAACGATCTGGCAGCCATGCACGAATGGCAGCCCGACCTGGCCATAGGCACCACGCCTATCGTGCAGTCCGCCAAGGAACTCAGTATTCCAGCGCTGTATTTCACCAACCTGATTTCTGCCCGCCCGCTGATGGGCCCGGCTGGCGCTGGATCGCTGGCCACGGTGATCAACGCCGCCATGGGCAACAAGGCGCGCTTTGACCAGATGCGAGAGTTTTTTGGAGCCGCAGGATCAGGCCACAGTGCCGGTGTGTGGGAAAGTGCTGCCGGCGTGCCGCAAGACCGTCCCGAGTTCAAGGCTGAGACGCGGCGCTTGCTTGAAAAGCAGGCCAAGAAACGCAAAGCGGAGGCCATGGTATGAATGCCGCTCGCCACTACCTTCGCTGTTGTGTTCGGGGGGTGCCATGCTAGTGCTCGACCACGATCGCGCCGGCGGCTACTGGGGCGCGGTGTATGTTTTTACCGCCATCAAAGGCATGCAGGTGGTGATTGACGGCCCGGTGGGCTGCGAGAACCTGCCGGTCACTTCGGTGTTGCATTACACCGACGCGCTGCCGCCGCATGAGCTGCCGATTGTGGTAACTGGTCTGGCAGAAGAACAACTCGGGCGCGAAGGCACCGAAGGCTCAATGCGCCGGGCGCACGCCGCGCTCGACCCCGACCTGCCTGCTGTGGTGGTGACCGGCTCGATTGCCGAGATGATTGGCGGTGGCGTCACGCCCGAGGGCACGAATATTCAGCGCTTTTTGCCGCGAACGATTGACGAAGACCAGTGGCAGTGCGCCAACCGTGCCATGTTCTGGCTGTGGCAGCAATACGGCCTGCGCGATGTGCCTGCGCGTACGCCGCTCAAGGACCGCAAGCCCGGCGAAAAGCCGCGCGTCAACATCATCGGCCCGAGCTACGGCACTTTCAATTCGCCCAGCGATCTGGCCGAGATTCGCCGCATGGTGCAAGGCATTGGCGCCGAGATCAACATGGTGTTCCCGCTGGGCAGCCACCTGGCCGACGTATCGCGCCTGGTGGAGGCAGATGTGAACATCTGCATGTACCGCGAGTTTGGCCGCATGCTGTGCGAGGCGCTAGAGCGCCCCTACCTGCAAGCACCCATTGGTCTGCACAGCACCACGAAGTTTTTGCGAACGCTGGGTGAACTGCTGGGTCTGGACCCTGAACCCTTTATCGAGCGCGAAAAACACAGCACCATCAAGCCCATCTGGGACCTGTGGCGCTCGGTCACGCAAGACTTTTTTGGTACCGCCAACTTTGGTGTGGTGGCCAATGAGACCTACGCGCGCGGCATCCGCCATTTCCTGGAAGACGAAATGGGCCTGCCCTGCAACTTTGCCATCAGCCGCGTGGCCGGTGCCAAAACAGACAACGCCGAAGTGCGCCGCCTGGTGGCCGAAAAAACGCCTCTGGTGCTGTACGGCAGCTACAACGAACGCATCTATCTTGCGGAAATTGGCGGCGGCGGCATGATGAAAACCAGCTTCATACCGGCAAGTTTCCCGCTGCCCATCATCCGGCGCCACACCGGAACTCCGTTTATGGGCTACTCGGGTGCGACTTACATCATCCAAGAGTTTTGTAACGCCCTGTTTGACGCGCTGTTCCACATCCTGCCCCTGGGCACCGAGATGGACAAGATTGAAGCCAGCCCCGGTCGGGCTGCCACCGAATCGACCATTCCCTGGGAGCCTGAGGCCCACGAGCGCATGCAAGAGTTGCTGGAGCTGCAGCCGGTGCTGGTGCGTATATCGGCGGCCAAGCGCATGCGCGACCAGGCCGAGCGCGATGCCCGCGAGACCGGGCGTGCCCAGGTAGAGGCAGAACGTTTTTCAGAGTTGTTCGGGCAATCAAGGGCGGGAGCGCTGGCATGAGCTATGCGCGCCAGACTTTGGTGGTCTGCACACGCACCCGGCTTGTCCGGGGGCAAACCTGCTGGGGCATTCGTGCTGCAGCAGTTCGTGCCGCACCTACCCAGGTGCGGGGACTCGCCGCAAGGCGTTTTGAGTGAGGCATTGACTATGACTGATGCAGCAAACCCCTCAGGGCTGACAGACGAAGAAGCTCAAGAGTTCCACCAGTACTACGTTCAGGGTTACCTGTTGTGGGCTGTTGGCGCTTTCTTCGCCCACAGCTTGGTGTGGATATGGCGTCCCTGGTTCTAACAGAACCGTAAAACTGGAGGTATGTATGGCCCAACCGAACCTAATTGACAACTCGTTTATCTCTGACAACCACCTCAACGGCTACCGGATGCTATTCGTGTTGCTCTTTCTTGTGTTCATGGCGCTTGCCGTATTTGGTCAGGTGCTGGCGTTGAACTGGCGTACTTGGCTGCCCGGCGCGGAGGGATCTCCGACCACTTGGGTCGGTGTGAAATCTGCCGTGTATACCGTAATTTCTCAATTGAGTTAACGAAAGGAAATTCTTATGTGGCGCATTTGGCGTGTGATAGATCCCCGCAAGGCAGTCGTTTTAACCGGTTTGCTCATTGCGTTTGTGTCAACAACGATTCACCTGATCCAGATCAGTGGCGATCGTTACAACATCAACAGCTGGCATCCCGACACGGTCAAGGCCGCGAAGGCTGCGCAGAACGCGGCGTTGCCGCAAAAGTAAAGACTTCGGTCTTCGCTCCGGCAGACGCATGCCGGTCATTTTTTTGATCGCTGCGTCTGTCTTTTTTGTTCTCTATTGCTTCATCGCGCTGGGACCCGTTGGACCGTCAATCGGTCGGAGGATGCATCTATGTCCATGCTGAGTTTTGAACGTAAGTACCGCGTGCGCGGTGGAACCCTGGTTGGGGGCGACCTGTTTGATTTTTGGGTCGGTCCTTTTTACGTCGGGTTCTTCGGAATCACGACCCTATTTTTTGTCCTTTCGGGCACCATGCTGATTTTGTGGGGCGCGGCCATGGGCCCGACCTGGAACGTTTGGCAAATCAATATTGCCCCGCCTGATCTTTCTTATGGGCTGCGCTTTGCACCCATGATGGAAGGAGGCTTGTGGCAACTCATCACGGTATGTGCCCTTGGCTCTTTTGTCTCTTGGGCATTGCGGGAAGTAGAAATTGCCCGCAAACTGGGAATGGGCTTGCATGTGCCCTTTGCCTTTGGCATGGCCATATTGGCCTATTTTTCGCTGCAGGTGGTGCGCCCGGTGCTGATGGGTGCCTGGGGACACGCTTTCCCCTATGGCATTTATAGCCATCTGGATTGGGTGAGCAACACCGCTTATCAGTACCTGCACTTTCACTACAACCCGTGGCACATGATCGCAGTGACATTGTTCTTTGCAACGGTGTTGGCGCTGTCCATGCACGGTGGTTTGGTGCTGTCTGCTACCAATCCTGGCAAAGGCCAAACCGTCAAGTCCCCGGAACATGAGGACACCTTCTTCCGCGACCTGATCGGCTATTCCGTTGGCACGCTGGGTATCCACCGCTTGGGCTTGTTCCTGGCTCTGGCCGGTGTCTGGTTTGGAATCGTTTGTATCGTGGTCAGCGGCCCGTTCTGGACCGGTGCCTGGCCTGAATGGTGGAGCTGGTGGCTCAACATGCCCATCTGGCGCAGCTAAGAACCCAAGGAGAAAATAATGGCTGAGTACCAAAACCTGTTTACTTCTGTGCAGCCGGTCGGACCGCTGCACGACGGTGTGCCGCTGCCGCGTGGCGACGATAAGCGCACTGGCACCCCCTTTCTGGTGCACCTGCTCGGGCGTATCGGTAATGCACAAATTGGTCCCATCTATCTGGGCACGCTGGGTGTGGCCTCGCTACTGTTTGGCACGCTGGCTTTCAACATCATCGGGTTCAATATGTTGGCCTCGGTGGATTGGAGCCCGATCGAGCTGATCCGTCAGTTGTTCTGGCTGGCGTTGGAACCTCCGCCACCGGCCTTTGGCTTAAGCATTCCGCCGCTGGCCCAAGGCGGTTGGTGGCTCATT
>Ga0209500_10003041_pt1 | contig 11650 bp, 6 predicted proteins | sample S_140212_EF_Meta_FD_187323 | JGI IMG/M metagenome (GOLD analysis project Ga0209500, IMG submission 187323) | Freshwater microbial communities from Lake Simoncouche, Canada to study carbon cycling - S_140212_EF_MetaG (SPAdes) (version 2) | ecosystem: Environmental > Aquatic > Freshwater > Lake ...
GCTGCAGCGCTCCAGGCAATTCTTGTTGAAGCGCTGCCACAAAATCTCGCCTCGTTGCGCTGGGCGCGTTGATTGAGCGGGCCCTGCATACTATAACGATACATGATGCGAGCGCATTAGAGCCAATGCCTCGCATCCGATTTGCAAGTTCGGTTCGCATTGGCCAAGTGCCGCAGGTCGCAAACCCAGCTCGGATGACGGCATCAAGGAATGTTTCCCAGCCAGTACTCGCCACTCCGCCATCGGAATCCCCTTCGGACTGCTTGAAGGCGTAATAGATAGTCACTGGATATGCTGGGTGGCTAAAGCTAGCAATTCGACCCATAGCCAAGGTCATCCCATTTAGGAAAAAGTCCTCTGCCTCCTTTACGCCGCCGTGCCTAGCGGGCGTCGCGACAAGCTCTTCCGTCTTAGGGACAGCTAATGTTGCGAAAAGATCCGGGTAGCTATGCTTTAACGATCGACCCATCCAAACGTAGAAAAAGTCCGAAAGATCGGCGTAACCAATATTATCGTAATACGGCGGGTCAGTAGAAATAACTTTATGCAGGCTCACAGACTGCGTGGAGGCATTGTGCTGTGTCGAAAAGCCAGGCCGGTTGGCCCCAAGACCAGCTGTAGCAACAAGATTAGCTGCGGCGTATTTAACGCAATTACTCCAACATATCGCGGAGTGGCCAAGCACGTTTGATTCCGGAAAGTCCCACGTCATCGGTAGCGCTTGACGCTTAAAGGTTTGCATTACCTGTTCCCCGGAAGGCTTCCAAGTCGCGATGGAACTGTTGTAATCAGCAAGTCGATTAATGGCGAAAGACAGGTAAACTCCTACTGCCTCCGCATACGCAATCACGCCAATCCCCCCTTCTCGCAAAGGCTTTTCGTCCTTCGAAAATCCAGCAATCAACGCATCTGCTACAATCATATCTCGCGCCTCTGCGATAAGATCTGCAAATGTATTCAATGCAACTAACTGCCGCTCTGTAAATAAATCACCCCACTTACTCATTCCGTAGTTTCCAACACGAAATCCGAGGGCCTTCTGAAAAAACTCGGTGTCTGGCTTCCAGCTTGGCATTGCGCGTAATGCGACAGTTTGCTGCGCCAAAGTTGGTGAAAGATATACTCGCCCGCGACTTCCCTCGGCAACAATAGCCATCAAACAGGCAGACATCCTTCCGGATTTTGCCTCATTCCTGATATATCCAGCTTCTATCGGTGACTTTGACATCAGACACCAGAAGTTCGCCCCAACCCCAGGGAGTTTTGTTCCATCATTTGCAGCATCACTATCCTTAGGCTTACCGTTTTTAACCACAAAGCGATACCCGCCATTTTCAACTACAGGCCTCACATAGGCCTCTTTGCCCGGCTTCGTGGACAGCATGAACGTGGAAGCCAGCGGCACATCTACTTGAGCGCAAGCGGGATTCGGACTCTTGACGGTACGGGCCCAGATCCATGCGATAACGGTAAGTTCTTGGTCAAGATATCCAGCAAGATCGGGTCGCTCGCGCACCATCTCGGCCGTCACATTGACCTTAGGGTATAAGCTACCGATGCGCTTCTCCGCTTCGGCACGCATCCATTCACCGTAGTACCGGACATCCTCGGCGAGTCCCTGCGCACCCTTCAATTCCGCGTCAACCAAGTCACGCTTGCCGCGAGCCTCCGGATTTACTGGCGACTTACCAGCGAACTTTGGTGGAATCTCGATCATCGCCTTATTAATCATTACCGCGACCGGATTCAGGTCGGTTGCGTAGCTCTCGAGACCCAGACGCTGGGCTTCGAGCGGAATGGCCCCACCACCTGCAAAGGGGTCATGGAAACCAGGCAAGACGTGGCGATTAAAGACCTCCTTGGCTTGCGGGTGGTCGGCGTTATCAGCACAGGCCCGCCGCCAACTCTGCCAAATCTCCTCGCGGGCCGCCTGGAGCAATGCTTCGTTCGTCGTATTCTCCCACTTAACTAAGTTTTCGATAATGCGAAATAGGCGCTGGCGCTCTTTATTCTGCTTCTGCTCGGTTGGGAAAAGTTCGGGATTAGCCGAGGGGTCGTCAACCATCTGCGCGAAGATGACTGCACGGGCAGTCGCCAGGGGGCGACGTGCCCAATAGAGATGAAGTCCCCGTGGATGCGCTCCAATGCCAGGCTGCTTTTCGGCCGCCGACGCGACGTTAATAGCCTCCAGCGGCAAGGCGACCTCGATGAGCTTTTTGCGAGTCTTGACGGTGGTCACTGGGGAAGGGATTTGATGAGTTGGGCGAGCTGCGGATTGTTCGCGGCTTCGTCGGTGTCGACGCTGCAGTTGTTGGCAAAGATGTCAGCCTGCTTCTCGGCCTCTTTGCGGATATCTTCGAGATGTTTGACGATGTTGATCTCCAGCTCCTTGAGCCCCTCGATGAGCCCGGCCTGGATCGTGGCATAAGTCCGATCAACGACTGAGCGGGCATGATATTCGATGGTCTGGAGCATCCGCTGCTTCATGCCGCGACCACTCTCGTAGCGGGCACGCTCTAACGCCGGCTGCAGCTCAGTCCGGGCGATTGTCGCCAAGCGGTCAGCCATCTGGCGGCGGCGGTCGACCATCATATTCTCCAGCAGGCGCATCGATTCTTCCGAGGTCGTGGCGACCTTTTGCTTAAAGTTGCGAACCTGCTCGGCATAGAACGCCGCCCGCTCGGCCTTGAGAATCTCCTGCAGGATGCGGACGACTTCGCCGCCATGCGTCTCGGAACGTAATTCGACGTGCTTCAGGAGGCCGTTGACGACCGCACGCATGTCCCGAAAGAACTTATCCCAGATGACGGGCAGCACCCGCATCAAGGGCGCGATCATGTCTTCGCCCATATTATTATTGCGACCAGAACTGCTGACGAAGACCCCTCCCCGGCTAGCGGTCGCCTTCAGGGTCGCCCAATGCATGTAGCGCCACTGCGAGAAGACCTCACTCAGTCCCTGTTTGGCCGTAACCAAGTGGCTATCCATGTTCTGACTGAAGTTCGTACGGTAGATAGCCAGCTGGTCTTGGGCTCGCTGCTGGTTTTGGGCGACGTCCTGACGATAGGCGGTATCCGATTTGGCCACGTAGGATCGGATGCGCGCAATGTCGGCTGGAGACATCCCTTGGGCACGAAAAAAGTCGAGGATCTCTCGACGTAGCCCCTCCAAGCGTTCGCGGGCTACCTTGTCTTGATAATCGTCGGCCGAAGCCGACCCGATGCCCTGCAAGTGATCGACGACCCCAGGAATACCGGTATCAGCCGGCTCGAGCTGGAGTTCGGAACGGAACTCACCGACTCCCGTCAGTTTACAATACGCCACGGAGGAAACCATGTGGATCGGGACCTGTTCGGCTCGTTCGACCAACGAGGCAATGGCGGACTCCTCCAAGCCGGCCGGGGCGAAATCTCTGACCATGTTGGCGAGATTCTGGCGCGCCTTGATGACGCTTTGCTCGCGGTAAGTGTTCACGAGCACGGAATCCGAAGAGCCGGCAGGCAGGCCCAATCGACGCCCCATCCCAGGCTGAATCTGATCTGCCTGCGTGCCAATGAGAGCCAAGGAGTGGTAATTACCGTACATCAAAAGGTCCCGCAGGACCTTTTCGTCAATCAGCACGGAGTGGATGTCCTTGGTCATCCCGCGGACCATGTTGAAAACGACCCAGACATAGGGGGCCGAACGGAGATATTCGCGGGTGACCTCGACGCGGGCGGCGTTCGGGTCATTCAAGCCTGGCAGGTCGACGAGAACGACGCCCTTGGGGACCTGGGGATAGTTACCCACGACATCGACGCGCTTAACTAAGGGCCACAGCGTGCTTTCTCCGCGAATCAACTGCTCGACGGCGGACAGCATTTCCAGATCGGTGGCAAAAGATTCGCGACGGCGGCCGCTCCCGCGCAACGCCTCGGCGACCTCTGCTGGCAAGGGGAGCTGGCGAATATCCTGCTTCGCGGCCAGCGCGGCATCAAGCTGGGCTCGCCCGAAGACGGTTTCGAGCCGGGCGCGCGCGACGCGCTGTTCCTGCCGGCCGATTTCAATCTGGTCATCGTCACCCTCCTTCAGCTCCAAGGTCGAAGCCAGGCAATCCACATCGCGCTCCCACTCTTTGGCGGAAATAAACTCCGTCGTCAGGACGAACCCCGGAGCATCCGAGTGCCGCACAGTTGTGACGAAGGCCGTACACGGCTCCATCACCCCAACGGGGAGGACCTCTTGCCGGAGAATCGCGTTAAGGAAGGTCGACTTACCCGCCCCAGTCGTACCGACCAAGGCGACATGCACCTCGGAGGTAGCGGCTAAGGGCTTAACAATCTCATCCAGCCGAGCAACGAAGGCACGGGATTGGCCAGGATATGCCTTCCCCACGGTCTGAACAAGCCACTCACGAGTGCGCTCGGCTAAGTCTAGAATTTGTGGTCGCTCCGACATGGTTTAAGCAATGCGCTTGGCGCCAGGGAGGCTCAGCAGCTTCTTGATTTCGAAGTTGATGGAGGAGACCCCGAAGCCCGGTTCCTTGTCGAAGGGGTTGGTGATATAGTAGACTTGGTGGGTCCCGTCGGCGGCGAAGCGGACGAGGGCCAAGATGAAGTCTTCGGGCTTATTAAGCGAGTAACGGACTTCGTTCTGCGTGACCGTGATGGTATCGGCGTCCACTTGGCGGCCTTTCACTTCGATGAAGCGGACTTTGGAATTCTTGGCGTCGATGCTCTCGATGTCGTAACCGAGTTTTTGGAGCTCCCGATCAACGGGCGAGTGGCCCCAGCCCTTCTCGAGCTCCATGACGATAAGACGGGCCTTGGCCGCGGAGATTTGGGTATCCACCGGCGCCGTCGGCGCCGGTGCCACTTCACCCTGGATTTTGGCCAAGAGGCCAGCCGGGATGACCAAACAGGCACCGACAACAGAAGGGGCCTTCGACTTGAGGTGCCGCTCGAGCTTCAAGTAATCGAGACGCTTGTGGAGGCGCGCGTCGAGGTCTTCCGCGCGACGGGAGGCCTGGGCCGAATTAAGCCGATTATTGCCGCCGCCAGCTCGTTCCTGCTCGCGGAGCTGCTGGGCACGGTGATCCCAATAATTGATGGCGGCGCTCAGGCGCTGCTTCACCGCTTCGGCCGTCTTGTCGATGAGGGCCAATTTGTCGGACTTCACTTTCTCGAAGTGCTTCGGCACGGCGTGCTGAATCGCATAGATCACAGCTTCCCGCTCTAAGTCGCCCGCCGCCCAGGAAAGCTCCGGGCGAGCCATGATGTCCTCGACGGACGGCTCGGTGCCGGCCTTCAGCGGACGGTAGTCGAGATAAGGGGCGTACTGGTAGGTCTGCTTGTCGCCATTCGGCGACATCTCGACGTAGAGCAGCTGGCGAGAGACGGTGCGCGGGACCTCTTGGTCGCCGACCTTCTTCATCACGCCGTCTTCGACCACGTGCTCGAGGTAGACCAAGACGCGCGGGGTCGTGCCCTCATCACGTTCATCGACGAGCACCGCTCCTTGGCGGAGCAGGTCACGATTGCGCTCAATCGTCAGGTCGATGGTGCAATCCAACAGCGGATGCCCGGGACAAAGGAAAGTGGCGGGAATCTGGCCAGCCGGGGACAGCTTGTCCTTCTCGAAAGTCACGCGCTCGTAGCGGGGTAGCACCGGCGCGACGAGCCCAATCTGGCGATCGCGCGCCATGATGACGCCGGGTACGCGATCGATCTGGTAACGCCGCTCTTCACCTGACGCGGCGCGCATGTTGCCGCCGAGCTGCTGGAACGCTTCCCGGAAGAAGGCTTCGACATAGTGCGGCTGCAGACGGGCCGCTTCGGCGCGTTCCATCTCCACGCGTAACTGGGCAATGCGGGCAGAATCGAGCACCGTCTTATTCAGGGCACCCTCTTCCACCAAGTCCGTCAGCTGCTGATGGTTCACCCCGCCTTCGACCTTCTGATACAAGCGAGCACGCACCTCCGGGTCATTGCCGTAACGAATTGCTTCAATCAAAAGGTCGCGGAGCGGCGAACCTTCGAACTGGAGCTTGCCGAGCACGTCGAACACCTGGCCGCCGAGTGCCTTACGCGCCAACTCGAGCTTCTCGAGGAGCTGCTTGTAGACCTCACCCTCGCGCGTGTTGATCGCGATGAGATTCCAGAGGTGGCAGACCTCCGTCTGGCCGATACGGTGAATACGGCCGAAGCGCTGTTCGAGCCGGTTGGGATTCCAGGGCAGATCGTAATTCACCATCAGGTGCGCGCGCTGAAGATTGATACCTTCCCCGGCGGCATCGGTAGCCAGCAACACGAGGACCTCGGGGAGACCCTTGAAGCGCTCTTGGGCGACGAGGCGTTCTTCGCGTCCCATCCCGCCGTGGATATGCACAACCGGCTCTTCCCGGCCGAAGTATTTGGTTAGGCGAGCCTGGAGGTAATCCAAGGTGTCGCGGTGCTCCGTAAAGATGACGAGCTTGCGCTGGGGCTGGCCGGCTAGCGGCCCAACCGGCACCTCGTACTGGCCTTCGGTGACCGCGGGCTGAGCTGGGTAGATTTCGGCCAGCAGCCCGCTGAGCTCCTTCCACTTACGGTCGACGCCCGAGGCAACGACTTTGCGGGCGAGGTCGACCAGCTTAGCGAGGGTGATGATTTCCTGTTCGAGTTCGACGATCGTCTTCGCGGCCGTGGCCTGGTCGATGACCTCGCTGGCGGTCACGTCCCCTTCGTCGGTCGGATCATCTTCGTAATCCTCCACGTCCGAGACGTCGACCAAGCCGCCCTTGCCCACGACCACGACCTGCGTCTGGCCCATCTTGAGCTCTTGGAGCTGAGTGTTCAGTCGGTCATGACGACGCTGCAGCGAACGGTAGATGGCTTGGGGTGAGGATGCTAGGCGGCGCTGGAGGAGTGTGAGCGCGAAGCCGACGCTGACCTTGCGCTTGCCGTCTTCGATCTTATCGGCGCGATTAAACTCATCCCGTACGTAGGCCGAGACGGCGCTATAGAGGAGGTTTTCTTCCTCGGTCAGCTCGTAAGGCACGGCGTGGGCCCGACGCTCCGGGAAGAGCGGTGTGCCGTCAAATTTCAGGAGGTTTTCCTTCACCATCCGACGCATCATGTCATCGCAGGCGACCGTATGGACGCCGTCGCGGTGCTTGCCCTCGAAGCGATCGCTGTCGAGCAAGGCCATAAAGAGGTCAAAATCCTCGTCCTTGCCGTTGTGCGGCGTCGCCGTCATCAGCAGCAGGTGTCGGGTGGTCGGGCCAAGATTACGGGCCAGTTGATAGCGCTGCGTATACTTCACCTCATTACCGGTGTAAGAGGCTGAGAGTTTGTGTGCTTCGTCGAAGATGATCAGATCCCACTGGCAGTCGGGGTGAAGGAGTTTGGCCTGCGTCACCTCGTCGCGGGCGAGCTTGTCGAGGCGGGCGATCACCAAGTTATTCTGCAGGAACCAATTTGTACCAGCGGCCTCGAGCTTATCGTTGGTGCAGATTTCGAAGTTCAGGTTGAATTTTTTCGTTAGCTCATCCTGCCACTGCTCCGAGAGGCTACCCGGCGTCACGACCAAACAGCGATGCAAGTCGCCGCGGGCGATAAGCTCCTTGATGAGCAGGCCGGCCATGATCGTCTTGCCGGCGCCCGGATCGTCCGCGAGGAGGAAGCGGAGCGGCTGGCGCGGCAGCATTGATTCATAGACCGCCGTGATCTGGTGCGGCAAAGGCTGTACCGTCGAAGTGTGGACGGCCAGCACTGGGTCGAACTGATGCGCGAGCCCGATGCGATGCGCTTCGGAGACCAAGCGGAACTTCGCGCCATCCCCATCGAAGGACCAGGCGCGACCTTGCTGTGTGACTTCTATAGTCGACTCTCGGTCGCGTCCGATGATCTCCGAGCTAATGCGACCGGCTGCATCTTTATAAATGGCCTCGAGGGTGTCTGGGCCGAACCAAGTAACACCCTGGATGACCGCCAAGGCGCCGGCGGGCAAGATGCCGCGAACGTTGGTCCCGGGCGTGAGCTGTTCCAGTTGGGCAGGCATGGGGAAAGGGGAACCGCTGGTATGTCCACCCTAGGCGATAACGCAAATTCAACCTAGAAGAACGCCCTACTCGGGAGGAATATTATCACCCGGGTAAAGCACCGGCCGAGCGGACGGGTGCCGGGGCTTGCACCCCGACCCTGAGGGGTTATGCCTGAGGTCAGATGAGTGAACTTAACCAGTTAATCGCCCTAGTCCGGCAGTTCCGGGATGAGCGCGACTGGGCGCAGTTCCATAACGCCAAGGACCTGGCGGCCGGCCTGAGCATCGAGGCGGGGGAGCTGCTTGAACAATTCCTCTGGAAGCAGCCTCAAGACGCCGACCCGGCCAAGGTCCGGGCCGAGCTGGCCGACGTCCTGATCTTCGCCCTGCTGCTGGCCCATGAGCAGAAAATCGACCTCAACCAGGCCATCCGGGACAAACTCGCCGAAAACGCTGCCAAGTACCCCATCGACAAGGCCAAGGGCCGATCGACCAAGTACGACCAGCTCTGACCGATGCGGCTGAGCGCCCTCCAGGACACCAAGGCGATCTACCGGGTCACGGGCACCCCTGAAAACTATTTAACTGCCTTAAGGTCAAGTACTTGGGGATTTAAAGACGACCCCTCCCTGCTCAAGCAATGGACCAAGCTCCAGCCGGGGGATGTCATCTTCTTCCATGCCCAATCTCTGAGCCGATTCCTCAAGGACAAAGACCTCTCTTCCCGGGTTGTCGGCTTCGGGGTAGTCGGCAATCACTTCTTTACCGGCACCAGCCCCCTCTGGATCGAAGAGTTCGAGGCCGGGCGCGTCATCTACCCCCATCGCTTTCACTTCAGCGAAATCTACTTCTTCGCCGATATCCCTATAGCCGGGGACTGGGATAGCCAATCCATGGCCAAGCAGGCAAACACCGCGGACGTCATCAAGCGCCTGCTCGACGCCGGTATCCCGCTCAAGGAGCTACCTGGGTTTCCGCACATGCAGTCTTACTCGGTCATCAAAGATCAGTCGGTCAAAGAAACTCTCCTGACCAGTACCCGCGGACTGTACGCCTACCGGACCCGCGAGGAAGACGAAGACGCCCTACCCACGCGCCTGACCGCGCTCGCCGAAGTCCGCGACGAGAAGGACCTCCTCCGCCACACGACCGGCCTGACCCAATTCGAAGACGTCGGCGGACGCGTGTTACGTCTTGATGACGGCCATCGCCAGGTCGACCTCCGGAAACTCCAACGCGCCGAGACCGCCCATGCGGATATCCTCTCGCTGCTCTTTCGCAAACTGAGCGAGCGCGGCTACGAGTGTTTTAAGAACAACCACATCGACCTCTTGGCCGTACACGCGGACCAAGGGCGCTCCCTGTTGATCGAAGCCAAGAGCAATGAAGGCGGGAACTTCCGCGCCCAGGCCCGCAAGGGCATCGCCCAGCTCTTCGAGTATAACTACTTCGAGATGGAACGCTTCAAGGCCGACCGTGGCCTGAAGCTCAACCAAGAGCATCAGGTCCTCGCCTTCTCCCAAGCGCCGCGGGACGCCGACTATCTCGGCTTCCTCAACACCCTGCGCATCCGCACCCTCGTCGCCCAAGCCGAAGCCATCACCCCTCTCGGCGACCTCACCGACTTCGCCGAACTGGCTGGTTAAACAAAACAGGGGGCCACTTCGTGGCCCCCTGGAGTTTTGAGATCAAGGCCTCGCTTACTTGCGAGGGCCGTTACCGCGGCCGCCGCCGGACGGATTGCCGGAGGTGCTCGGGTAGTTGCCGCCGTTACCTTGGTTGGACATGTTTTGCCTTTCTATTCTTGGGTTTGGTCGGATTCGCTGAGTCGGACTACTCGTCCGAGTCGCAAAGCTTGTCGTGGTCGCACTCGTCGTCGTCGGGATCGACGGCAGAGCTGTTCGTGAAGAAGGAGTTGTTCATGACGTATTCCATTCTGCCCGCTTTCCGCCGCATGCAAGGGGCTTACGTAGAACGCCTGGCAGCGAATACTGCCACCCCCCGTGTCGCACGAATCGTCCATATGCCTTCCAGCCCCATTTAAAGATGAGGTTTTCCGAGTCGCACGAGACAGTGACGCGGACAGAGAACGATAATTGCGCTCTGTTATTGTAATAAGACGGAGGCCCGGCGGGCCTTACATACCCGGCTTGGGGAAAGATAACCTGGGCGACCCGCAGTACCAACTCAACCTAAGTCGTGGATTATAAATGGATGCGTTTCTTATAACGAGGCGGCGTGAAACTTTGCGGGGTCTGAGTTGTTAGAACGTCCGCGAGGGGCACAACCCCTCTCCCGCTTTTTGACAGTTAAAGACGGTTAGGTGTTCACGAGGTCAGTCGGCCTTAGATCAAGGGCTGGAGTCTTCTGCGCAAGCGGTCGGCTCCAGCCCTTTTTGTTTTTGGGGCCGGCGCGGCGGGCGCCCTGCCCCGAATGCGGATGTGGGGGAGCCCCATACTTGCTATGACTCACCTCGAAATCACCTCCACCGTCAGTTCCTTCCTCACCGAAAAGACCCTCGAAGGGTTCCACCCCGTCCGCGGGATGGTCCTGGAACGCACGTTGCCGGTCGAAGAGCTCACGCCCTCCGACCTGGATCTGCTCGCGAACCCGGCCTCCTGTCAGCAGGAGTGGATTCCCCGTTCAGCCTTGGTCGACACGGAGCGACTGCTGCGCCTGGCGAGCGGTCATCCTCACGCGGTCTATGGCGAAAGCCAGGTCAGCCCTCAACTGATCCACTGGACCGTCGGCGAAGCCCAACTGCTCGTAGGGTTCGGCTCGGTCTTGGTCCCGCAAAGGGCCTCGGCCATGAACGTCGTGATGTTGCTCGGCAATCAGGAAGCCCACCGGCTGATCCAACAGACGGCCATCGAACTCCGGGCGATGATCCCGCTCGGAGCTAGTCGGACGAAGGCGACGCTGCCGTCGGGCTACGGAACGGATACCCTGCAGCTGGCCTATGATCGGCAGCTGACGTTCGAGACCCACTGCAACCTGTACCTCGATGCCGATGCGGAACCGAGCGCCGAACGCCTCCAGGACTACCTGGAGCTGATGCACTCGGTCGAGCTGAACATCGATACGCCGCAGGAGAAGCTGGGCTGGACGAAGTCGCTGACCAAGCCGGGCCAGATGCTGGTGTCGGTCGGCAAAGGTCTCCCGGTGTTCTTCTATGAGCCGGGTGAGACGATGTCCTGGGAAGTCCGCAAGATCCTCCTCGCCAAAAGCGTGGAGCGAACCCTGCGGCTGATGAGCCTGCTGTTCGGCTGCGAGTTCAAGCTCTGAGGAGGAACTGAGTGGAGAATGTTGGGACAGCCCCGGGGCGCGCAAGCGCCTCGGGGCTTTTTGTTTTGGTAGGGCCGCCCATCCTTGGTCGGCCGCGGTCGAGCAGGGATGCTCGACCCTACCCGAGGCAACTATGTCGTGACGCGGTCCCGACCCTACCCGAGGCAGAGACGGCGGGCTCGGAGAGTCCGCCATACCAAAGGAAAAGGACAGCACGTGGTGCTGTCCCTACCTTAGATACGGCGGATGCGATGTCATCGCATCCCTACCCTTAGGCGAAGTAGTCTACGCCGCCTTGGAAGATGGGCTGGTGCTTGTCGCCGGGGATGTTCTTGGCGACGTGCGCGCCAGTACGCTCGGAGTG
>Ga0209500_10003044_pt1 | contig 11644 bp, 4 predicted proteins | sample S_140212_EF_Meta_FD_187323 | JGI IMG/M metagenome (GOLD analysis project Ga0209500, IMG submission 187323) | Freshwater microbial communities from Lake Simoncouche, Canada to study carbon cycling - S_140212_EF_MetaG (SPAdes) (version 2) | ecosystem: Environmental > Aquatic > Freshwater > Lake ...
TTTGCTACTACTATTATTCATCGCTATCATCATCGCTGCGCCCATCACCGCTCGTGACAGTTGAAGGGGTTTCACCGTCACCACCGTCACCAGGATCGGGAGGAGGTGGAGCAGGAGGGTAAGCAAACGAGTATGTTGTATTAACAGGAAGCTCACTAACGGCTGTTGTTTTAAAGGTAATATTTTTTACACAATATGATGAAAACAATGTATCGTAAGAAGCAGGCAACTCAAGAAGAGCATCAACAGAATTTGCAACTACTAAAGTTTTATCCCCACCAAGTCTATGTGCTGTTTCATTATATTCTTCTTCTGTTGATGATGCAACAATTTCTGATTGAAAATAGAACAAAAATTGAGCTTGACCATTTCTATCCGTAAAAATTAGATCCCCAAGAGCTTTGTTTAGCGGTTTGATATTACTTGCAGAAACTCTTTTATTATCAAAAAACACATAATGTAGAGTATATGGCATTAAGCCATTTACATTAATTGTAAATACTTCTTGTTTTGCAAGATATAGGTATTTTAAATTGCTATTGGTCTCACTTGCTACTGAATATCCACCAGGAATATCAGGTCTTGGTGTTAAATTTGGTCCGGCCATTATAATTCCTTATTTCTACTAGTGTTTATATTTATCTGTTGTTTTTATAATCAAATCAATCTTATCTAACAATGCTTCAGGTAACATACCATAATCAACTTGATAGTAACCATCTTGATCTAAAGATACTGCATTTGCATGTTCTGTATTCAACAATTCTTGAGCCATAACACCCACTTGCTCTTCTTTATCCCAAACATAGTTATATGTGTAAATACCAATTCCATTAAAATTATTAATATATTTAATATTTTCTTTCAAGTTGATATCACTCCTGAATAATTTCTTAAGCAAACCACCATGTGTTTCACCACCACCACCGCCACTAGAAGCTTGTACTTGAAGCGTTATTGTTGTAGATTGTTCAAACATTCCTTCTAATGCAAGGGATGGAGGAGTTGCAACACAATCACCAACAAACTGACTCATATTACCATCACAACCAACAACAGATGTTGCTTGAGGCTGAGAAATTAATTTATATTCTGTATAAGGCAACATTAATAATGTACCATCAACTATTGATGTTGCTGTAGTAGTATCTGAACGCTTAAATCCCATTTGCAAATTAATATTACCTTGATCTGGATGTAATTCGCCACGCTCAACATCAAGAAATGCAGCAAATTCCCTATTCATTAAATCAACTTTTGCATCATCAGTAAAGCTATCAACAAAAAATCCATTAATATATCTTGTTACTGTTGGATCAATGGTACTTGGAATAGATAATTTGCTAATTTCATTTTCAATTCTTGAAAAAGAAACTTTTCTTTCAATATTATACAACCGCTGCTCCAAATGCATAATATCTTTCATTGTGTATTGCGGAGGTTGTAAATCATTAATGCGATCAATATTAGAAGTTGCTATAAAATGTTTAGCTTTACGTGTATTTTTAATACCGCTATAGTCACCAACACGTTTTGTCAAAATTGTGGAAACCGTATTTGTGGTCATTGTTCCAATAGAAGGATATGGAGGAACAATTACTTCACCTAACGATAAGGATTCAGGAGGAAGAACAGGTGCAGCATCTGTTCCTGGAGTTCCTTGAAGAACATTAAAATTATTGTTTCTATTAATTATAACACGGTCACGCCTTCCCAAATAAAATTCAGTATTATACGTAAAGTTGCTATCAGGAACAGGAAAATATTTGTTTGTAGTACCCAATGATTCTGTATTTCCTGGATTCACTGTTGCTGACCCAACTGTATTACTTACTGTTGCAGTTGCAGTAACAACGGGTCTAAAATCTATAAAATTCCTCAAATCAGCTTTATTATATTCTGGTATTTCAAGAACATTGATAGTATTATTTGATTGTTCTAATGTTTTTGAATCATCAATATTAAATGAACTTACAGTTTTATAACCTTGTGCTGAATGTTGTAATAAATCAAATCTGACAAGAAGGTAGTCTGGTGATGCTAATGTTAAATTACTATCATTAGTTAGCTTGAGATATGACAATCCATAATATCCAGATTTTTGATTATTATCAATATAAAAGTTTTTAACAACATCCGGATCTGATGTTGATACACTTGAACTGCTTCCAAGATAAACACTCTTTAATCTAATTGCATCTGGAACACCTAAACACCATGGTCCAGCATATCCTGCTGAATGTGTGCCAAGATTTAATTTTACATAACAATCTCTATAAACTGATCTTGTTACTTGGGTAGATGTTGAATTTCTTACTGTATAGTTACCAAGTATTGTTGTTCCTGAACCAGTAATATTTAAATTAAGCCCAGCTGTTAAAACATTTGCCTGTGAAGAATTTGTAATTGTACGGGAATCACGATCAGAAAAATTTAATGGTCGAAAAGCAGGGAAAAACAACATTACGTTTGCTTGTATAGTATTCATTGATACAGCATTAGCTGTCACTGTAGCAAGTGTATTATTTGCAATTCCAGCAATTCCAAAAATTTGATTAGCTGTTGAATTTGCAACTTTAATATAATCCCCAACACGTAAATCACTAATAAATGTTGTGAATGTTCCAACCATTTCATTATTTGTTACAGCTACCCAACCTGCTACATTCACTGTTGCTTGGAGATTAGCTGTAGGTATTAATACAACATCAAGCTCTTGGGAACTTGATAATGCTGCTGATGGTGTGTATGGGAATGTTTCGCCTGATGATGTTAAAGATATAGTTATAGCACCAGCACCATCTATAGTTAAAGATTCATTTGTAGATCTATATTCAAATACGGCAGTGTTAACAGCTTTTAATGCTGCAAACCCTGTGTCAAATACAAGATCTCTATCAGAAGGTTGTTTTAATACTGCTACAGATGAATTTAATGATGCATCGAGTTCTAAATTGCAATCAGCAATAGCATCAGCTACTCCTGTACCGTTATAATATATTGATCTTACATCTCTAAAATTCTTTCCAGCATTCATTGTTATATCAAACAAATACAATTCATACAAACAAGATGGTAATCCTACATTGCCCGAGTTATAAAGAAAAGATCTTACTTTTGCTGTACCAATTTCATTGCCTGGAGATGTGACACCCCAAGATGTTGTATTTGTTGCTGCCGCTGCTGCTGTATCTCTAAGTGATACTGATGAACCAGCATTTACATTAAATGATCCAACTAATTCTTTAACTAAAGTATAGGAACCATAACTTGTTGTAATTAATTGACTTGTTTTAATTTGTGTTGTTGTTGCTTTTGGAACATCAATTAAAGCATTGTTTAAAGTTTGAACACGTGAACCAGCAATATATCCCGAACCTGGATCTACAACAACTTTAAAATGAGTATTATTTGGTGATGAATTTGATGAAGAAATAACTGTATCTTTTGTAGAAATCAAGAATGGATCAATTACATAATCACCAGCTGACTCAAATGTTCTACGTTCAAATTCTTTTCCTAATGTACTATAAACTGTAACACGATTTTCTTTGTGTGGTTGACCAGCAACAAATTCAACAAGAGGTAAGAATGATGTATTAGCATTAGATTGTTCTTTTGTTAATTTAACTAACGTTGGTACTAATTTCAACCTATTAGCACCCGGAGCTGAGTAATTTAATGTACCATTAGAATTATCAAGAAGTGATGTATCTGTTGTACTTGCTACTACTGTTTCTGTTGTATCAAAACCTATTACTACATTGTTTGGTGAACTTGAATACTTATCAACAATAATAACTTGGGGATCCACTTTAAGAAAGTGTCCTTTTTGATATATAATTCCACTTGTAACAGCAAACGCATAACCATTACCCCATACAGGGTTAGACATTGAGCTATTTGCAACAGTAATTTGTGTTAAATAATTTTGCGATTGTACGTTCAATGCTGATACTGTTGCAGCAGCTGATTGAGGTTTAATTGTTGTATACGGGGTAACAAGATATTCGCTACCAGTTGAAGTAAGATCAATTGATTGAACAGTACCTAAACTATCTGTAACAATAGAACCTACAGCTCCTCCACCAATTATTGAAACAACGTTTGCAGCAGCTCCAGATGAGCCACCTGTAATATTTAATCCGGGACCACCAGTATTGAAAGTCCATCTTGCACTTGTAGCTGCGGTATTTGAAAGATCCACTGTTAATGGTTTAACTTTTAATAATGTTGTATCTGCAACAGCTGTTGTATTAATTTGAAAAATTTGAGCTTGAGCACCAGTTGTAGCTTGGGTAATTGTTTCTCCGTTGCTAAATGTGCCTGAAACAACATTGACTGCTAATGCACCTTGAAATACAACAACATCAGAATTTGAAAAATTCAATCCCCCGTTGTATACATTAATTTTGAATATAGGATTATCAATACTATATACAGTTAACACGTCATTGTTTGAATAATTCCTTGATGTATTAGATGATCCCGAATTTAGATATTTTAGATATATTGTATTTAAATCAGGGTCTTGTGATTCAACACCAGGTACAAAATTGACAGCTTTAGCAACAAGATTGCTGGAATTTTTCAACCAATAGTTTGAATATGTTTCAATATCAATAGGCTGATCATCAGCATTGGTATCTTTGAGTTTAATAAAAGGATAGTAAGGAATATACTCAAAATTTACACCACTTACAATTGTACCATTTTTAAAAACATGGCTACCAAAACGCTCAATTTGATTTTGGAGAATTGTTTGAAGTTGGTTTAATTCACGAACTTGAACAGAGACGCTTGGCCTAAAAAGAATCTTGTAAAATTCTTTTGCCTCATCGTAGTCGTCAAAATATGGAGATACATTAAAATTAGTTTCGAGTGACATGTTTTCCTCTTAGAACTTCAATACAATTTTTATTTGCTCTGATTGTGTATTTGATCTTGATACTGGATCAAAGTTTTCCAAATATACTACATCGCCTGAATATTTAACTAAATCGGGAACAACTCTTCCAGTAACATTTACTGATGCCCCAGATGAAACGCCAATACATTGTTCATCAGCATTTATAACACCTTTAACATCTGTTAATGTCCAAAACGTACTATCATTACTGTGATAAACACCATTAGCTAATACAATATTGTTTTGATAAATTGCCTCATCAGCTATAAATGTTCCAGCAATATAATCAACAACATATCTATATCTTTGATCAAATGTTGTAAAATCCTTCGCTACATTATTTATCTTGTATGAAAGAACATTTGCTGTAGCAACATTACTTACAGGGCCTGCAACATATACTGTCTTACCAGAAAGAAATTGCCCTGCAACATTTGTTAGTTGCAAAGTTGCTCCAATATACGATTCAATAACACCCGTTGCAAACGTATTTGCTTGAACTAAATTAGCTCCAATAGTGAATACACCTGAAACAGAGGATGCATTTAATGACAATTGTACATTAGCAAACAAAGGATCCTTCAATACACCAATTGTTCTAAAATCATTAGTTGTAGGTATTGTTCCACTTTCTGTATTTGAAAAGGTAATGCCAATACCTAAAGCTGTAGAACCTAGTTCAACATATGTATTACTACCATGGCCTCCTCTTGGAGGTAACATAGCTTGAATTACAGCCCCGTTAGATGAAACACCACCTGTATTAGCACGTACATTAATTGTTGCATATGAATAACCACCACCACGCCCAATTACCTCAACTTTATAAATGCTGTTACTACTTGCTGTATTAACAAGACCTCTTGCAACAGCTCCTGTACCATCACCATCAATTTCAATATATGGTGTTATTTGATATGTAGTTAAAGAAGTAGGTGTTGTTGTAAACGGTGAGCTAATAGTCATTCGCTTATATGCACCATTATAATCGGTAATTTTTTTAATTTCACCAGCAGCAGGTCCAGATGTAATATACAATGCACTATCCGTATAAAAATCATTATTTGAACTTGCATCAGGTTGCAAATCATACAAGTATGGGTTACCAGCTATTTGAATTTGGCTTGCATTGAATGAATTTGAATACAAGGCATTGTAATTAGAACCTTGATAAGACACTCTAATAACATCTATTGCACCACTAACAGCATTACCTGTTACTTGTGTATTTGATGATACTGGCATCCAAGTATCTGTTGCAAATTTGTTCCAAGTTGTGTTTGTGACACTATACATATATTTCCAAACATAACCATCTGCTGTACTGTAATAGGTATCATTTGGAGATGTTTCATTCAAAGAAGGTGAATTTAATGAAGGTACATATGAACCATTTGTATACCTTGGCGCATCTAAGATTTTAAATATATCGTATTGTGATGTTGCATTAACTGACACATAAAATGGTTCACCCAATACAACTTCATTGGAATCATAGGGAACATAAACAGTATTTGCAGTCCATTCTACTTTTGGTATCATTAACATTACATCATTGTCGGATATTCTTTTACCAAATACCATGTTATTAAATGCATCATACAAAACAGATTGTGTAGAATCTTGTGGTGTGGGAATTGATCCGTTAGCATAAGTTGTATGTTTACCAGCAAAAACATAGTATGCATTATTAGCGGATTCAGTAATTGATTCCTTTACCTGAAAGGCTACGTGTGTTTTTAAATGTGACGGTATTAATGTTTTACCCATGCTAGGTGCTTTCTATATCTATCTCTGTATTGCTATTTGTTATTGTCAAATCAAGGTCTGACTGATTAACATACGTTCCAAACATTTTTGTTCCTGCAACATGAATTACCTGTTTCAATACATCTTTATATTTATCAAACGGTATTGCTGCTTCAACATCATATGAGAAATTTTGGTAATAATCACCATCTTGCAAATATTTATCCTCACTTGCAAACCCTTTTGTGCCTGTAAAATAACCTGATCCAACACCCTGAGTATTAGCATAAGTTTTTACTGTTGCTGCACTATCAGTATTTGCAATATTAACAACAGTAACAACCTCATTTGTAACATAACCAAAACCCGAATTATACACTTCAGCAGAAATTATAGTACCATTAGCAACAATTACGTTAGCTGATACAACAGCATTATTACCTATATTGATTGAATCTTTATTCCGAATAACTTTAGTTATTGTGGCAGATGCACCAGAATCAGAACCAACAATTATATTACCAGCTGCTAATGTATCAAAAAACGTCAATCGTTTAAAGAAAACAATACTTGTATTTGTACCTTCACCAACAATACCTTTTGAAGTTATTGTTATTGTTGCTGCAGGATTAGTCGATTCAACTCTTGAATTAGCTAGTGTTGAAGTTGTTGATATAGTATTTACGGTACTATTAGATACAAAAGCTCCTACTACGTCTCTAACTGTAATTGTACCATAACCAGTATTATCAATTGATGCAGCATAAACATATCCTGTTGCAACATTAACTGTACCATTGCTTTGGTAAATAATTTCATCAGGAACAACAGATGTGGTATATCTTTCTATGTAATGACCGGCTTGCCCTGTTGCTGCTCCAGTTATATTAATGTTAGCTCCTCCAATAGCTGATGCTAAAGCAATTGAAGTAGTATTTGCATAGCTAACATAATATATGGAATTGTTTGTTAATCCAGATATAACTGTATTTCCTGTTGCTACAGTATATTTTACAGCTGTATTAACAGAGAACTTAGTGGCGTTGGATCCAAGAATAATAACATCTGCTGCAGAATTGACACTGGTATTAGAGTTAAATGAGTATTTTGCTACAGAGAAAGTATTCACCGTTAATACCGTAGCTAAAGTATCACTTGTTTGTTCAACTAATTCACCCACAGCAAAGTTTCTATTGGGTTCAGTAATATAAACAAGATAATCTCTTTTATCATATCCACCTGTTTTTCTATCATATATTTTTACAAATGGATTTTTTGTATAACCTCTCCACCGGTCTTGTGATGTTAAAGATGCTACTGTTCCTATAATGAAGTCATCAATCTCAAAACAATCTAATAATATTGCATCTTTATCTCCACCTGGATATTTTATAAAACCATAACCAGGAAGAGGTCCATCCAAATAATGTCCAGACTCATTTGAACCAGCTGTTAAATTTATTGAAGGTTTGTACAAATAATGACCATACTCATTTGAACCAGCTGTTAAATTTATATTTGCTCCACCAAGTGTTGTTGATAATTTTAAAGCAGAACTATTAGCAAATCTAACATAATATGTGGTATTGTTTGATAATCCGCCTATAACAGTATTACCTGCAGCAGTTGCATATATTATAGTATTACCATATCCAAAAATACTTTCTGCATTTGGAAAAATAATACTATCTTCTGACGAACTAACATTACTCGAAGCATTAAATGCAATATTAGCAATTGTTTCTGTTAATTTAATAGTAGTTGTATTAGCAAAATTAACATAATAAGTGCTGTTGTTTGATAGCCCCCCTACAGCTGTATTCCCGGTTGCTGTTCTATATGTAACAGCAGCACCAAATGAAAATTTGCTACTTGCTGATGTAAAAGCAATGGTATCATTAGCTGAACTAACATTTGAAAAAGCATTGAATGAAGTAGTATCTACTGATAACGGATATGTTGTATTAGAATTAAATGAATCAAGTCTAATATCCATAAAAGCTGTATTCATTATATTTCTATCTTTTAAAAACGTATAATCAAGCCTAACATTTTCTGGATTAGATATTCTACCAACTTTAAACGCAGCCCCGCTTCCTAAACCTATTTCATTCACAGATGAGTAAATTATTTTGTTTACACCATTAGCATAAAATTGAGAATTGCTAAAAATATAATTATTGTTTGACGTTACAAAAACATTATTAATGTTTATAACACCAATGGACGTAGCATTCTGACCCATCAAGTTACCAGTTGCTGTAACATTCATGTACGTGTTAACAAGTGCTGTTATTGTATTACCCTGCTTATAGAATTGACCAGCAGCAGCTTGAACACCTGCTGCAACATTTCCTGTTATTGTAGATACTAACATTGTTCCTTGAGTAGGACTTCTATAGTCAATACTTAAAATTACAGCATTGGCTTGCAATGCATTAGTAACACTGTAACTTTCAATAACATCACCAACAACAAAAGTATTGTTAGCAGAAATGAAATCAATATTTGCAAGTGGTTGATATATTGTTTCAAAAATATTAAACAGAGTAGAATTGCCAGATAAATCAAGAACCTTTGATGATACTAAACATGCAGCGGTATTAGTAAAACCAAAACCACCATCAATTAAAGTAAATCTAACAATACCTGTTTCTGTAGCTACATCAGTTATTCTTAATAAACCTTTATCACCAGATCCTGTTGTAATAGCTAAAATATCACCAACAACAAACCCTTCACCTCCTGTTATAACATCTACAGAAGATAAAGAACCTAAAACTCTAGGGTATCCTTCAATTATAGGATTAGATTGTAATGTTATTACTTCACCAGCTATAAAAGTTCCTACAACACCAGTCAAATAAACTACATTAACATATCGCCCACCAATTCGCTTTGTTATAACACTTTCCACAAATCCTGTTGCTTGAGTTTTGGAACCAATAATTTCTTTTTGAAGTATATTAGATAAATTGACCGCCCCAGGCAATAACTCAATATATATTGGCTTGTACCATACACCATCTGAAAGTTTAAACAGATCTTCTTTAGGATAATAGATTCTAGGAACAACATTATAGATAGATTTAAATAATATTTCATAACTTCTTTCCGACCCTTTTGATCGGTAAAAATCCATAACATGTTTTATTAAGAATCTTGAGTCGTCAACAGCTAACTCTAAAGGAAAATATTTTAAATACTTTTCTTTAAAATGAACAACAAAGCTATCAAGTGTTTTATCAATATCTCTAAACTCAATAAGATTTCTTGAATAGTATAATGGATTACCTTCACTCTCCATATATTTGTAATATTCTTTTACAAACTCTACAAAGTTAGGACCATCCTCCTGATAAAAGGCAGGAAATTGATTTTGAACAAACAGCGAAATATTATCTTCTATAGTTCTCATTACTCACGTACTCTCTCTACTGTAATATCAATATCTTGTTCTAGTACTCTTAGAATAATATTTTTCCTTGAATATATGTCACGGCTTGCTGGATATACAAAGAATTTAATATAGCCACCAAAAGCATCTGTAGGATTGAAACCAAATAAATTAATTATTCCAGTATCATAATCTACTGTACCTATACTTTTTACTACAAACGTAGATTCACCTCTTTCTGAAACAATATTTAACACACCTGCATTATCTTTAATTAAACAAGTTTTGCCTCCATATGTAAACACCGAAGATGATACAGAATGTGCAGCTAAAGTATCATACACTGAACTTGTAATATAATATTCCCGTGACAAAGGTAAATCAAATTTTATAGTGTAATTTTTTGATACATTGAATTGTAGTGTAGGTGGAGCAAGAATTTTAATTGCTCTTACAGCTGTTTCATTTCCAACTATGGAAACATCGGAATTATCTATTGCTGCAACAAGTTGACTATATCTTAGTGTTGATTCAAAATCATCAAGATACGTTGTACTAAAATCGTTTATAGCAGATTGCACAACAGTTTTAATTTCTTCTGGTTGTTTCTGAGAAATATTAACATTGTATCTAACTGTTGTATTAACATCAACATATGTGAATTCTGGATCAATAAACTCTGGTATAATAGTTAATGGTGATTTAGTTTTAATAAAATCATAATACAGCCTTTTATTTGCTGCAGGAACACCATCAGCATTTTGAATATCTACAGTTACAAACACTTTTCCATATTGAGGAGGATCCGAATCTTCACCACCATATACATTCACTGATTGAATTTCAGGAAATGCCATTTGAAGTAAAACTTTATAATCGTTTGCAGTAACAGCACGCTCTTGGGTTGCAACAGCTCTAGGAGCATTGAACCTCACAGACTCTATTGATTCTGAAACTGAACCATTCATTGCTGACGATACAGTTGTTACAATAATATTTGAATGACCATCAATTGGTCCATCATTAGCAAACGTTGATGCCCCATTTGGTAATTCACCACTACATGTTCTGTATTCCACAGCTACAACAGAACCGTTGACAGGCTTTCTTCCAAATACACCATCTCCAAATAAAATTTCATATTGGCTGTTTTCTGCAGGTTGAACAAAGAATACTTTTGATGTATTTGATACACCAAAAAGTGATAATGCTCTCGAATATGATAATACATCAGCACCACTATTTTCCAATACAGTAACAACTAAGCTGGAAATATCAACAGTAGGATTTGATATTACAAATCGTTGATTTGTGTTTGTATCATCATACACAAACGTATCATTAACATAATTGCCTTCATATAATGTAGTATTGGAAGCAAGATATGCACCAGATGTTAAAGCATTATTAAGTACAATATTATCACCAGTAACAAACGAGTATGTTGTAGAACCAACTCTAGATGTGAAGCTTGTTCCTCTAGGAATAAGAACAGAAGATACCGATGAAGTTGGTGTAATAGAAATATTTACTATTGAACGTGAAGATGAATACGATCTTGGAAGATAGTTTAATTCTTTTGCGTGCGA
>Ga0209500_10003045_pt1 | contig 11642 bp, 16 predicted proteins | sample S_140212_EF_Meta_FD_187323 | JGI IMG/M metagenome (GOLD analysis project Ga0209500, IMG submission 187323) | Freshwater microbial communities from Lake Simoncouche, Canada to study carbon cycling - S_140212_EF_MetaG (SPAdes) (version 2) | ecosystem: Environmental > Aquatic > Freshwater > Lake ...
TGATTGAGGTCTGCCATTTCATCGGACTGCTTGATGAGTGCAAACATAAAATCAGCTGTGGCTGGGAGTCCAAAGGATTCCGATGTATCTTCCAATCCCACGTCGCTGTTCGAATATCCGCTTCTAGTTGTCTGAGTCGCGCTGACGAGAGGAACATCGAACTCAACTGCCAACCCTCGTAGTTCTTCTGCGATTGCTTTGACAAGGGTATATGAATTGACGTTGGCTCCATGTTTAATCCTCGATGACATACAGATATTCAGGTAATCAATATAGATAATGTCTGGTATAAAGTTTTTCTTAATTTTCAACTCATTCAGCAGATGACGAAAGTTAGCCGACCCCGCACAGGCTGTAGGATATTCCTTTACGATCAACTTACCAGTTGTCTTGCCTTTGACTCGAGCAATCTTCTTATCATATACGTCCTTTGGTAAAAGCTTAAGATCATCAAGCGATACATCAAGGAGATTAGCATCGATACGCTCGGCGATACGTTCCTCTGACATTTCAAGAGTAATATATAAAACACTCAACCCCTTAGTCAGGTTAGCCGCTGCGCAATGACACATGAACAGAGATTTACCAACGCCAGTACCTGCTAGAGCAATGTTGAGCGTTTTACGAGGCAACCCGCCTTGCGTGATCTTATTGAAGTAGTCGATGTCGAATGGGATGCGCTCTTCTTTCCTGCGGTAGAACTCATAGCGTGAATCCGCATCTTCAAGGAAGTCATGACCAATATGCGTGTCAAAGGATACAGCAAGTGCATCCTGAAGGATCTGTGGTATAGCGCCCTTCGTGGTTTTTCCAGAACTGTCATCAAGAATCCCGATTGACGCCATGATCGCATTATAGACTGCTTTGTCCTGACAGAATTTCTCTGTTTGGTCCAAGAGCCAATCGATTTGGGTTTCTGGGTCGTATTCAAGACCAATGATCAATTCCTTAGATTGCTTAAAAGTCTCTTCGCTGATTCCATCCTTGTTCGATAGATCAATAGCAAGAGCTTCCTTAGACGGAAACGCATTATACTTGTCTACATATTCTTTAATGAGTCGGAATACAGCTTTTTCAGTCTGCGATGCGAAATACTCCTCTTTGAGAAAGGGTATGCACTTTCTACTGTATTCTTCATTGTATACCAGATTCCCAAGAATCGCATTTTCAATCGCCAGTGCCATTTGTTCTCCCATACGTCTTTCGCAAACTTCGCCATTCGTGGTGTGCCAACTTGTACCGAGGGTCTTAGTGGCGCTGTATAATTAAGAAGCTTTGACATTCAGTATACCAAGCGTAAAATTCTCAGCTGCATCTTCTGCATACCGAAGACTCTTTCCAGGAAAAGAAATAGTATCTACAATCTTTAATCCACTCAGGTGTACGTCGTAAAACTCAACGAAATAACATTGAGTATTAGCATCGACGAAAACCATAGCTTTCTTGTAACGATCATCACTCCAAAATTCAGATAAAACCTTACTCATCATCGCTCTCCATGATTGCGCCCATAGCCATCTTATACTTGTTCTCGATATACTTAGCAAAGTCAGTGTTACTGAACATATCCATCCAGAACTTCTTGTTATCAACAATATCACCAGCACGCATCGACGGCTGACGAACCTCGCCAGTTTCCTTGTCTACGGTAGCATACCAGCCATTCTTAGGCTTAACGATATAACCGCCATCAAGTGCAACATCAAGCAAGCCAGACCAGCGATTGATACCACCTTCGAAAGAAACGGTGATTGGGATCTTCGACTTCTCCTTGACGTAACGAGACTTCTCCACATTGATGACAAAGTGGTAACCAGAAATGCCATCGGCGTCCTTCTCCTGTTGACGACCAAGGATCCAGATATTGTCAGAGCCATAGTACGAACCAGTACCGCCACCAACGATGTCCTTGGGATAAAGACCAATCTCCTTATATGTATGATTGATCACTGCCATAGGAATATCCTTGAGAGACAAGTGCGGAGTGATCATACGGAAGAGAGACTTAAGCTGCTTGGCACGAGTCATATCTGCTACGCTCTTGCCATCGAGCGCATCATCAACTTCTTTCTTTGAAGCAAGGTTACCGATAGAGTCGATAACAATCATACAATGATCATCACGAGTCAGCTGCTTCATCTGCTGCATGATATCAAACTTCAACTCTTCGACGTCTGTGATAGGTGTATGAACCACAGAATCAAAAGGAATACCGAACGTTTGAAAATAAGACTGAGGAGTACCAAACTCAGAATCATAAAACAGGATGATACCATCAGGATACTTCTTAAGGAACGAGGAAGCTAGAAGCAGTGCGAAACCAGTTTTGAAGTGCTTTGACGGTCCAGCCAACATGGTCAAACCAGGAGTAATTCCACCATCAACAGAGCCAGAAAGAGCAACGTTGATCATAGGCACAGAGGTAGGAATCATATCTTTCTTGGTGAAGATCTTACTATCTGTAAGCGTAGCAGTCAAATCAATAGTGGAATTCTTAATCAAACGATCTTTAAGTGACATATTATTTCCTTCATGTGGGGATCTATGTATAAACCAATCTCTTAGCATAGTATACCTTAGATAACACTATCATCAATTTTTAGTATACTATGTTCTTTCGGTTTAGTCAAGGCTTTTAATTGACCCAACCCATGGTTAGCTGCAAGCAGAAGGAGAACAGCAAGAGGGTCAAAAACAAGGACCAGAAGAATAATGACCATGCGAACTGCCTTTTCGAGTTGTTCGGTTCCGGTGCTTGAATAGACCAGCTCTGCAATATACTTGAGGGGTCCCACCTCTGCTTCCAGCTTTTTGATTCCGGAGGTAAGGGCAACTTTTTCGGCGGTATATGTGGATATATCCCTGACATTTTCTTGTTTCCTTTTTATCAGGCTCTCTCTTGTTTTTCTCTGCTGATCAGCAGCCCTAAGTGAATTGGTAGCCTGTCCCTTTTCAGTTAGTTTACTAATAGCAGCATCTATCTGTGCTATCTGTTTGTCTAAGTCGGCAACTGTTTGCTTGAGGTAATCTATCTTTTGATCTAATATCACAACCTGATCAGCAGATCCTGTGTTAATGTTTAATGTCTGTTCAATATGAGCTTTTGATAAGAATCCGAAAATTCCCATACTTGATATGAACATTAAAATAATAACTGCTGATGTTAAATAGGATTTCAGCAGCAATGGGCAAGTATTCCAATTTCTGTATAACCATGACGCTGTTACCAACTTTCCAAGTTCAAGTGTTACGCCCATCACCACAACAGCAACGAATGCTGATGAAAAGATAGCTGTAAGTCCTAATATAGAATAGTAGGCTGACACTCCAGAGACTGCCAGCGCAACAACTAGTGCTATGTAATTAATCATTCTTTCATTACATATTCATCTATCTTCTTGATGAATGCCTTTATCTTTTCTGAACGATCTGGCCAGAGGATATATTCCTTCTCTGGGTCTTTGGCCAAATTATTTAGCAGAGGCATGATCATATTACGAAGCCCATGAAGCTTATCTGTAAGGTCATGCGCTGTTTGAGCAACAACCTGAGTTTGCTCCTCAACCTTCTTCTTTAGATATTCTTCGTGCTTCTTTAGCTCATGCTCTGATACAAGGCTGAAACCGAAATCGTCGTCATCATTTAACTTCATTTTTTAATATCTCCGCTATTTCTGGACTTGGCATATAAGCCAAATATTCTTCTGGTGTTAAAGAAACACATTTACTAGCAGCTCCGAAAGACTGTTCAGATCTAAAATGCCTCGTATAAACTGCTTCTTGTCGAAGTTTTTTACGAACCTTTTCTCTTTTTTCAAAAGACATTTTATCTAGATCGTTTCTAGTAAATCTTTTTTGTTTCTTTTTTTTAGCCAAAGAAATCCTCTAATGTTGATCTGTGTTCTACTTCCCAACCGATCACTTCTGTGATAGACTTGAGTGGCTCAAGGAATGCTTTTGAGAACTGAATGTCTCTGTCAATATACTTATCTAGATTAAATTCCTTTGGTATATAATCAGCAGTGGCGATAACAGTTTCACCAATAGGATTGGGAGTCTTAAGATATGCAAACTTAATCTTATCACCATCCATAATTGGAGGAATAGATTTAAGATTATGCTTCTTCAACATATGATTAAAGATCAAAGACCCCTTAACCTGAATAGGAGTTGCTGACTTATAGATAGCACTTGCATCTTTATACTTTGCCATTCCTTTAACGCCACGAGGAAATGCTACATCTTCAAAGGGCAGAGTCATAAACTTTTCACGGAATGACATAATAAACTTATGGAGTGATTCTTCATCCTCGTTCATAATAATAGAAAGAGCAAACTTAATATTTTCACGGCAAGCATATGGAGTAGACGAGCGAACTGCCTCGATTCCCTGAATCTTTAGTTTAGGTTTGTCATACTGAACGCCCTCGACATTCCAAGCATTGAGGATATACATCTTCTTTGCTTTCCAGATGCCTTTATTTGCGATAGTTTCTCGCTTCATCTGCATCTTCTGCTGATATGCATTCATCATACCAGCCAACTCATCATAACAACTGTCTAGATAAGGCTGTATCTTCTTTTCGCAAAACTGATCGATCAACTTAACAGCTTCAAGCTCGTCGCTTCCAGGAGGAATTAACTTTTCAAATGTTACATAGATAGAATCAGTATCAGCTGCAATTACATAATCAACCCCGTTCGTTCTACAAACTTTGTTGAAGTAAAGATTGACTTTTTTCTCGATCCACCTAATAGAGAGTTGACCTGAAGTGGTGATGGCTTCAGCGTGATTGAAATTAAACCACCTGAAATATTGGTTGCCCAATGCGCCGTAAGCCGAGTTGAGCTGGATCTTCTTAGCCATTTGCATGTTGTGGAACCTGGCAATAAGCTTTTCGTCTTCAACACTTTTCGTTTTTTCATATCTTTGCTTCGCCTCGATCATCTTCTTCTTATATACAACACGATCGTTATACATTTTCTCCATCAGAGCAGGAAGGAACCCTTGCTTATCTTTACGATAAACACAACCATTAGCAGCAATCGCATGGGGACAGTTGGTAGACCAATTACCGTCTAGTAAAATATCTATCTTGTCGAAGTTAGGTAAACGGGTAACGAACGTCTCTGTGCTGATATTATACTGCATGATCAAATGCGGATACAGAGAGTTAAGATCAAATGATACAACCCACTTGCTCAAACCAACCTTCGGCTCTTTAACATAACCACCAACCAGAGAGTCAAAATCTGGCTGCTTCTTGAACTGAGGAATAACAATTCCCTGCTCAAGAAGATAGTTATGAATGATAACATCCCATGAACGAACAGTTGTCATAGTGTCTTGATAGTTTACCTTGGCATCATAGGCAAGAGCCATAACCTGCTCAAGGAACTTCAGCTTATCATCAAGACGATCAACAAGAACGCAGTCGTGGATGTTATACTCAATGAACTTCTGATAGTCGTTCTTATAGAGCTCTAGCAGATTACCATACTCTGAGTAATCAATCTTTTTCTCACCAAGCTCTATCTGTGATATAAAGTCAAGCTTATAGCTCTCCTGATTGCCAAATGTAAATTTGCGATAGAGCTGATAGTAATCAAGCACAGCCAATCCGAATGGATTATAGCTCTGGTTCTCCTTACCACGAAACTCAATCATCTTTTCATCAAGTATCCTCCAGGGAGAGAGCCTCTTTGCTTCCTTATCGTTAAACAGAAGCTTGATACGATTAACCAGATATGGAATGTCAAAGAACTCGATATTCCAACCAGTAACGATATCTAAGTCAAGAGCTTGCCAGCAAGAAAGGAACTTCTGAATAAGCATATGCTCATCCTTACATTCCATATAATATGTATTTTCATCATCTGTCTTAAACTTACCGCAACCAAACACATAGTTCCTGCCCTTACAACGAACAGTGATTGCTGTGATAGGCTTATCTGCCTTCTGAATATCTGGGAAACCTTCGTCAGCTGCGCACTCGATATCTAACGTACCAATACGAACAAGCTGTGGATCATAATCAATATCACCTTTGAAGTTATCAAAGATATACAGATATGCGAATGTGTTGATGCCAAATATTTCCATATTTGAAACATCTTTATACTTATCTACGAATTCCTTGGCGTCACCGATGCTATCGAAGTCTAGGCGACCAACCTCTCTGCCATCCAGAGTCTTATACTTACCACCCTGCTTCGGGATAAACATATAAGGTTTGTATGCTTCTATATCAGATATGCGCAGCCCCTTATCGAAGCCACGCATATAGATTTTATCTCCACGCTGATAGACGCTTGTATAAAATGCCATAATACCTCCACAATATAAGTTATAGTATATAATATATTACGACAAAAGGCAAGTCATTACTGCTTGCTTGCTACCTTCTCTTGTGTTCTACCATAAGCAGCAACACCAAGAATAGCACCAAAAGCCATATGAATCAGACCACCATTAGATAATGATAGAGAAACCCATGCAACATATGGAAGCTTGGTAACGATAGGAAGGAACATAGAGATAGCAGGGAACACAACAAAGTCGACTAAGCAGATAAGCATATAGAGCCAACCCATTGCTGGACGCCAGTATGACTTTGCCCAGTGTTCGTCTTGCTTTGCGCTTTCCTTTTCCCACTGTTGTTTTTCAAGATCTATCTTTGCCAGCTGTGCTTCTGGTGATAGTTGCTGAACCTGTGGTGCAGCATTCATAGATGAAGAATAACGTGGACCTGAATCCATGTAAGTTGTTGGGATAGCAGCAGCCGCACCTTTAGTTGCTGCTGGTATCTCGTCCATTGCTGGCTTGGCTACTGGTTCTGCTGCTGGGTCTTGTGATCCGAATTTTGGCATAATAATCTCCTATGAAAATATTTCGAGTGCGGCTTCATAATGAGATTTGCGATCTTCAAGACCTATAGTTCCACCATTAATCTTCTTAGTTACAGTAAGCACGTCGCCTTTATCTGCCCACTGGTTTAGCTCTCTTGAGTCCCAAAACCAACCAGCAGACCAGCATGCGCCCTCTGGCTCTGCCAACCAAGCTGTTGCATCTTCAAGAGTCCATCCCATATCCTGGGCGAATGCCTGATAGTTTGATTTGCCTGTTAATTGAATAAGACCTCGCCCACAGTAGCGGTAGCCGTCACCAGATGCTTCATTACCATTGCCCATACGAGAAGCATAAACAAGATTAGCAATCTTTTCAGGATTCCTAGCGTAACCATTTGGGTCCACTCCACGGAAATACTTTGGGAATATTACTTTCAGTCTATCGGCTGAATAGTTTAGATTTTCTTTGATGGTTCTTAGACCACCTGATTCATGTCCGACCTGCGCGAGAAACATAGCAATGCGTTGCTTATTATTAATCTCATAAAATCCCATAACATCGTTCAAGTATTCTACATACTGCTGTATAATTTCTTCGTCAGTGTCCTCAAAGAATTCATTCAGTTGTTCGAATGATACTAACATTAAGAGCTCCTAACAAAAATAAACGGGAGATCTCTCCCCCGTTATTTATTCAAGAGTAAATGTAAACATATTTTGTATGTTTAAAATCTTGTATAACATCATTAGCAAGTTTTCTTGACTTCTTACCGCCCTCGATCATTGGGAGTTTTTTGACATAATATATATTTTGTGGTATCTTAGATATACCAAATTTATTATGACACTTTTCGTGTATCTGTCTTGAAACTTCCGCATCAACTGCAACTACAAGAACACTTAGTTGATATTCTATGGTCTGTCTTTCATCAATAAACACCATACAATCAGATACGCCAACTATCGTTCTTATTTCATTTTCAATAGAGTTAGGATCAATTTTAACACCACCAATATTCATCTGTTCGTTTTTACGACCTGTAATGAATAACTCGCCATTTTCCATATACCCAAGATCACCAGGTTCAAACCACTCAACATCCTTTTTATGAGCTCTTGGTGTTTTTAACATTACAGTTCCATCCTCGCCAAATTTAAATTCGACATCAGGAAATGGATATCCAGAAGAACCGTTGAAGTCATCAATAGAATACAATCTTTTATTTGTTGTTCTTGATGTTTCTGTCGCACCATATCCGATATTCACTTGATCAAAATGCTTGAATATATTTTCAAGATATTTGATAGTTGTAGCTCCGCCAGATAAATCAACTGTTGCTTGAAATGATGTTTCTGGTGGCTTACGATCGCGAATAAAATAATCAATTTGTCCATGCGACCCAACAATTTGAACTCTTGGATATTTTTCTAAATCTTCATATCTAATGTTAAACACGACAGGAATATCATTCAACATCATTCCGATAATTTTATATTGAGTTGTTGACTTTAATGGCTGAAATAAGAAAGCGCCATATTTTATATGTTCAAATTGTATATCAAAATTATTTTCAACTCTTTCAAAAAATTCTTTGTAAGATATAAAGATTGGTTTCGCATTGCCAGTTGTGCCTGATGAAAACCCAATTAAAAATGGCTTATTTTCATCATCATAACTTAGAAATGTAGGTTCGATATCATCTGGTATTTTAGACCAGTATTGTGTCAAGGGAACTTTTTTGATAGTACCTTTGTATTCTTCTAAAGGAGATTCATGAAATATATGAGTGATACCTAACTGTTCAGCTATTTCAACAGAATCAAGAGAATACTTTACCCAATTGCATCCAATCATACCACATGCGACAGAAAGAGCAGTACCAACCATAATGCCATAAACATCAAGAGCAACAACAGAGTCACGAGTAACTCCATGTTTCTTCAATCGTAAAGCAAAACTAATGATTAAATTTCTATATTGATTGCCAGTGACGTTTTTATCATCGTTGTGAAAAACTATTTTATCTGAGTTTTCAAGATGATTCAACAACTTAAAAAATACATTATCCATACATAATCTCCATAAAAAAGAAACGGGGAAGTTGATTCCCCGTTATTTATCGTTAGAAAGACTGACTTGGTATTCGCTGTCTTAATGTATTCGCAACAACATGATATATTTCATTACGGTTAATTCCCAAGTCAGCCAACTCTTTGTCTGTTAACTGATCAAGCTCGTTGTAAGCCTGATTATATGCAACAGATCTCTTCAACCAAGTCATTGCCTGGTTGATAGGATAGGTTAAAATATCAAACATTTATTACTCTGCGATTTCGATCTTCTTTGGCTTCTTATCCTCTGGGATAACATGCTCAAGCCAGATCTTAAGCATACCATTCATCATCTTAGCATTATTAACAACAACGTTGTCAGCAAGAGTGAAGGTACGTGTGAATGGACGGTCTGAGATACCTTTGTGAAGGAAGTGTTGATTGACTCCATCATCTGTAATAGTATCCAGGGTGGTATGACCAGCAATCTTTAGCTTGTTCTCTTCAAGAGTAAGCTCGATGTCCTGCTTGCCAAACCCAGCGACTGCCATTTCGATCACATAGACATTGTCATCTGTCTTTTTCAAATTAAATGGAGGATAACCTGATGGGGTGTTATTGGCAAGGAACTCAGCAGTTTCTTGAACTTTAGCTAAAAACTTTTCTGAGCCAACGAAAAACTTATCGAACTTGGCAAGATCAGAAAATGTGTGATCGAAACGATATGGTGTATTAGTCATAGTAGTTCTCCTGTTAAGCGAGAGTTTAAATTAATGAGACCCGACTGGCATCTCATAGTATTATATAGGTTGCGTCGCACTATATTTCAAGGTATCAGTGTAATTTTTTTCCCTGTAATTCTTTCGCAATTACAAAAAGATCCATTACAGTCTGATCTAGTATATAGATAGGTGTTAGACCAGCTTCTTTAAATTGCTGACCAGCATTTAACACTTTTCTAAAATTATTAAGAGGGTCATCTGGGATTGTATCAGATGCACTTCGAACTATATCTTCTGGTATGACAACATATGTTTCCATCTTCGGTCTCAATCCCATAGTCCCTGATAATACTTGCCAAACAGCCTGAAGCCATTACCAACTCTCTTCTCGACAACACGCATACCTTCATAATCTTTACGATCATAGTATTCGTCCTGCCAATCGTTATGCAAGCTCTCATGAGCAAAGATCATCTCATCTATCACCCATGACCAACGATCATGGAACAATGCGTCTGTAGCACCATATTTCTTTTCTTCTTCAGTTAACTCTGGTGCAGCTGTTGAACGCAGATGCTCTGGTACATCTTCATCGTCAACCAAAGGAGACCCATGCTTTACTTCCTTAAGCTTAAGGAGCATCGGAAGTATAATCAATGATAAAGTATGATCCATTGACCAAACATCGTAATCATCAATTCGAATTTTTATATTACGTTTCTTCTTTCCATAATACCAATTACAGAATTTGCTTACCCAAGTATCGGCAAGCCAATCACCGAGCTTCTCGCATGCTTTGTAATCCCATCGTTCATGGCGAGGATCATCATCTGGAAAAATACCCTTACGATCAACCCAGAAGAAAATCTTATCTGCTATCTGATAAGGACCAATCCAATTAATGTACGGACCAATATATACTTTCATTGTTCATCTGCCTTATGTTTATTCAAGATAGCGATTAACAGAATCAAATACTCTTCTGTCTGTTCAGGTCCAATACTATTGGCCATTGCAAATACTAAATCTTTTATCTGTTTCTTACACTCAATTAATTCCATAGTATAAATACTCTGTGTTTATGGAGGTTACAATGTTCGGACGAATCCAACTCTATATATTTATTGGCATATTCCTATTCGGCGCTCTTACTGCAGGTTATTACAGTTGGCGCTCTGGTATCGAGCGAGAGGCTCTACTAGAATATAATCAAAAACAACTAGAGCAGAGCATCAAAGATAAAGAAGAGATGCAACAGAAGCTCGCCAACATAGAAGTAAAACAGAAAGAGATACAGGCAGAGAATGAAGCTGCTAAGAAAGTATTTAAAGAAGATATGCAATCAATCGCCGCTGATCTAGACAAGAAAGAGGTGATTGAAACAGATAGAACATCTTCTCAGATACTTAAAGACACAATAAACAAGTTGAAGGACCATGTAAAATGAGAGTACTATTTGCTTCTATTGCTCTATTAACTCTTGCTGGTTGTGCTAAACCTCTCCCACCACAAGTATTGACCAAGACAGAGTTACAGGTTGTTATACCAGACCGAACTATGTTCTACTGTCAAAATGTAAGACGTTTTCCCAATACAGAAACTCTAACCGACATTCAGGTCGCCAAGCTTATAATCGAACTGCACTCTAAGAATACAGAATGCCAGAAGAATATGAATTCAGTATATAAGTTCTTGAACGAAGCGAAGAAAGCAGCAGAGAAAAAAGATTAATCTTCTTCTTTCTTGAGTGCTTGCTTGACGAGCCAGTTGATACTGACCAACTTCTGATCCTCGGTCCAACCTTTTGAATCGAGGATTGTCTTGATCCTAGTCAGGATATCCTGAGTCCAGGTAAGTTGTATCTTAGTTAGATCGAGCTCTGACATTATATATCTCCAAAGTTGGCTCGGGGGCAAGGACTCGAACCTCGACCAAAGGATTCAAAGTCCTTCGTTCTACCATTAAACTAACCCCGATCAATTATCACAGTTCATCTTCAAGATACTCATACAACTGCTTC
>Ga0209500_10003047_pt1 | contig 11637 bp, 10 predicted proteins | sample S_140212_EF_Meta_FD_187323 | JGI IMG/M metagenome (GOLD analysis project Ga0209500, IMG submission 187323) | Freshwater microbial communities from Lake Simoncouche, Canada to study carbon cycling - S_140212_EF_MetaG (SPAdes) (version 2) | ecosystem: Environmental > Aquatic > Freshwater > Lake ...
TGCTTGAGCTTGCCTTTTTTGACCTGCGCCTCGTAGTTGCCGCGCATGATGCCCACGCCTTTGTCCAGGGCTTCTTGCTTCATTTCCAGCATCTTGACGGCAATGCCAGCGTTCAGGAAGTTCATGGCAATGCCGCCGCCCATGGTGCCCGCACCGATGATGGCCACGCTCTTGATATCGCGCGCTTGGATGCTGGAATCGATATCTGGAATCTTGGAGGCAGCACGCTCACCAAGGAACAAGTGGCGCAGGGCGCGGCTTTCGGATGTCATCATCAAGTTGATGAAAATCAGATTCTCGTCAGTTAATATATTATTCCTTGACGAGATATTTAGCTCTGTAGATCCTGATGGAGTTCACAGCATACTAAATACATTAAGAAAATTATCTGATGATTTAAGTATGAACATTTTTGTAATTAATCATGCTCCGATGCCCACAGAGATATTCGATTACAAAATAGAAATATCAAAGAAGAACAATTTCTCGGATATTGCTTTTGAAAAGTTATCTTAAATCCCCTTCGGATATATAAAACATGGCAGAAGTATATCCAGCAGGTACCACATCGATTAGAAATCTTACACCAAGATACAATTACTTCCTGGTAGTAAAACCTGATTCATTAGTAGACGATATTCCACAAAAAGAGTATTTTGTTTACAGATTTAAAGTATCTGTTTCTTCGAGTGATGGGGTAAGATATTTAAAATCTTATTTTATAGGAGTATCTTTAATAGAGTGTAGATCTTTATCCGATGTAGAATATGCAACTGGTAATTTTCAACATCCAGATTACACTAACAGCAACATGACTCCTCTAACATTTAAGATGAGAGATATTCCAATCTATTTACAATCAGCAGTAGGTATAATAAATCTTAATAAAGATCCATACCAATATGGAAGCAAACCAATCATTATCGATAGTACTTCCGTAATATTAGACAATAATTAATATGAATTTTTTAGAAAAATTTAATACGGACGACGTATTCTTTAGAGGTATTATCTTAGGGTTACTTAGTAAACTGAACGAGACTATAACTTATACTCAGGTCAATTCAGACCAAAGCAGTAGTACTATATACATCCCTTTTTTCTACTCTATGGTAGGAGATGAGCCATTCTTACAGGATTTCTATTTATCTTATGAAGATTGCGACGGTAATCCTGCTTTTGCTGAAGGTAACTACGATGTTGTACCTAGGGGAATATTGGAAATGGGTGCAATAAGAATAGACACAGGAGGAGCGACTACTAAATATGTAAGGGCTTCTTATGTAAAAGAAGTCGAAAAAGGAAGTGGTAGCGAAATGGTTACTTATTCTTCTTACTTAAATCCTATACCTTTAGGAATACAGATAAGTGCAAAAATAAAAGCAGATACCACAGTGGATGCTTTTAAAATACAACAGAGCGTTCTAGAAATACTTTATAAAAGATTCCAATATTTCTTCTATTACAAAGGATTTAGAGTACCTGTTCAGGTTAGCTTACAAGATTCTCCTCCAGATAAACAGCCTAACAATTTTCAAATGTCTTACGGATCACAGAGAGGTGAAGCAATAACACTTAGTTTCTCTATGGACCTAGAGACTTATCTTCCACAGTTAGATCTTACGACAGAAAGATTTAGAGGAAACTTAATGCAAGGAGGAATAAAATTAAATGTTGAATTAGGTACTGCTCCGCCAGACAATAGTACAATTATAAGTGGACTTGGAATTTATGATATTAATAAGGACATCACAGGTGTGACTGGAGCAACGGGTCAAGCTCCTTATAATCCTTAAGAATTTAGCATCTGATCCTCGTTATTAGGAGTTTCTTCAGTTTCTTTTATTTTTTCAGGTTCTATCTCCTCAATACCAGAATCTTTAGATTTTCTGTATCCTAAAAGTGTTGCTCCTATAGATATCATAATAATAGATTGTGTTAAAATATCTACACTCTTATCAATACATCCAAGAAAAAAACAAACACCTCCAATAAATACAATATAAAGTCCCGCCGTACCACTTCCTGATGTTTTACCGTCGGAATTTGAAGTAAGTTGACCGAAGCTAAACCTGTCCATTGCTGCTCTTAATTTTTTCATAACATTTTTACTGATATATATTACAAACAGAAAGCCAAAATGGCAGAACTAATAGAATTTACATCAATCGGCAATTATAGGATAATCTCCTACAACGATTCATTTAAGAACGTACAAAGTTTTAATGGATGGATTATAGATGCTAGTGGAGAGAATCCTCCTAGTATTTTTCTTTATCTGGAATTCAGATGGAGTATTAATGGAGATAACTGGTCATTGTGGAGTGAGCTAACAGAACAAGCAGTACAGGCTCTTCCTATATCTCCGGCAAATCCCCTATGGATAGAAATAAGATTAACTGCTGCTTCAGATGAAAATTCTAGCCCTTATTTTCCCCCAGGAACTAATTTAAGTCCTCCAATAATATTAAATGATTTTGAGCTGGATTTAACTTATGCTACTGTGGATCCTAGAGATCTAATGACAGCACCGCCTGCACCAATTTGTGGAAGAGAGCTAACTAACTATCCTATAGTTTTTAGCGATTGTGATTTTACATTTAGACCTTATGATATAAACAGAGCAATAAATCTCTATCAGGATCTAAGTAAGGTTGTAAATAATGTTTTTGGCCACGAGGTGGTGTATTATTCAGTACAACCACAAGGTAGAGGAAAAGATGTTCTATTAAAAGAGTATACATTATTTGACGTTGTTGATGAGAAATGCGTGAAGGTAATGGTGCCTAATAACCAATTCCCGGATGCAGCTTTAACATTTGAAACCTGGGGATTAAATTTTAACCAGCCTTTTGAAATTCATATAGATAGAAAATATTTTGAAGGGATTTTTGGTAAGGGATCTCAGCCAAGAAAGAGGGATATTATTTATTTTCCTAGAACTAATAGAATCTACCGTATAGATTCAATGTACGTTTTTAGAGACATAAATAACTATCCAGTATATTTTAAAATACAATTAGTAAAATACGATGTTCAAAAGAACACAACATTTACTGATGCTGTGGATGGAACTGGATTACTCGATTACACAGTAAACACAAAGGATTTATTTGGCGAAGAAGTGAAAAATCAAGAAACTGACGCAACTAAGCCACAGCAATATGCGGTTACATCACAGAGAAGATTAGAAGATCCTACAAGATCATACATAAATAAAGATCTACCTATTATCGAATATGATCTAAATAACAACTGGACAATAGTATTTAATAATTATTATGATCTAGATAAGATATTTGTAGATGATCCAAACACTATAGATCCTGTGTCTCCTGCTTCTGGATGGACTGACGAAGAAAGAGATGCTGTTAGATGGAAAGCAGATCCTGTTCTTACTGATGCAGATGAAAGATCATTTATGTGCTGGTTTAGAACTAGAAATTATCTGGACAGAAGTAAATTAGTTCCTAAGCCTTCACCTAAATTACCAATTTCAATAGATAACATAGGAAGTGGAGAAATAACTTATACAACATATCCTATACCTCACAATTTTCACATTAGGCCTAATCCTAATGGTTATGTTTCTATCCTAGGAGACTCAATCAGATCTGGTGGTTTTGAAATACTAAATATTGTAGATGGATTTAGATTTACTGTTAAGGACGGAGGCGCAGCATCACCAGTTACTACTGCTGGATGGAAAGCACAGAAAGCACAGTCTAGAATATTGTTTGATGGTTATTATAATGGGCAGGGATTATATCTAGATTTCATTTGGAGCGGATCAAATTCTGTTGGAAGCCCAACTACTAATAACTACCTACAAACAGGTAGTTTTAGAATAAGGATAAATAACTTAGAGATATCTTCTCCTTTTGGAGAAGGTATAGCAAGCACATTAGGTTCTTTTATACCTAGCGTTGATGATTGGTTTGGATTCGTTTTTAATTTTTCTAACGTTTTTAGACAATACTCAATAAAGGTGTGGAAGTTAACTTATGATCCAGAGAATCCAACAACTCAAACTTCGGATTTGAGCTTAGTCCATTCTTTGGATGGGGTAACAACTCAGGCATATACATTTAATATACCGCCTGTTATAGAAGAAAATTATGATAGTCCTTTTTATGGAACTAATAATTATGCTTACAAAACTAGATCTTGTCCTTTATGGGCAACGAACTTTAGATTTTTTAAATATATGGTAGAAGAGGAAAAACAGTCAACAATTCTAAATCAAAATATAATAGATGATGCTCAGTTGGGTATTATTATAGACAATGCTAAACCAGTACTGAAACTTCCAAAAGTTGCCAGAAACAGATAATTTATGCCAAGAAGAAAACCTAAAAAACAGAATCTTTCAAAGGAACAAGAGCTTAACCTCAAGGATAAGCTCGATGGTATCATTTTGGCGGACGAAATGCTTGCAGGATTAAGTGCTCCTGATATACCGCCAATGAAGCCTCAAAGGTTTATAAATGTAGATACAGTTAAAACTGAGGTCGAAGTGGAAGCTAGAGCAATACTAGACTCGCTATCAAAGTTTTATAATGATATGGAAAATCTTCCTGCTGATAACTATATTAGACACAAACAAAAGATAGACGCATTAAATATTTCAACAATGGCTTTTCAGATAAGAACTGCTCAACATGCTATATCAAAATTAGTTGAGGAGATAGATTCAGGAAGAATGGAGCCAAGATTATTCGAGGTTCTAGCACAGCTACAAAATCAGATAATGCAAATGCCTAAAAACTTTTCCAATTATATGACTCAAATGGAAAAGAACTATAAGCAATTAAAAAGCGAATCTGCAGAGATAAACAAAGAAAATATAGAATTTGATTCAGACGGTAATCTAATACAATCTAAAGATAATATGGATGCCCTTAAAGTTAGAGGTAACAAATCTTTAATGGAAAATCTACAGAATATCATGAAAAATGGTAGTATGGTTAAGGAGGCAGAAATAGTAATGCCGAAAGACAATCTAATAAATCCCAAGACTAAAGACGGGGGAACCTCCGACCTTTTGGGTGGCGACGATGACGAGTACTTTGAAATAGAGGACGACATCTTCGAATAAATATAAAAATATGGCTGAAGATAAATCAGGTAATAATTATTGGTCGACGGAAAAAGTTGGTACTCTTATCTATAATGCAGAAGAGCACGGGGTAGACTATAAAGATGTGGACAATCCGTTTCACGAGAATGATCCTGAGCTTAGAAAGGGTAATATTCTTTTTGAATATACCGAATGGGAATTAGAGGAAATGCAAAGATGCGCCGCTGATGTTGTTTATTTTGCTAACAAGTATTGTCACGTTATGACTGATGAGGGCATTAGACAAATACAGCTTAGAGATTATCAAATACAAATTCTAAATCAATACCAGTTCCACAGGAAAAACGTTTTCGTTTCTCCTAGACAATCTGGTAAAACTATTACATCATCTATATTTCTTCTTTGGTTCCTACTATTTAACTACGAGAAAAATGCCATGATTATGGCAAATATCGGGGATACAGCTGCAGAGTTAATGGATAAGATCAAAGTTATTATGAAAGGACTACCTTTCTTCTTAAAGCCTGGTCTAATCGTTTATAATGTGATGACCATGAAGTTTGATAACGGATGTAGAATAATGGCTAAGACGACGACTAAAACATCGTCTATCGGTTATACAATCCATATGTTATACATGGATGAGTTCGCTCACATTAATCCTAACTTCATTAATCAATTCTTCAAATCGGTTTATCCCACAATATCCTCATCACAGATTGCAAGGGTTATTATTACATCGACCCCAAATGGGATGAATAAATTCTGGGAATTGTATAAAGGCGCAATTGATGGGGAGAATGAATTTAACCCAATTAGAGTTGAATGGTGGCAGATTCCCAATAGAGATGAGGAATGGAAGAAAAAGGAGATAGCAGCATTAGGATCAGAAGAAGACTTCAATCAAGAATACGGGTGTCAATTTCTTTCTTCATCTAGGTTACTATTAGATTCGCCGACGCTTAAAAGATTAAAAACAAACGAAGAGAGTTTTGTTTTTCACGAGCTATCTTCTTTTGAGATGAGTCCTATAGATTATACAAGTCTAGTGTGGCATCCTAAATTCGATCCCGCTTCAATATTTGAAAAGGATGCTCAAAAATTTTATATCTCTATAGATACAGCAGGTGGAGGTGGGGGTGACTTTTCTGTAGTTAATATTTTTAAAGTTACTCCTATGCCAACCACCAGCATAAAGAATAAAAAATTCTTCGAGGATGAAAGTGACTTCTTCTGTTTACTTCAGGTAGGCATTTATAGATCTAATACTGTTCAAATAGACGAGCTTAAAGCATTTGTTGAAATCTTAGTACTTCATATATTAGGGGAAGAAAATACAAGGATCGTATTGGAGATGGATTATAAAGGTGAATTACTAATGAGTAAATTACTTGATGGTGAAGATTTTTATGATGAGATGTTTGTTTACACTAAACATTCAGAGGCTACATCTAAATTAAGACCAGGGGTAAAGCTTACGGTAAGAAATAAAGAAAAATTCTGCTACGATCTTAAAATAAACACAAGATCATATAAAATAATCCCTTCAGAAAAAAATACGATCCATGAATTAACGAATTTTGGTATAAACTCTAATGGAAGTTTCTCTAGCCAAATAGGTAAGGATGATATAGCAATGACACTAGTTAATCTCAACTGTGTATTCGACAATGGGGATTTTCAAGAAACAGTATCAGAACTATATGATGTTATTCCTGAAAAATTTAGAAATCTTATAGAGGAAAGACTAAACGATTCAGTAGAAGAGATACAAAATAGAAATAATGAGATGTCAAACTATACTTTCTTGAATGGCCTCCTTGATTCCTAAAGAAAGAATGATATATACATAGAAAAAGAAGTCTAAAGAAGCGAACTTCTTCGATATATAAAAAAAATAAAAATTAGAGATGGCCAAACAAGTTAAACTTGACTTATCACAATTCAAAGCATCTGGTGTTTACACTTTGGAGTTTGATGCTTCGGAAAATATTATAATCAATCCACAAACAATTCGTTTGGTTGTTGGTTATTCTAATATTGGACCTTTTAATACTCCAGTATACTGCCCGGACATCACAACTTTTCAAGCAGTTTTTGGAGGAATTGATAAAGCCCTAGAGAAAAAAGGATCTTTTTTCCATAGATCTGTACTAACATGTTTAGGAAGTGGACCTGTATTTGCATTAAATCTTAGAATACTTAATAATACAGTAGATGTAAACGGAGATCCTGATTTTGCTGCTGGTGCTGATGTTGCTAGATATCGTGCATTATCTGTTGATACGGAAGAGCAAAATGGTAATAATGCAACAGGAGGATATTCAGATCCATTAACAAAACAAGACAAATTAGTATCTTCTTATTACAACAAGGAGAAATTCTGGTTCCCTGATACTAATTATTTCTTAGCAACTGAAGATACATCAGGATCAAAACCAGATTCTAGAAAGCTATTTAGCTTAGTTAATATAGGACAAAATCCTGTAAGTGTTATTGTTAGAAAATCTCTTGACTCACCTTTCCCTTTAAAAGGATTCGATATTACTGCTAGAGAATATTTTGGAGCAGATAACGTGCCTTCTTTCATGAATCAGTACGATTATCTTTCTGATTGGTTTATTGATGTAATTGCAATTAGCGGTAACTGGACAGATTACCAAGCTTTAGCAAATGACCCAGTTTACAGTGCATATTTCACTTCAAAAGGATTCATTAAGGCACAAATTGATAACTTCTTAGCACAAGACGGAATTAATATCGTTACAACAGTAACTGGTACACTTATTCCTAACTTCGTAGATCAAAACGGTACTCTTAGATACATTCAGACATTGATTAATAACCAAGCTCAAACAACTGGTATCTTCTGTGCAGTTAACGAAGAAGCTTTAGATGATTTAGAAAACAACTCTTCAGTAATTGACTTAGTTGGTCACCACTTAGTTGACGAGATTGGACCGGATGCAGATATCACAACAAATCCTAAGAATCTTAATTTCTTATCGTATAGCCAAAATCTATTTGCAGATTTCACATATTATAAGAACATTGCAGGATCTACTGGAGGTACAGAGATTACAGATACTGGAGTTTCTCCTTCTACTGGATTTGATATCTTACCAGAAACAGGAACTTTAGCAGAAGATACATTATTTAATGCTACTGGAGATGCTGGTATACCTACAACTCTATGGGACACTTACAATGCTTCTAATAGAGATGGCGGAGCTATTTATATCGATACATTATTTACTAACTCTGTAAATCATGACGCTCAGATTACTACATTAAGCTCATTTGTTACTACTGATAATGATGCTCCTGGAGCTAGATGGGTACTTGGTAAAGTTACATCTAACCTACCAACTCCTGGATATTTAGGATTCTATGCTGGAGATCTTGTTAAATTAAAAGTAGTAGAAGCTAAAACAATAACTAATTCAACATTACCTGTAGGACAAAGAACACAAATAAGATTAAGATTATCACATCCTCTTGTTGGTTCTACTGCATCTATAACATACGTTGAGCCTTGGTACGAAACAAACAAAAGTACATTAGATGCTTACCAAATTGGTAGTCCTGACTACTTTGATAATGATGACGTTTTCTTCTCACCTGATATTCCAATAGGAACTGATAGCTATTTAGCTTACGAAAACTCCGCAATGTACAGAGACTGGGTAAAAGGTAATATCAGCGATGGTGATATTGATTGGAAAGATGATACAGGATCACTTCTTCAATATCTTAAGTTTGAAAATAACGTTGATAGAGACGGATTTAATATCCTAGTATGCAGAGCGTATGCTGATGATACATTTACAACACCAGAAGTTATTGCAACTTGGAACACAACTTATGTTAGTTCGCTTCCTATAGGTACAAACTTAACAACAGGTTTAAGCTTTAATGTCGTTTCAACTAACGGTAATCTTAGCGATTATGTTGATATTATTACTCAGTTAGCACCTAACATTATTGAAATGACAGTTGCTGAGGCTAATTCATCGGGTATTAAAGTAGGAGATCTATTAGTTTCTACTGACACTCAGACTTATGATAATCCGTTAACTGAAAATTTACAGTCTAGACTAACAAGAGTACTTGAAGTTAAAACTGTAGCTTCTGCTTCTTCACCTGGAGTTTATACAATCCAAGTTAAGACAGAAAGACCTATTCAGCTTTATCCTGGTACAACCACAAGAGTATGGAAGTTCAAATCTGTACAAGAGTTTGTTACATCATTCAACTTTACGTATCTACCAGGAGCAGCTATTAAAGCAGCTTCAGTTCCAAATGGAACAGATGTAAGAATGAATGCTATTTTAGATGTACTTTACAATACTAACTTAGCTAGAACTCTTGCAGACACTGACGTTATTACATTCAGATATGTGGTAGATACATTTGACGGAGGTATTCAACCAAACTGTAAATACCAACTTACAAGACTTGCTAAGAACAGACAAAAATGTATGGCAATCTGTAACGTACCCTCAATGCAGAAATTCTCAGAATCACAAGATCCTAGATTTACTTCTGCACCTACTGCAACAGATCCAGCACCAATTTTACAAGCTAGATATATCGCAGACGGAGGTAATTTAAGTTTAAATCCTTCATTCACATTCTCTCTTCCTGACGAAGATCAAGGAGCTAAATTCTCTGGATTCTTCTCTCCGTTCTTAACGATTAGAGATAACGGTAAAAACTTAAACGTTCCACCAGCACCATACGTATCTAATAACTTCATCCGTAAGTTTATCACAGGTGAACCTTATTCAATCGTAGCAGGTGTTAAAAGAGGTATTATTTCAGCTGGTAACTTAGTTGGACTTGAGTATGACTTCGATCTTCAAGATAGAGAATACTTAGAGCCATTTGGTATCAACCCAATCATCCGTAAAAGAGGAGTTGGTGTAGTTATCTACGGTAACCAAACAAGCTACCAAAGAACTAACTCAGCATTTAATAACTTACACGTTAGAGATTTATTAATCACAGTAGAATCTGCAATTGAAGAGATCTTAGCAAACTACGTTTTCGATTTCAACGAAGATTCAGTAAGACTTGAGATTAAAACTTTAGTAGACAACTACTTAACTGGAGTAAGATCAGTAGGAGGTATTTATAACTACTTAACTATTATGGACTCTTCGAACAATACTCCTGCAATCATCGATCAAAATATCGGTATCATCGACGTTATTATCGAGCCTGCAAGAGGAATTCATAAGTTTATTAATAGAATGACCGTTACTAGAACAGGTGGTATTGCTTCTGGAGGATTTATCCAATTTAGTTAATAAATTTGATGATCAAAAAGAATGTTAAATATATAAAATAAAAACATGGCAGGATTACCACACTATTCAAGTTCGAAGGCTTCTATTAACAAGTTCGAACCAGTTTTCCTCAACCAGTTTGAGGTTACTATAAGTCCACCTACAGGTGTGGCTATTCCGCAAGGAAATCCTGGAAGTAATAATATACTTTTAGAACAAGTAACTAGAGTTTCTGGATTACAGGTAGATCAAAACCCTGGAGAAATAACACAGCAATATAAATTTGCTAAAAGATATTACGCGGGAGCAGCTCCTCAAAGAACTGGTTTAGATTGTGATATAGAGTTTGAAGTCAACTTAAATGATGACAATTCAATGTATGTTTTTAAAGTACTTCGTCAGTGGTCAGATTTAATTTACAATCCTCTAACAGGTGCAATGGGATTAAAAGCAAACTATGCGGGTAATATCCTAATCAACGTCTTCAATAAACAAGGAGATGTTTATAGAAAGATTAACCTTAGAGATTGCTTTCCTAGTACACCTATTCCTGAGATGGCTTTAAATTACACTCAAACGTCTATTTACAAATTAAATGTTACTTGGGCAGTTGATTACTTTGATGACGTATTTATATAATTAAAAAGAAATGGCAGGATTACCACATTTTAGCTCCTCAAAGGCAGCGGTTCAATTATACGAACCAGTTTATCTTAACCAGTTCGAGGTTATTATTCAACCTCCAGTTGGTGTAGGAAATCCGCAAGGAAACGGCGGAAGAACACTACTAGTAGAAAACGTTCTATCAGTAGCTGGTCTTGCAGTTGATAAAAACCCAGGAATAGCAGAACAAAGATACAAGTTCTCTAAAAGAAGATATGCAGCAGCAGCTGTTGATGATACTGGTGTAAAAGTTAGAATTGATTTTGAAACTAACTTAGACGATAACAACAGTAACTATGTGTTCAAAACACTTAGACAATGGTCTGACTTAGTTTATAATCCTTTAACTGGTGCTACTGGTATAAAATCTACCTATGCTGGAGGAACTTACATACTTGTCTCTATCTTCAATAAACAAGGAGATGTATTTAGAAGAGTTAAATTAGTTAATTGCTTCCCAGTAGATCAAATTAAAGCAATGGACTTAGATTACACAAACGGAACAACACCTTACAAAATATCACTATCATTTAGAGCAGACTATTTTGAAGATGTATTCAATTAATTCTTAGCATTTCTTAGCATTTTCTTAAAATAAATATA